>JAEEGL014907922.1_pt1 | contig 25667 bp, 16 predicted proteins | sample 9134231 | NCBI WGS metagenome assembly JAEEGL01 (sample SAMN16246548, study PRJNA631951) | gut metagenome | biome: gut microbiome; feature: rumen; material: fiber-attached | host: Bos | place: Iran: Karaj | collected 2018-10 | reverse complement strand
TGCTCGCTATCTCGCGCTTTTTTCATGCCACAGGGTGGTCAGCTCAAGATCACTAAAGAGGGATTCTCCACTGTACTGCTTGTGATTGCCCGCTATGTCGGGCTTTTTTCATGCCACTTGCAGCAACACCTGCAACTGCACCTGCGAACGAAATAGACTGTGATTGCCCGCTATGTCGGGCTTTTTTCATGCCACGAGCGAGAGCCTGAACACGAACCCAGCACAGGTGGTTTTCCTTCTGAGTGATTGCCCGCTATGTCGGGCTTTTTTCATGCCACCCAAGATGAAGGAGAAAGCAGACGCAGCCGTAAATGAGAATAACTCAAGTGATTGCCCGCTATGTCGGGCTTTTTTCATGCCACCTTATCGTCGCAGCCTAAATCTCTAAATCCCATTGTTCCCAGTGATTGCCCGCTATGTCGGGCTTTTTTCATGCCACCCAACACAGAAACAAGAATAGCACAGGAAGAGGCTCGCTTCCAGGTGATTGCCCGCTATGTCGGGCTTTTTTCATGCCACGACGCAGACGGCTGTTGAAGATTACATCAACAGCCTGCCTTGTGATTGCCCGCTATGTCGGGCTTTTTTCATGCCACGCAGCCATTGGACGGAAGGCCGCTTAAAAATCCTGCTATTCATCAAAAGTGATTGCCCGCTATGTCGGGCTTTTTTCATGCCACACCTCAACTGCAAAAAAGGTTGTGGCGGACACCGAAAAGGAGATCTATACCGTGATTGCCCGCTATGTCGGGCTTTTTTCATGCCACTATCGTCGCAGCCTAGCAGCCTAAAATCCCATGTAGTACCAAGTGATTGCCCGCTATGTCGGGCTTTTTTCATGCCACGAAGAGGAATATAACCTCTATACCGCACGTCGCAATACGACATATCGTGATTGCCCGCTATGTCGGGCTTTTTTCATGCCACAAGAGAGATTACATGATTGGAGCTCCGATCAAGATGAATCACTCGTGATTGCCCGCTATGTCGGGCTTTTTTCATGCCACAACAGATTATTACTATGTTGTGGACTTATTCCTTCATGTCCTGTATAGTATTTCTGCTATTTTAGCATAAAAACTCTTTCGATCGCTCTCTCACAAATACCGCAATTACAATGTTTCTGCTATTTTATAGTTGTTTTTTTCCCCATCATTACATCGAACGAGTTTTCATCAATTTTTCCTAAATCACAACGTATATTATAGCATAAAACCAATCTGTAAGTCACCTATTGTATCTCCTGATTTCAAGCATTTACAGGCATTTGTATGAGATAGAACGATTTTATAATATGTTTCCTGTAAAAATCTGATATCCGATCACATCTTTCCTCGTATATCGCAACGTATCGAAAACGTATATGGCCACCTGATCAGATTCGGAATCTATAATATTGTCTATCTCCGACTTTAATCTTCTCAGATTCTTCTCGGATATGTCCCCCTCAAACACAGATTTTTGCATATGAACAAGGTACTTTCTACATGCTTTCAACACTTTACTATTACGTTTTTGACCCACATCATATGTTAATATCACCCACATACCTAATTCACGTATTTGTACGGCTTATATACTTCATGATTTCTAAAGAATTTTTCTAGTTTCTTTATCTCACGACTTATCAAATCATCATACGAACATCTCTCCCGATTATACTTTACCTTCTGAGCCAGTTTATTCTCAAACTCCTCAATAAATGTCCGTTTTCCGTCATTACTCAGATATATGCCTCCGTTCTCCACTTCTCTGAAATCAGAAAAAGCGTTTATCATTCCCTTGTTAACCAGAGTAAATATCGTTCTATCAACTAATACCGGCTTAAAGAGATCTGCCAAGTCAAGATTCAAACTCTCTGATCTCTGACTAGAATTATGTACTATTCCAAATCTTATGTCGAGCGCGGACATATTAATTCTGTGGGCAAATCGTTGATACAGCAACGTATTACCAAAACTGATCAACGCATTTATTGGATCTCTCGGCGGTCTACGCGTTCGCTGAATAAATAGAAATCCCTCATCTCTCAGAATGCTGTTGAAACATTTATAATACTTTTGTCTTGCCTGAGCTTCATATATCATCAAGGAATTCAGATTTGCTGACTCATCCATCTGCTTTATAATACGGCTCATTAACTCTATCGTGTCCGATATTATTGAATCAGCTCCTCGTCGTGCGTAATATCGTAGTATGGCACGCAGATTAAACACATTCGCTTTCTGAAGTCTACGCGCAAGTTCAAGGTGCTCTGCTTCATTTTTGAGAAGCAGAATCTGTTCTGCCTCAATATTCAAATTTCTTCGAGCAGTTGCAGGTATAAAGGTTCCAATGTTTTCTCCCGCCTTATCTACAAATGAGATTTGTAAATGTTCACTATTAGCATATTCGAGAAAACCACTGGAAATAGTGATATTCGAGTACACATTTATACTTTCAACGGCTTCAACCGGTATATAGTGCTTTCCTTCTTCGTTTTCAAAAAGAAGCGTAAAATCCTTTCTGGTTAACACCCCCTCATTAATGAGATGGTATTCCTTATTTATTCTCTGTACTGACGAGTTATGCCATCGATTGTAGATGTTCCGCCTGTGGGATGAAGACCTTGTTACATAGATATGGTCATCCTTCTCATAAAACTCATATCCCAGACATTGGCGCGTTTTGCCTAGAAATATACCACCTTTTTTCTCGTGAACCATCAGTTCCTCATCGGCTAAGCGATCCTTCACAATATGCCGAGCTCTGATTGCATCTTCATAGTTTTCACAATATATATTGATATTGTCACCATACCTAAAGAAGCAGTAATTATCGTCCAAATATTTATCCAAATCACTCAAATAAATATTAGACAGTACAGGACTAATCGGAGATCCTTGTAACAAGCCTGTCTTCAGAAACACCAGTTCACCATCATCATCAACCTGACAGGATAAAAATCGCTCAACAAGTTTCACAACTTCTTTATCCTCAATTATCCTGGCAAGCTTACTTATGAGCCGGTCTATTGGTATCGAATCAAAATAATTCTTAACATCGATCTCCGCAACCCATGTTTTTCCGGATTCAATGTATTCTGCAGCACATGAAGCCGCTTCTCTGCATCCCATCCCTTTTCTATATGAATACAAATGCTCCGAAAGTATTGGTTGCACGTACTCTGAAATACATTGTGTAAGAACATGAAGTAGCAATCTGTCACAAGAATTAATGGTAACAATACCCCGACGCTTTCCCTTAGAATTAACTATCTCGCGCTTTTGGACAATTCCCGGAGTATATTTTCCCAAATGAATCGATTGAATGATATCTTCACCATTTAGTGTCCAAAACTCCGGAAGTTCAGATATTTTTAGTCCATCTGCCCCATAAGTATTCTTCCGATCTCTGAGTTGGATTAATGCGTCTTGTATATTCTCATCTGTATAGATTTCAGAGAGGATAATCCCCATATCTACTTTTTCCCCGGTTTCTGAGAATAATACTCAGAAGGAATATTTATTCTGTTACTGAATCCTTCATCTTTATAGACGCTGGTACTATCTTTCCGGTTTTTATTTGTTTGTTTCTTTCCGGCATTTCTGTCTCCGGATTTGTCCTTAGACCAATTGCCGTTTTTCCTGCCCTGATTGTACCCTTTGTTATGTCCTCCTACATTGTGATTACCATTGCCATGTCGGTTGCCTGAAGAATTGTTATTCCTTTTATTTGATGATGTCCCTTCTACAAACCTGGTATCGGCATACATCCCCTCCGGAAACGTCTTTTTTTCCGGATAATACAACAATAATGCAACCGTCTTCAGGAATTGTTTGTCTTTAGCAGAAAGTTGCACCGGTTTCTCAGAATTCGCAACCTTATATGTCAATTGTTCGGGCTCAAGCCCGGCTTTATCCTTCAAGTCAAATCTGGCCTGGGACTTGGTCTTTTCTCCGGACTCCTTCATTCCTGATCCGAATACGAATTGTGCTTTCACAAAATGCGACAGCAGAATGTTGTACATCATATTAGGCACATTCTTACGATATTTCATGTCATAGGAGAAGAATCTGTCAAATACCTCGCTGTAGATATCGATCATGCTTCTGTCATGTTTTGCATAATAGTGGAAGTGATCGATATAATTCCTGAGGCTTATGATATTCTCGTGTTCATTTACGTTTTCAAACAGTTCCAGCCCGGCATAATAAAAATCACCGGATATAGGGAGTATGTCATTCTCTGTCCTGTTTAACGCTAATGACGTATACCCCATAAAGTCAGTAATCTTTTTCCCGGCTGCACTCTTATCATTGCCCTTTAATTCTTTTCCACTGCTCAGGTCATAATGAATTATCTTTCTATTATCATCTCTTACAGCTTTACCGCAAGAATACAGCTTTAGTCCATTCGTATATAATGCGGCGATCTGGTGCAGGATAAATCCATCAATAGTTCCATCTACGGTTTTCGCTTTTACATACATCTCCGGTTTATCGGATGAATTCTTCAAACAGGTATAATGGAACCCCAGCTGGAAATACATCAGATCCCTCTCTCTCAGATAACACCAGTTGATCAGCTGTCCCTGAAGTTCATTTATAATTTCAGAACACTCCACTATCTCTCGAAGCTCTACCCGGTTCTTTAATTCCTGATATTTTTTTAGCGTTTCCTGTTCATCCTTGTCCTTACATACTCCAGAAGAGCGATACCCCAACGTTTTCTTCTCATATGATTCAAGATCTCTGATCATACTTGTATTGACATGTTCTACTGCATTGGTAATAACATCTCCTGCGCCATATAATTTAGCCATAATGATGTTGCGATTAAGAATGGGATTAGCTTCATCATGATATATCTTCGGTATATCATTCGGATCATACTCCACAAAGCGAGCAAGGTATGACAGATAATCCCCACTACCATCAAAATAGTCATCTATGTTATTGGTGGTAAGTCCACTCAATTTCGCACACAGATCAATGACTCTCAAAACAGTCTGATAAGGATACGATTCCGTGGATACATGAATCTTATTACCATTTTCTTTTGCACGTCTCTTTACATCATCTGAATACTGAATATAACTCCTGATAGATCCGGCAAGCTGATTTACCTGTTTAGGATTGAGCAGTCTTCCCAAAATGTACCATTTCTGAAGTCTGAAATCTGACTTCACGCGTTCTATCAGTTTTGCATTTTGCGTCGATTCATAATCAGGGAGGAATTCTTCTAACGCAATGCAGTTGTCATCCTTTCCGAATACCGGACTTTTTATAAAACCAAAGTCCTCTGATTTATCGTCCACATACTTAAGCATTGCTTCCCGAATGCTCTTATACAAAAGCATCTTATAGTGCTTGAAAATATCCGGTTTATTCTGTTCATCCTTAGCAGTCTTCTTTTTTCTGCTTCCGCTGTTTTGCTGATTGTATTCTGTCATGATCAACTGACAAATCTGGGATAAACTGTATTTTCCGGTCAGTTCATTAATTCGATTTTGAAAGTCTTTTACGGCATTCTCTTCATTCGAGTTTTCCCACCTAAGTGACTTGACTGCTTTAATGAAATAATCTCGGCTTTCTGATGAACTCAGAAATACGTTATAATAAATCTCTTTATAGAGATAATAGATCGCATTCTGATATTTAAGAGATTCTTCAGCTGAAGTTGGCATAGGCAGATTCTGCCCCTTAAGTATTTCAGAAAAGTTCTTTCTCACAAATACCGTATTAAACGCCGGAACCTGCGAAGCTCGCTCGCTATAGTGATCATACAAAATATGTAATGCTCGTTCCAGGTCCTCTGATTTATAGAACATTGGAAGGTTGTTGGAATAGAATTTGTTCTTTTGTCCCACCCCTGCTCTGGTACAGTCGTATGCAAACATCCTGCCGATCAGATCAGTGTCCCATGAGCCATCATTAATGCTGGCTGTTGAAAAATGAAAGTTCTCATTTCTCATCGCATACAGGATGTCTTTAAGGTAATATAACAATACAATTTCTTCATTGCCGGTACCCCCTTCAGGAGCAAACTCGAAATTTTTCCATACGGATTTACCACCAAAAAACTGAAGAATATTCCTGAGAACACCTGTCTTTGCCAGTTCCTTAATCTGTTTATTATCAAGTGTAAGAAAATCGGTCTCTTTTTCAGTCAGATTAACAGTAGCAGCCCCAAGATGATTAATCGCAAATGAAACGTATACAGAGGTTTCTCTCTGGAGTGTTTCCTGTGCCTTGATAATCTCATAATCAAAGGAACTGATGCCATCAGCATACACTCTGTCGATGACTCCCAATTTAATATCGGGCTGATCAGAGCCCAACCCAGCCATAGCGCAATTATATACAGCCTTTCCTATTGCTATATACTTAATACACAGATAGTTAATAATTCCCTTCCACACACGCTCGCTGATATAGCCTAAGCTTCTCTTGAACTCATCACCAGGCTTAGTATTCCTATATATCCGCTCTACTTCGTTTTCAATATGATGAATAAAGAATTTGTTGATCATCATATCTTCGAAGAAGAGTTCTGTATTATCCTGATCTATCGCATCTACGCTATATCGGTATCTTTCAATGTTCATTTTCCGAATAGCATCCTTTAATCTATCAGCATCTGTCTTACCTCCGACAGGTGCAAAGTCTATGAACAGATCAGCGGTCTTTCCCCTCTGGACATGATCTTCCCATTCGTCAAAATCACCCGTCGGAACTACATCCATGCCATAAAAATACAGGATCACCAGACGACGGAGTTTAACACGCATATCATGACGAACACTGTCATCTAGCACTGCATATTCAGATATAAACTGCCTTAAAGCTTCTTTCTCATTCGTACTTCTCTCAGAAGCCCCGGCTATATTGGATATAACCATTACTGCGTCATCAGACTTGGAATCCGGCTGTGCGATAAGGTTCTGATGTTTGATCGAGGCCACTGCCTGCTCTCTGATAGATGATTTATCATAATCCTTTATCAAAGGAACTATCAGATCGTCCTTGATTATTCTCTTATCTTCCTCATTTAGCTTTTCTCCTTTATACGCTTTACCCAGCACCAGCTTTAACGCCTCTATAAAGGAATCTCTACGCAGACTTTTCTTCAGCAATAATGTAATTGCCAAATCTATCTCTTCAGCACTCGCATGTTTTCCTTTAAGTTCATTTCCCACAGCTTCATAGAGGCTCTCCACACTCAACTTCCCATTAAGTGATTTGCTTTTTTTCAGGTCTTTGATCACATAGTTAAAAGAAGATGCAACCGTTGTTGCTTCCCCTGAAATGCTTCGTTTATCCTTAGGTTGATTGAACACAGCGTATAATGCTTTCGTAGCATCTGCTCTTTTGGTGACGCGATCTTCCACGCTCATCTCTTCTGTGGACGGATCCTTATAAAGAATACCTTGCTGTCCCTGTGCAGTTTGTACACTCACCGCACTCTTAGTATGATCTACCTTCGAAATCTTCATTGTATACCCCCTTTTACTGTAAATGAATAGTATCCGTAGTCTTTCATTCGACCTTTACCTTCAATCCCACTCTTTATTCAAATAGTACTATTCGTTACTGGTAGTATTATCGTCTGACTTCATCAGTTCTTCTACAGCTGATACTTCCATTAATATTGATTTCACTTCATTATCGATATATTGATCATCCGTATATTGGCTTAGCATAAGTTTTAGATTAAGACATCTATAAGACACCTTGGCCTTAACCTGTTCATACTGAGGTTGATTTCTAAAATGTTTCAGGCATATTTGCAGGCACTGCAGGTAAAAAATATAATAATGAACTCCTTCATTTATAAAGAGTGCAGCATCGCTCGGATTGTAATCTCTCATGATTGCTATTCCAACTTTTTCTATGCGTTCAGGATCATTTTTAACCCAACAACAGCCTACGTAAAGCATTATCTGCCTAACTAAATCGCTATACATTTCATTATTACCATAAGCACTGAGCGCTTTTAAACTTTCAACATCCTGCTTTTTAACTGCATTTTCCACAACACTTCCGAGTCGTACTTCACTCTTCAGCTGATTCATACGACTGTCTTCACCCATGTTTGTCTCGGAGATGTTTGACTCAACTTCTACCATCCACTGATTCTTTGTATAATCAGCACCTAAATTCTGATAGAATTTTTTTATACGCTCTAACTGCTTTTCCGGGTTTTCAATTTCGATAATCTCTTTTTCTGCTACTCTCTTCCCTTCAACGAGAAGCATATAATTGTCAAAAAAAGGAAGATTTTCAATCTTTTCCATGCTTACATGTCCTCGCTTTCTTTTATTTGTTTCTTCATGATATTTTTCCAAATCTTAAAGTAATCTGATTTATACAATTCATCAACGAAATTGCAGAGATCATTGTAGGACCTGAATTTACCGGTGTTCTCAATATACCTACACACTTCTTCAATTGACCTCCAATGAACAGTTTGGCCATTTGTTCTCGTATAAGAGAAGACATAATCCTCACCCATATAAAAATACAGTTGAACTGATGCCTTTATAGCTGTTCTGAATCTTTGATACCTTCCTTTTCCCTTAAAACTACAGAAGTCAAGTATACCTTCTTCCATATCCTTGGCCAGTTTTGCTCCACGGGAATCATCCTGCCCAGTGAAGAAAACCTCAGATAACAAATGATATTCACACCACTTTTTTATATCTATCCCATCCAGATACTTTTCGTAATTCTCTAACCTGCCATCAAATTGAAACATATTTTTGACCTTGATGAATCTATAAATAATCTGTCTGGCAAAGTCCCTTTTTGTAAATGATCTGCCTTTCCAATATATTTTTTCCATCGTAGGATTAAGGTGATATAGCAGACGAAAATATACATAATCCGACTCTTTGTCATCTTTCTTTTTGCGTGCATCTCTCAGCGCATTGCGATCCATAAGATAACAATCAACATATTTCTTCGTACCGGATAGACATTCCTTAAAGAAAACATTCAATTCAGGAAGATCTTCATTGGTTACAACTGTCAGATATCTGATACCTGTATCCCAGCTGATTGCCATGTTTTCAATTAGCTTTTTGAAGTTAAATTCTTCTTCTTCCTTGTCGTACAGGTCTCCGGCGAATTCCAGCACAATATTTGAGCGATTGACATAGAGTTCCTTAATCTGTCTTTGAACATATACTTTACAGCCATCAAACTTATCTTTGCCCTCACTATCAGCATAATACTCATCAAAAAGAGCATAATAGTGATATCTCTTTTCTATCGTTTTGATATAGTTCAGAATCGTAACCGCCCATACATAAAGAGGCCCTCCTTCTGGATTCCACTCACCAATCTTCGAAATCTCAATAGCGTCAAAAGTCCAGTGACCATATTCGGTATTTCTGATGATTCGTAAGTTTTCCAAATTTGCCTTCTCCTCATCATTTTGCGTCGTAAGAATACCATCTTTACCTTGTAGTTTCTTAAGGTCACTTATGTTTTTTTCGGTGAATTTTTTTTCCTCAGTAATATCATCTATAATAGAATCAATTTCTTCATGACTTTTACATGAAGAAACTCTAATGGCAAATAGTTCTAATTCTGATGGTTGAGTAACAACTTCCTCTTCCTCATCATCTTCGTCGTCATCCGATTCTTCATTATCGTCTTCTTCTATTTCATCTTCCAATTCATAATCGCTTTTCGTTTCTTCATCAGAATCATCGAAGTTACTATAATCACCATCTCCATCCTCATCGAAATAATCATCAATTATTCCGGATTCTTCTGACTGCTCTTCTTCAGACTGTGATTCAAGCTCAGTTTTCCGTTTTTGCAGCAACTGAAGTTCTTCATCTAGATCCTGTAACTTGCTTTCCTGTTGTTCTATTTTCTGGCAGAGCGCATGCCGAGACTGATCCAATGTATCTTTACGCACAAAATCATTTAGAACAGAGCATCCATTTGTGATATCAAACATGCTAATATGCCCCTGTTCTAATTCATTTTGAACACGCTTCAGATCATTATTTGCTTTATCCATTCTTTTCAGCAAATCAGTACGTGCCCACTCTCCCAAGTCCTTCTTGGTATACATCTCTATGGAATACAACACCACTTTTGTGGTTGCCTCATAGAGGTTTTCCTTGACGGACTGAAGCTTCATTCTTCCAACTTCAGAGTCATTGGCGTACATTTGACGCGTAATTGTTCTTTTGTTCTCAATTTCCATATAAATCACCTTCTATAGCGAGTGTTCTATACTCAGTTTCCAAATAATCTTGTAAAAAGACCTTTCTTCTTTTGATGAGTACCCGTCGGCTGTGTTGGAGTGCTTGGACTCGGTACAGGTGTTGGTTGAGGCCGCGGAATCGGCTGTGGCTGTGGTGTAGGTCTAACTGTTGCTTCCGGCTTTTTCACAAATCTGGGGTATACAACGTCCGTACGAGGGGGAGTCACAAACGCTTTAACATTCCAGCTATTCTCCTTAAATTTGTCTTTGACAATAGTGAAAGCTACCGGCTGTCCGTCATAACCACTTGGTGCATTCTCAACCCTCTCCAATGGAACATAATATTCCACACCATTTTTTCCAGTAACAAATCCGAAACCCTTATCATGTCTAAAGAATTTAACATTCCCGTAATAGATAGTATCTTTCTTACTTTCATCTTGGGCATCACCGCTTATTACCGCCAATTCATGCAATATCGCATCAAAATCCGTGAGTCTCTTGGTTGGATCCGGATTCATCAGTTTACATAATAACAAATCTACCTGCTCGCCTTTTTTTCTCCATGAATTTTTTATAGCTTGCCTATCTTCTGTAGCATTATGATAATCATAGGCTCCATTTTTCAGCAGACGCTCATCAAAATCGGTTTTCGCTAAAACCATGCTCGCAATCAGAACACCGAGATTATAGGCAATATTTGCTTTTACGCTGGCGTTTGTGCCAAAATCAGTTTCTCGTTGATTAAGTTCCGGTGCACTATACGCCTTTAGCTGTCTCCCAAAATTGACATGGCTTGTGTCATATCTGTCAGCTGAAAAAGGACATATTCTGCCTATTCCAATAAACCGAGGCTTGTTATCCCCAAGCAAGACTATGTGATCCGGGCTCAATGCTGTATATGCATACCCTTTTTCATACATTTCCATTTCAAAGGTAAGGATATCCCCTATAAGACGCATGATCATCTCTATATTGATCTGACCAACCGTTTTATTAGAATTATTAGTATCCTCCGAACGATAAAATGATTTATCATAAGAATTTTGAAGCTTATCTGCCAACACTTCCCCGGGAATATAATCCAAAATCAATACCGGTTCCGTATCCCTGAATTCTTCTCCTACAGAATCGTCAAAATGGTCAAAATTATTTGTGATTTCAAAGTAATCCAGAGGTTCAGGCAACATATTACTGCTCAAGGCATTTAGTATCTCTATCTGTGCTTCAAGGATTTTTCGCTTCATCCGAATACTTCCGGGTTGTGACAAATCCTGAATATCATAGTAAACAGTTTTTACAAGAACCATTCTGCCCATGAAATCGTCTTCCGCCATTGCAAGTCTGGTTCTCTGTAGCTTCTTATCCTTTGATTTCGTATTTACAAAAGCTTTTACTGATTTTCCGACTTCATTGCTCTTCATAAAGAATCCCGGATTCCTTAGAATCCATCTGTCATAGAGCTCAAGGTTGTTCGCTTTCAATACGATTTTGGGAGTCTTGTCCTTATTTAATCTAAATTCCATATCAATACCCCCTTACTCATATGCGCGGATTCGTTCCTTCACATCCTTGAAGCAGCTATTTACAATATCAGTTCGCACATCATTCATTGTCTTATAGCGTTTCTCACGATCTCTTTCCAGGCACTTTTCTAATACTTCATACGTCGAATCCGAGCAGACACCTTTAAGGGTTTGCTCAAGAGGTATCTCAGACTCAGCAGTTTCCAAAATATCTGTAAAATCAAAGCCTGTAAGAAGCTGATAGAGAGTTGCTCCGAACGTATAGATATCGCATCTTTGGTCAAGGCTTCTTAAGAGAGTATCATTTCTCGCTTCCGGCGCCTGAAATCCAAATGTACCTAATCCCGGACTACCTTTTCCGGTTTCTGTATATCGTTCAATTATCCCATTCATATTCTTTCTGGTTTTTAGTTTGATCTTTGTAACACCTCCAAAATCCAGCAAAGTAAGGAACCGATCATGTGACAAGATGATGTTTTCCGGCTTTAAATCCTGATATATGTAAAAATAATCGCCATTATCATCATGCTGAAGCGCATGGAAGCCGGCAAAAATCGTTGTCAACTCTTTGGCATATTCTAAAACTGCTCTTTCCCATTCGAAATAGCATTTATATCTTCTCTCCTGACAGATTGCCGGTATTCCCTGTTTCACGTATTCTCCGAGATTTGTACCGTTTATTACCTGCATCACAATATATGGCTCCTCAAATATATAATCATCAGTCACATAATACTCTTCACCATTCTCTTCTTCATGTGGACCATATATAGAGGGGGAAAAGCTGAACACCACATCATTAAGAATTGGCATCCGAGATTCCCTATTCTGCTTGAACATCTTTAGACATTCCGCCTCAAACTCTGTTTCTTTTCGTTTTTTTTCTATTTCTCCCTTACGTGAGGTATCTCTCTTAAACCTAAATAAGCCGGGTTCTCCGTCATATCTACGACATTTTATAAGTACCTCGTGCCCTTTTAGCCTTAAATCCCTGGCCTTATATATTATGCCAAAGCCACCTGCAACGGAAAGAATATCGTAGATTTCATATCTGTCATCCCCTACTTTGAGAGGCGCCATAAATTTCTGTTCATTACCATTTGAGATTCTTGTAAAAAACTGGTAATCCTTTTTTATTTCTCTATTCCATCCCATTTATTCACCCTCTTCAAATTGGAGCAGCACCTTCTTGCTTAATACAACTCCGTCTTCCGATGTGAGTTTCATTTTCTGCCCACTAACAACAACCTTATTGTTGACATGAACAGAATGATTCTCCGACAGGTTCGTTATATAAAATCCATCCTGTTCAAAAGTAATTAGCGCATGCTTTCTGCTGATCAAGCCGCCAAACTGTGATAGATCAACATCGACCGCTATCGTATCTGATGAACGACCTATTAGTGTTCTTTGTCCCAGCTTATACTCAGTCTCATCCTCATCTTCATTGTCAGGAATAAGATACAGGTATCCCAATGGCTGAGAAATAACCGATGTAATCGGCGCGGAAACAGGTTGTGTTGTACTTTCTCCTAAGAAATCAAACCCGTTGACATTCTCTGCATTTGCACTTGTTTCATTAACCATGGGCTTTCCCTCATTAGCTGTCTCCTCGGAAAAAACATGGATGCCTCTATCTGCAGGTTTCTTCTCAACATTGTTCTCTTCCTTTCGTACAGGATCCTTCCTCTGTCCAAACGGCTTTCTATCTGGTATTTCAATTTCAGTTACCTGAAGGATTGCGCCACAATCACAATACTTATTCGTTTTTTCTTCCGAATAGATTTCCATGCATTGTGGTCGGATGCACCTCTTAACGGTTTTCTTACTCATGTAGATAACCTCTCTTCAACTGCTTAGTGTTTCCTGCGTCTCTTCAAACGATCAGCAAAATCCGATGCCTCATCGTCGTCCAGATCATCCAGGATACCTGTTTCCTGAGCCTGTGATGAGCTGCTGGTCGCCTTATTCAGCACCACTTTGGAGATGCTGTGTGTCTTCATATACTGCTCAAGCATCTCCGTATATGCCTGAGCCTCAACAGGCTTTTGCAATTCAGTGTATACTTTAATTATTTTACGGATCCACTGAATAGTTTCTTCCGCATTTCCTGCGTTAAACGCTTTTTCTCTTTCTTCATCAAAACGCTTAACCTCAGCCAAACGGAACAGCACATTTACGTTACCGTTAATCATTGCTGCTTCGTCTTCGTCAGATGTATAGTTAACGGGGACATCAACTTTGATTATCTGCTCCTCATCATTATGCTTGCCCGGAACATAATAATGTAATTCAGCACTCATAGTGTTCATCTCCCCTTCATAGTCGTCTACTCCCGGCAGCATCACGTTAAAATAGTATTTATACATCTGATTCTTTTCAATCTGACCAAGATTGATCTCAAAAACACGTTCGTCAGATCCGCTCCTGTTACCAAGATATACGTTATCCGGGGTACCTCTGTAATAGTCGTATATTTTAGTACCTTGAACCAGTTTCATTATTAGTTTTACGTTTGTAACAATTATAGACTGTGCCTGTGCAAACAATGAGGTGAATACTGATGCAAATTCATCAGGATAATTGATTAAAGTAGTAATACCGCCAGATGAAGAGGAAACCTTCTGTAAATACGGAAAATTCACATCTTCATTTCCAAATCCCATACTTTCAATAGCAATATTATGAGATGCCAGAAGTTTTCCCGCAGCTATCCCCTTTGCCTCAGTATCATTACCTGTTGGTTCTCCATCTGTAAAAAACAATACTCTTTTAGGTTTTGCATCGTTATAATTTGATAATTCTTTGTCAGCCAACATCAAAGCATCTGAAATATTTGTACTCAAACCGTATGTATTAATTGAAGTTAAGAGTTCAATAATTCTACTGCCATCTGCAACAGTAAGATCTCTAAATATCACTCTGGCCTCATTATCATAAGTTATGCAACAAAGAGTGTCCTCCGGACGCATTAAATCTACAACCTTTTTTGCTGATTCTACAGCAATATTTAGTCTGGATAATCCACCTTTAACTTTACGCGTCCTGTTTCCATGCTCATCTACTCCATATTCGCCCGTAAAAACAGCCCCTGTATTTGGCAAGACAAAATACATTGACTGCGAAGTGTCTATAAGAAGACAGATATGAGCACCATGACTTCCACCATTTTGATCAAATCCTCTACGCAAATCATCACTAGGTCGCACTGATGCACATAGCTTTACATTCTTATCATTTCCGTCCGTCAGCAGGTTCTCATAATCGAATTCAAAAGAAAGTTCCAGCTCCGGATTACTCTGCTCATTTTCAGTCTGATCAAAAATTCCTAAAAAATCAAAATCACTCATTTTCTTCACCTCACTTAACTTCGATTAATATTACTGACAGATTATCACCGCCACCATTTCTGTTATCACGTCGAATAATTGCCCGGGCTCTTTGCTGCAATGTGTTTTTTCGCTCTGTCAGTTTCCTTGTAAGGGCATCCTCTTTTTCCCACTTCGTGTCTGAAATTTTTGTACCGTAATAATCAACAACACCATCTGATGAAGCTAATATAATATCTCCTGCTTTTAGAGCTATGGTCTCAACACTACGCTCGGTATAGTATTGACTTTTGTTTTTTGCATACTCACCGCCTACATACAAGGATATATTGTCTTTGCCCTCTGTTTTCTTATAATCATCATAACTCTTCCCTTTTAGCATTGCCAAAAAGCCCACATTATCCGGACTATTCAACGGAATCATGTTTCCATTTCGAACGAGATACAGAAGGGAATCTCCCAAACTGTAATAATACATACACCCTTCATAGATTACGAGAAATATAAATGTACTTCCCATTATATTTCCGTAACTTTCAGCGCAATTCAACGCTTCTTCCCAAATATCAGAATTGCTTTTCTCTACAATCCGGTATGCCATCTGTTCAACCATGACATAGGTAAGATCTTCAAATTGTTCATCAATACTGTCTTCCAAGACTTGAATAAAGTTTTTCCGTATAATGTTTGATGCAATATATCCCGAACCGATATCACAATTTGAAATTCCATCTGCAAGAAGATATGCTGAGAGTCTCTTTTCCGTGCTTTCCCATTTTTCGATTACATCCTCGTTCCACTCTGACTTGTCTTTCCCGCTGGATTGCATCATAGCCCTTTTTCCTATACCGACATTTGTTTCAAGTGCATCATTTATTCGCAACGAGTCAGACCCGGAAGCTTCATCCATGTTACAACATCTTTCAAATGCTTTTTGGCAAGCTTCCATATCACGAAAACGCTTTCCGGGAAACATGCTAAGACATCTTCCCAACCAATGATGATACTTCCTGTAATCATTTCCAAAAGCCGAATTCGTGTAGTTGTAGGCCCAAAAGAGCTGACTATCTATATCACCGGCAATATATTTATCTCCAATCATCATTCGGTTAAACAGCAATGCCGCCAGATATACATCTGTAGCTTTTTTAATTCCTGATGCATCTTCATTTCGGATTTCCGGAGCCGCAAATTCACCACACTCATAATTATCAGGAAGATATCCCTCCTTCAAGGATATCAACGGGCGAACTGCTCTCAAAACTATCATCTCCGGATTATCATCAACGAGAATAAAATCATCCAAATTGCAACTTCCCAACAATAATGCACTCTTTTGTATCCTATTAAAGATATATAGAATCCGACATGCCAAAGATCTGATTGTGGTTTCTGACATTTGTGGATTCTGCTTAATATACTCTAAAAGTGTAATTCCTTGTATGTTGTGAAAAATCAAGTCGTACTTGCCATCGACATACTGTTGTGCGTTCGGAAAGATAACAACATCCTTCAACTCGTCTATTATTTCAACACTATTATGTGCCAAATAATATACAGTGCTCCCATCGGCGCGATACTTATCACGTCCGATATCTTTTTTCTTCTTTTCACGTTTTCTAAGGGGACGCCCACATTCCGAGCAGAATATCTCCCCTTCTGTATTTTCAGCAGAACAATATGGGCAAACCATGATTCACACCTTAATGCTATTCGCAAAAGAATTGCACTTCTGCGACACACGTATCATTGTATTTATTTCCACCATAGACAGATATTATTTCAAATTTTATTTCTGTAACCATATCTGCACCCTCTAACCGTATAATCTGAGGATCCATAGTATCTGCAAGTTCAACATTCGCAGGCTGACCATTGACTATAATACATAATAAACAAATTCGATTATTGTCAGCATACAACTTTTCAGATTTTTGATTCCCGTTATAAATCACTATATAATCAACTTTTGTCTCACCTTCAAATCCGGCTGTAAAAGTAATCCCTTCGCCGGCTCCGTCTTCTCCTTCTTGCCATGATGTAGCGATATCACCATCAATCATGAACTCCGGTTCATAATGATTACCCTTAGCAGAAATAAGCACGCTGTCGGCCTTTATCGAAGATACATTAATGATCTGACAATTTGAAATATCTTCGTATATTATTCCAGCAACAAAAGGTTGTATATTCTTTTCATTTTCATCAGTGTTTTCTTCAGTGCTTTCATCAGTGATATTATCTGTTTTAACATCGTTTCTTACGCTATGCTTTATCATTTCATTTACTGCAGGTATCCTGGCAGTCAACAAATTAACAAAAACAAGTGCGCCAACGATAACAACCGATAAAACTACCCTTTTAGCAACCGGATTAGTGTCTTTAACTACTAAAATCACCTTGCTGATAATAAAGCCGAAAATACGACATACAACCACCGCTAAAACGAAATACACTATACCTTCAGAAAAAGGGATCTCTTCCATTATCACAAGAAGCAAATGCCATACGATGATAACCGCCACTATCAATTTCGAAACAATCGATAATGTACTTTTGTTTTTTCCCCGTTTCTCCAAATAGATAGATCGAAATGTATAAGCCAATGTGATAAGTTCAAGCCCAAATTGACCATTTACGGTCAGCTCCGGGAGTATAAGCATCCAGAATAAGTGAAACGGAATTATCAATATAGCTGATGCATTTGGAAACGCACTCAATAAAGCATTTTTGTTCCACTCGTCCGGATGAGTTCCTCCCAACAGATAGAGAAAACCGAAAATCAATAGTATGGAACTTAAAATCTCTATAACATTTAATATCTTTCCTTTGGATTCCCGCTTTTTTCCTCCCGTTAAGATATTCTTCAGCTGCTTTCCTTTTTTTACTCCCGTTAATTGTGATGAAGCCGGTACGGTGATAGGCTGAATCGGTTTTACAGGCGAATAATTTTGCATATCATCATCGTCATCGCCTGCATAGTCTAACTGCATAGCCTCTGCCCATGCTTCTTCGGCTTCTTCTGATGCTATTTCATCATCTTCTGATGCTATTTCGTCAAACAAAGAGTCAGCCAAAAAATCGGAATCTTCAATCTTCTTTTTTGCTTCTTTTTTAGCCAGTTTGAGCTGGTTTTCCACATTTTTTCTTTCATTCTCGATTTCCGCTTTTTTTTCGGAATCACTTTCACTTCTACGCATCTGAAGCAGCGTCAACTGGCGTTCTTCAAGCGCATCGCAAATACTCTTTGGATCTGAATCCTTTTCTATTCCCCATGTTTCGAGTAATTCCCAATCCATATTGTTCCTTCACCTCTTACCTAGCGTCGTCTGGTATTATAACTGACGAATCATTCATTATCACACGACAGCAATTATTATAATCTCGATATTATTATTGATTAATCCTATGAATCCATTTATCTTAGAGCCCATCTATCCATGTGCTCCATTATTCTCAATTAATCTGCCAGCAACTCTGCTATTTCTTCCCGATTCAGGTGATTCTTTTCAAGCAAGGCCTTTGCTATCGCTATGATCTTGTCTTTGCCTTTTTCGACTAACTCGACACAGGCTTCTTCCTCTTGCCTGAGTATTTTCTCTGCTTTTTCCACATATACCGGCATTAAGTCAGATAGGATAAGATCATCGCGGGAAATACTGAACAAATGTCCTTCCTGCATTCCATAAGTTGTGAGCATGCTCATCGCAAGCGAACTGGCGTGTCTTAAGTCCGAGCTTGCGCCCGTATTAAGAGCAGCAGCATCTCCGAAAATCACCATTTCCCCGGCCCGTCCGGCAAGGCTGGTTCTGATGGACCATATACATTCCTCTTTAGATGTGGTAGCCTTGTTTTCTTCATCCTCTCGCTGCATATAACCGCCAAAATTCCCACGGGAGATCACTGTAAGATACGTCGGCTTCTTACCGGAAAGTGAATAAATATATGCATGTGCCGCCTCATGTACGGCGGTGCGATAAGCCTGTTCTTCATCTCTTGTCCTTTTTTCTCCGTAATAGTACTCTTCCATCGCTTCATCAAGAAGCTCATCATCCAGCTTCTTTCCTTTTCTTGCCGCATTCCTGAATGATAGTTCAAGTATATTTTCAATAATAGCAAGAGTTTCACCGGGAGTACGCTCGGCAACATTTTTCATTCCTTCCTCGGTAACATGATTACCCAGCACAGCCCCCTCCTTGCTCTTAAGCCTTTTTGTCAGGAACTGCATTTTTTCTTCTTTATTCGGTTGATCCACAAGAATCTTATTCCCAAATCTTCTCAAAAATGCCGGATCAAGACCTCTTTCCGAATGATCATCCGAAGCTTCAACACCAAAATTTGTTGCAGCCACCACAAATACCGGCTCATTGTTATGCAGTTCAAACCCATCCATCTGAGTAAGGAACATATTCAACAGCGATTCGTCATATGAGGACAGCGAGCTTCCCGTGCGTCTATGAGCAATAGCATCTGCTTCATCAATAAAAACAATCGCCGGAGCATATTTTCTCGCCACTTTAAAGAGACGTTCTATGCTTTCCTCCCCGATGTTTCTGAGTTTTGCCGCACTCACTGAAATGAAAGTTGCATCGGTCTCGCTTGCTAAAGCCTTTGCAAGCATTGTTTTTCCTGTCCCGGGAGGTCCGTATAACAGGATTCCTTTGGGAACTGCTAATGAGTGTTTCATATATTCTTTTGGATTTTCAAGATATTTTACAAAATCTTTAAGTTCATCCTTTGCATTATCAGCGCCTATCACATCGTCAAATACTACATCCGGACGTTCCTCTATGTTGATAAGCAGATCCTGATCTTCTGGATTAACGGCATCTTTCACAACAATGTCATAGAATTTAATATTTACTGTACCATCTGCATCAGGCATCTCCTGTAAGGATTCAAAATCAAATACCTTTCTTCTGTTCAACATTGCAGAACATTTTTTCTGTAGTAAGTGTTCTTCTACTAACCCTTTTATAATCTCCAATGTATTCCGGCCATCAAAGCATATGGTATCTTCAACTCCACGCATATACAGAGTATTCTTATCTGTTTGAGAAACCTTTCTTCCGCTTTCAAGCATGAAAATAGGAGTGTTAGTATTCTTTCGTAACAAGGCTTTGATAATCCTTAAGCCAACAGAGTCATAATCATCCAAGCCAAGAATATTATCATTTGTCTTGCACATTGAATAATACGGATCCACGATAAATACAGTAACGTCTTCCGGATCGCACTCCAAAAGCTTTTCTTCTGATTCTATGAAAAGGAATCTTATGTGTTCATGATGTATGTTCTCTAACTTCTTCCTTGTTCCTTCATCGCAGACCACGGCAACCAATGTATCTTCGGAATCCGCAGCCGAGAAGAATCTCTTTGCTTTATCAGTAATCCTTTCATCATCTACTGAAAACCGGATTTTCTTTATCCCTTTTACGCCATTTATTTCGGCAAGATGTCTGGACAGTTCATATACTTCTCTTCTGATAAACTGCTGTGCCTGTCCGGTAACTACCCTGACATCCATATCCCCGAAATGCATAAGCAGAAGAAGCGCCAGACGCTTGTCATATTCGATGCTGATCTGAAGTTTTTCTTCAATATCTTTGCACGTTTCATCCATATGTTTAACTACAAGACCGACCATATCGCTGATGCCTATATGGTTAAACATGACAATGTGCTGACTTGCAAAACGCGAACACAATTCGGGCGGGAATTTAGGCTGTCCGCCATCGGATGATTTTTCTTTCCTTAATTCTTTTATGATCACATCTGTTGGTGTCGCAGACAGATTCTTTTTATTTCCCTCATAAATGCTTTTTCCGGCATTTGTTGTGAATATCAATATAGTCTTGGAAAAATCGGTATTTGTTGCTAACAACTTATTCTCCAGTCTTGCCCCGTCTAAAACAGAGAGGAAAAGCCTGGTTATATCCGGATGCGCTTTCTCTATTTCATCAAAAAGGATAATGGCATCCGGATTGTCTTCAACAAAACTGACAAGTGTTCCTTCACCCGCATTTTTAAATCCGGTCTCAACGCCAATTAACGCAAGATCCGATTTCTCTACTGAATATGCTGCCATATCGAAGGCCTTAAACGGCCGTCCGAGAATATCCGCCACTCCCTGCGCAAGGTAGGTTTTCCCGACTCCGGGAGGTCCTGCAAACAGGAATACCGCCTTCGGATGGGTTGGATCATCTTTATATAATTCCGCATCAAAACATGACTGAACAAATTCATTTACAGCATAATCCTGACCAACAACTCTATCTGTAAGCTGCTGGTACGCATTTGCATACTTTTCCGAAAGATAAAGCAATCTGTCGCCGGCGGAGATCAGTTTTTCCTTATGATGCTCGACACGTTGCCAGAGATTTCTCATGACTTTATGCCCTGCAGCCTTATACTTAGCCAGGTTCTCATTTGAATCCTTGTCTTCATATTCAGAGTAGGCCTGTTTAAGATCTTCGAAACCCTCAACATTAAACAGGGAATGGAACAGATCATTCAGTGTTTCTTCATTATCTGTTCCTATCAACGTCTCTGCAAAAAACCTTATTCTCGAATTAATTGATTCAATCTGCCTTCGCCCTAAGGATGCTCTCTCCAAATAGTGTGTGAGTTTTGCCTGAGAATTATTCCATTCTGTGTTTTCAAATGGCTCCTTTTTCTGTTTTTGGGGAGTTTTTAATGACTCCTTTTCCTGTTCTTTTGGGGTTTCAGAACCGTTTTCTACGCCATCCTCTGATTCAACGTCTTCCAAACTCTCGTTTACTTTATCAATATCATCTGAATCCGGCTCATCATCTATGTCATCTTCGGTTACATTCTCTTTCTCATCTGTTATATCATTGTTGCTATCTGCGGCTGCCTTCAACAATTTTTGCTGGAAGGCAAAGATATCGTCCAGTGTATTGCCTTCCTGAAACGCCGCACGATATTCATCATCAAGATTATCAATAACGTATGAAACAACAACATTAAAATGTATCGGAGCTTCCATTTTTAACAGTCCGCTGTAAAAATGAGAGTTATCTGATCCCTTATAAAACGGAAGGATCAAAGAAGATCCGTTTTTTATCAATTCAAGACTCAATCCTGCTTTTCTGATGACAGAAGATGCCTCCTGCTGTTCAGCAGCAAACTCCTCCTTATCCTCGTATCCGCCTCGCTCTAACAAAACACCGAGCAACTCGGGGTTCATTGTCATAATATTTGCAATGCCATACATCAGGCCTTCAGCAGAAACATTCGAATAGCTTTTGCATTGCTTCTGAATAAAAGCGATCTTGCTGTTAACAACTCCCATAATTAATAATCCCCGCTTTCGTTTTACTCTTTACACATGTCTTTTTATTACCGAAAAAGGCTGTGGTAATCCCCTCTCCTGAGGAGACCACACCAGCCCTTTTTGAATATACTAAGCATATAACGCTTTCATAAACTTAGGATATGTAGCTTCAACAACCTTAACCATACGGATCATGAGCTCAAAACACTCTTCTCCACAACTGTCCAGCTGAATAATATCATCATCGCGCGCACAGATTTCACTGTATTCTGTATCGAGAACAAACTTAACATGCGCATACTGATCATTGCATTCATTTAATGTTTTGTAGATAGCATCATACTTTTCCACAGGAACCTTGATAAACTCTCTGCCCTCTAAGTGAACATGAGTGTTTGACTCATCAAAACTGAAAAAAATCCGGATAGATCCTCCATCAAATCCCCAACCTATCTGCAGAAGATCATCCCTGAGTTCATTCAACTTTGTGTCCTTACTTTCAAAGAAAGCTGATACCATTTCCGCCGCTGTGTTCATAATTGTTTTCTCCTTCAGGTTCGCATTTTTATATAATCTATTTCACACAAAACTGTTTCATAAACCACTACAATGTTCTATCAAAAATCGATTTAACCACACATTTAGTTTTTTCTTGAATTCTTCAACACCTGTATCAAATTGTTCTTCGGCTTTCTTTTCTATTTCCTCCTTTTTTTTATCGACTTCATCTTCTATTTCCTTCTTTTTTTTATCGACTTCATCTTCTATTTTACTCTGGACATCTTTTGAATCCGAATTAGTATCTCTCGCATCCTCGAAAGCACCTGATTCAAGAGCATCAATTACTTCTTGTACGGCTTTCCTATAGGCCTCTACTCCAGCGCTATCAGGATGCATAGAGTATGCGCTCACCCACATAGAATCATCCAAATCTTCTCCTTGTGGTAACATAATCTCTTTAATCCATGCTTCATCTGCTGAATACGCTTCGTGTTCATAAAATCTTTCTTCAACATTAGCAAAATATATTTTCATGCCATAATTGCGTTTTTCGTCAACAATTTCTTTAATACACTTATTAAATTCTGTAACATTTTCATCTATTATTTTTGCTACGTCTTCAGAAAAAGACCACCCCTCACGTCCATTTAGCGCAAGCAATGTAGGATACCCAGCCACAATGATTTTTGCGTTTTTTCCGGCCTTTTCCGAAATAATATCATATGCTCTACGAATGCTATCTCTTGTCCCCCCCTTAGTTTCAAATTCATCCCACGTTGGTTTTAGGTCATCTTGTAATCCCATAGGATTGACGTACGGAATAGTGAAATCGTAAATTACAGCTGCCTTTACAATATTTTGAAATCCCACATCATTACCGCCAAATGTTAATGTCACATAGTCAACTGTGTCTTTATCTAATTCGTTAAATACCTCTAACTGAGGTTCCAAATACTCTGCACCACGGAATCCCCAATAATTATATTCTTTTTTTTGCGTCTTCAAGAGGTTATCTGTAACCGCCCCTGAGGCGGCTACAAAGTACCAATTCTCATCTCGATGATCTGCCAATGTCCCATCTAATCCTTGAATCCGAAGTTTTGATGGCCAACTCTCTTGAGATCGATGTGCAAGCCAATCAGGATCCGTTACCTTATCTTCCGTATTCTTATCCTGTCCATAAAAAGGTTCTATTCCCTCTCCTGATGAATATGAATCTCCTAATGAAACAACTATTATTGGGTCATCATTATTCTCATCAAAATCCGACTCTTCCGCTTTTACATATGTCGCATTTAGGTTTATGCTTATTATCACGCACATAGCCAAAGATAACGCTCTTTTAATAATTGTTTTGATATTTCGTATCATAAGCCACTAATCACCTCAACTGTAAACGAATCTAATGTCTCCGCATCAATTTTATCTACAACACATACTATGAGTTCAGATTCTTTTGGAATGGTCTCATAAAACACATTATTCTCACTATCGTAACCTGTAATAACTTCTGACTCTGAAAGTATTAATTGCGCACCTCGTGATGACTGCATGTTATACGACACCGGGTTAGCAATAATATTCCCATTAATCGCTATTATCGTCCATAATTCATCATTTGCCGAAGTATAATATGTTTGATATATAGGATGCTGTTTTTTAGTATTTGTCGCTACTTGTTCCTTAACATATTTCCCATCTATTGAATAGTCATACGAAACAGGATACTGTACAAATCCTCTGTCATTCAAATCCCCCGTAACTTGTTTTTCTGTCTGAACATTCTCTGAGCTTTTAACGTCATATGAGGCAATTATCTCTGACTTTTCTTTATAGTATTCTTCAACATCAATAGTGTCTGTTTTCATGGCATTTGCTTTTTCCTCATTCAGCGGTCTAACAATTGAATCCTTCATACCAATAAATACAATCACAGTTACAATAGCAATTCCAAGTAACCATATCAATGCCGTTTTCCACTTACTGTTCATCCTTATTCCTCTTTACTCTCATTCTCTCTTCCAAGCAATATAATAGTACAACCGCAATTCCACACATCAACGATGTCATCTGTGCAAAGGAAACAATCCTTTTGCCGTCATTCCACCTGAAAAACTCAACACAAAATCTTGTAACAGAGTAGCAACCTATATATTCTAAAATCGGATACTTCCACTGCTTTTTTCTTCCTCTGGCATAAAAGATTGCGGTTATAATAAACGATATGCCCGCTTCAAATAACTGTATGGGAAAAAGTTCAATTCCCGCCGGAGCTTTTACTCCTTCCGGAAATGTTACAGATCCAAATCCATTATATGGAATGCCGTAACAACACCCTCCCATAAAGCACCCTATCTTCCATATACCGTGAAGCAGTGGCACTAAAAAGATCAGATTTTTAGCATATAGGTTAAAATCCACCTGTATTATCAGAGATGCCACAAATACACCGCATGCCCCTAATATCAATCCTCCGTAGAACGAAAACCCGCTAACTATAAACGCTTTAAGTGATATGACATAATTCTCTGCCACGAAATAATTTGCAATCATATCCCATAGCTTAGCACCAATTACTGCTGCTATTCCACCAATACACTCAAGTCTAACAAACGACTCAATGCTAAGTTTTCTGTGCCATACCGTAAGTATGCCCAAGACCGCGACTATAATCGTTCCGAATAACGCAATCGTACCATACGCAGGAAGTGTCATTCCCCAGAAACTTATTCTGTTATGCATAATTTCATAATCTCTACGTACTCAGTGATTGTCTATCACACTATTATCCTTTATGCAACTACTTTT
>JAEEGL012696214.1_pt1 | contig 25668 bp, 22 predicted proteins | sample 9134231 | NCBI WGS metagenome assembly JAEEGL01 (sample SAMN16246548, study PRJNA631951) | gut metagenome | biome: gut microbiome; feature: rumen; material: fiber-attached | host: Bos | place: Iran: Karaj | collected 2018-10 | reverse complement strand
CAATTACTAACAGAAATGGATGGATTTGGTACTAATGAAGGTATTATTGTAATTGCTGCGACAAACAGAGCAGATGTACTTGACCCAGCTCTTTTAAGACCAGGAAGATTTGATAGACAAGTTACAGTTAATTTACCAGATGTAAAAGGTAGAGAAGAAATACTTGAAGTTCATGCTAAAAACAAAATTATTGCTCCTAGCGTATCATTAAAAAATATTGCAAAGAGAACACCTGGATTTAGTGGAGCTGATTTAGAAAACTTATTAAATGAAGCAGCACTTCTTGCTGTTCGTACTAATAAAGAACAAATTACGACAAAAGAAATTGATGAAGCTACAGATAGAGTTCTTATGGGACCTGCTAAGAGAAGCAAGAGATATACTGAAGATGAAAAGAAACTTGTTGCTTATCATGAAGCAGGACATGCAGTTATCGGTTTAAAATTATCACATGCTAGTATTGTTCAAAAAGTAACAATTATCCCTCGTGGACAAGCAGGTGGATATAATATGATGACACCAAAAGAAGAAAAATATACTTCTACTAAGAAAGAATTATTAGAACAAATAACAGGTTTACTTGGTGGACGTGTATCTGAAGAACTTACATTTGGAGAAGTATCAACTGGAGCACATAACGATTTTGAAAAAGCAACTAAGATAGCTCGTGCAATGGTTACTGAATATGGTATGAGTGATTTAGGACCAGTACAATTAGAACAACAAACTGGCGATGTCTTCTTAGGAAGAGATTATAATAAAACTAGATTATTCTCTAATGAAGTTGCTCATGAAATAGATTTAGAAATGCGTAAGATAATTAATGAATGTTATGCTAATGCTAAAAAAATTCTTAAAGAAAATAGTGATTTAGTAAAACTAATTGCTAATAATCTTCTTGAATATGAAACTCTTACTAAGGAACAAATTGATTACTTGGTTGAGAATGGAACTATGCCTCCTGAAGATAATAATGAAGACTCTGATAGTAAATATGAAAATATGTCATTAACTGAATTAAAAGAAATTGCTAAAGAAAAAAAGATTAAAGGATATACTAAAATGAATAGAGATGATATTATCAATATTCTAGAAGGTAATCCAGTAGATGAATCTGAATTTGAAGGCGATGACGAGGAAGAAGTTTCTAAAGAAGATAAAGATACTAAAGAAGAAGCTAAAGAGGAAGTTAAAGAAGAAAAAGAAGAAGATGAGGATAAAGAAGCTTAGTTAGTAAGCTTCTTTTGTTTAACTATGTGGAAAATTGGAAATGTAGAAATTGAAAATAGAGTAATATTAGCTCCGATGGCAGGTATATCTAATTCAGCTTTTAGAAGAATTGCTAAGGAAATGGGAGTAGGTTTATCATATGCTGAAATGGTCAGTGATAAAGCAATTCATTATAAAAATAAAAAGACTTTAGAAATGCTTTATATGACTGAATATGAAAGACCTGTATCTCAACAAATCTTTGGTAGTGATCCTAAAACAATGGCAACGGCAGCTAAATATATTTGTAAGAATATGAAACCTGATTTATTAGATATAAATATGGGATGTCCTGTTCCTAAAGTAGCAGTTCATTCTGGTGCTGGTAGTGCACTATTAAAGAATCCGGAACTAATTAAAGAAATAGTAACTTCAGTTGTAAAAGCTTCTTCGGTACCTGTCACAGTTAAAATAAGAAGTGGATGGGATAACAATAATATTAATGCTATAGAAGTTGCTAAAATATGTGAAGAAGCTGGGGCTAGTGCTATTTGCGTTCATCCAAGAACAAGAAGTGAAGGATATCGTGGAAAGTCAGACTGGTCAATTATAAAGAAAGTTAAAGAAGCTGTTTCTATACCAGTTATAGGTAATGGGGATATTAAAAATAGATATGATGCTAAAAGAATGATTGATGAAACTGGCTGTGATGCAGTTATGATTGGTAGAGCTTGTCTTGGAAATCCATGGATTATTAAAGAAACAGTTGAATATTTAGAGAATGGTAAAGAAATAGATCCACCAACTAAATTAGATAGAATAGATATGTGCATGAAACACTTCAATAATTTATTAGAAATATTACCAGAAAAGGTAGCAGTTTTAGAAATTAGAAATCATATTTCTTGGTATTTAAGAGGATTAACTAATTCTAATGAGATAAAAAATAAAGTATTTTTAACTAAAAAAAGTAGTGATATAATTAATTTATTAAATGATTATAGAAAGTTTATAGAGGAAGAATAATGAAAAAAGTTTATTTTGCTCAAAGATTATTAGCATATGTTATTGATATTATTATTGTAACAAGTGTAGTTGCTTTATTAACAAGTTTAATACCTAGATCAGAAAGTTATAATATTGCTTCAGATAAAATTTATGATGAATATGTAGATATTATTCAAAATAGTGAAAATACTGAAGATATGCTTGAAAAGTTTGATGCTCTACAAGGAGATCTTTATATAATAGGTAAAGAAGAAAGTATTACTTCGTTATTAAGTGTAGCTTTATATATAGTTTATTATGGAGCATGTCAGTATTACTTAAATGGACAGACTTTAGGAAAGAAAGTTACTAAAATAAAAATAGTTGGTAAGAAAAAGAAAGAAGTATCTCAAGTTAAATTTTTATTAAGAGCAGTTCTTACATATACATTATTTGTTAATGTATTTGAAGCAATTATATATAATGTTGCTAATTCTACGACTTATATTTATTTCTTAACTCCATTTATTTCAATTGGATATTTATATAATATTATTAATATAGGTATGGTTGTATTTAAAAAAGATGGACGAGGATTATCTGATTTAATATGTGATACTGAAGTAATATCTGCGGAATAGTTTATTATAAAAAACTCTTTATTTGTTGAAATGGGAGTTTTTTTTGTTGTATAATAACAAAGAAGGAGGGTAAAAAATGAAGAGACATAATTTATTTAAAGTTGTTATGATTACTGTATTTGTTGCTGCATTACTTTCTTGGCTTTTCCCAGTTACTTATTTATCTAGTAATTCTGGTCAGTTAGTTGAAGAAGCAAGAGATCAAGTTGGCGCATTTGACTTGATGACTTATCTTGGCGTAGCAATTCAATACTTTAGTCATGTTGCTATCTATATTCTTACTATCGGTGGTTTCTATGGTCTAGTATTTAAGTTACCAGCATATAGAAATCTAATTGATAAAATGGTAAAAGTATTTGATGGTAAAGAATGGCTATTTGTAGGAATTATTATTGTTCTATTTGGCGTTGGATCTGCGATTGCAGGACTATCTTTACCAGTATTATTCTTTTTCCCATTTGTTATAGCAGTTTTACTTGCTTTAGGATATGATAGAATAACAGCTGCATTAGTTACAGCAGGTTCTACTGTAGTAGGATTAATTGGTTCTGTATTTAATGTTAATAATACTTATGGGTTTGACATGGTTTTAGGTACTAAACCTGGTGATAACTGGAAGTTTAAAGGTTTATTATTAGTAATTTGCTTAGCTATTCTCTTTGGTTATACTATTTATTATGCTAGTAAACATAAAGGAAGCAAAAAAGAAGAAAAATTATTTGTACCAAAACCAACTCAATATAAAAGAGAAAAAATTTGGCCTATTGTTGTAGTAATTGATGGTTTATTTGTTCTTCTTGCACTTGCATTTATGCCTTGGTCAACATTTGGTGTAACTGCATTTACAGATCTACATGATAAATTATCTAAGTTTGCAATTGGTGGATTCCCAATTTTAGAAAAATTATTTGGTCTAGGAAATGCATTTGGTTCATGGACTCTAGTTGAAGGCTCAGTTGTAATTATTCTTGCATCAATTCTAGTTGCATTTGTTTATAAAGTTAGACTAAATGATTTTGTATCTGCTTTCATGGATGGATGTGAAAGAGCGTTAAAACCTGCAGTATTAGTAATTTTAATGTATACTGTATTAGTTACAGCTACTTATGTTCCTACTTTATTAGCTATTTGTAAACCAATTCTTGGTTCAAAAATTGGTGTAATTCAATCAGGAATTAGTGTATTTATATATAGTGTATTCTCAGTAGAATCATATTATGTTGGATCTGGTTTATTACCATATCTTGAGACGTTAACAGCTTCTGGATTCTCAGCTGCTCAACAAGCTGGATTAGCTATTGTTTCTCAAGGTTTCTATGGTTTAGCTATGTTAATAGCCCCTACTAGTGTTGTGGTAATGGCTACATTAGCTTATTTAAATATTCCATATCATAAATGGCTAAAGAACGTATGCATCTTATTTGCAATATTAATGGTTGTTGTCGTAATATTCGCAATGATAAAGATGTAATATATAAGTTGTGTTTAAAACTAAGTAATTATTACTTAGTTTTTTTGTGTTATAATTTAATTAAGGAGTATGTATGGAACGTTTTGAAATTAAAAAAGTATTAGATGACAATAGAAATAAATTAGACGATATATGGAGGGTACTTTGACATTTCTAATAAAAAAGAATCTATTACTGAATTAGAAAATAAAATTAATTCTTCTAATTTTTGGGATGATGTAGATAGTGCTAATGAAGTAGTGTTATCTTTATCTACTACTAAAAAAATTGTAAAAGAATATGAAGATATTGATAATAAATTAAATGATTTAATAGAATTGTTTAATAGCAATGATGAAGAAGTAACTTCTTTAATAGAATCTGAATTAGAAGTGTTAAATAAAGAAATAGATGAATTAGAACTCTTTACTCTATTAAATAATCCATATGATAAAAATAATGCTATTTTAGAAGTTCATTCAGGAGCAGGTGGAACTGAAGCCTGTGACTGGGCTTTGATGCTTTATCGTATGTATACTAGATACTGTGATTTAAAAGGTTTTAAATATGAAATAGTCGATTATCAAGATGGTGAAGAAACTGGTATAAAAAGTGCATCTATTAGAGTTAAAGGAAACTATGTATATGGATTATTAAAATGTGAAAAGGGTATTCATAGATTAGTTAGATTGTCCCCATTTGATTCTAATCATCGTAGACATACTTCATTTGCTTCAGTTTTAGTTACACCAGAGATTAATGGAGAAGTAAATATTGTTATAAATGATGAAGATTTAAAAATAGATGTATTTAGATCTAGTGGTAAAGGAGGACAGGGAGTTAATACTACAGATAGTGCGGTTAGAATAACTCATTTACCTACCAAAATTGTTGTTACATGTCAAAACGAAAGAAGTCAAATTCAAAATAAAGAAGAAGCTCTTAAAATATTAAAAAATAAACTTAAAGTACTAGAAATAGAAAAGAACGAAGAAAAAATTAAAAACATTCAAGGAGAACAAATGAATATTGATTTTGGTTCTCAGATAAGAAGCTATGTTATGCATCCATACTCGATGGTTAAAGATCATCGTACTAATTTTGAAACTAGTAATGTAGAAGATGTATTAAATGGTGAATTAGATGAATTTATAAAAGAGGAGTTGAAAAGGAGTGCTTATGAAAGAAAGAATTAAGAATTATCTTTTGTTATTAGTAGGACTATTAGCATTCTCATTATCATTCAACTTGTTTTTGTCTCCTAATAATATAGTATTTGGTGGTGTAACTGGTTTATCAATTGTCTTTAAGGATTTGTTTAATTGGGATACAGCTTTATTTGTATTTATTATCAATGCATTTTTGTTAATACTTAGTTATTTTTTATTAGGAAAAGAAATGACCTTAAGATCAATAATTGGTTCTTTGTTATTACCTGTTTTTATGAAGTTAACAGAATTAATATTTGTTTTCTTTCCAACGGCTGATATTAACTTAGAATTAGCTGTTATATATGGAGCAGTATTAAGTGGTCTTGGTTTAGGATTAATATATAAAGCTGGTTTTACTACTGGTGGAACTGATATTATTCATCAAATTGTTAATAAATTTATTGGTTTAAGTATAGGTACTAGTATGATTATCATAGATAGTATTATCTTATGTTCGAGTATATTTGTCTTTGGAATAGTTAAATCTATGTATGCTGGTGTAGCTCTATATATCATTAGTAAATTAACTGATAAAGTTATACTTGGTATTAGTAATTCAAAAGCTTTTTATATTGTTACTGATGAACCAGATAAAGTTAAGAAATTTGTTATTAAAGAAATGGGACATGGTATTACAGAATTTAATGCCTTTGGAGGATTTAAAAAAGAAACACAAAAAGTATTATTTTGTGTAATTCCTACGATGGAATATTATACATTAAAGAAAGGTATTCTTAAAATTGATAAAGAAGCATTCTTTGTTGTAGTAGATTCTTATGAAGTTTCTGGAGGAGCATAAAAAAACATTATTGATGAAAATCATCAATAATGTTTTTTACTATCTAATATTTCTTTATGTGTTGCTACTATTTCGATAGATTTATTTAATCTATCTTTTTTCTTTTCATCTTTTTCTATTCCTTCAGCATTTCTTAATACTTCAAATGCATATGGTTCTTTTTCTAAAATATCAAATACTTTCTTTGATAATTCGTCTCGATCTTCGGCGATTGTTTTATCATATAAAGAACATATAATAAATAATTCATTAGCTATACTAAACATTCTTTCAAATTCTGATTTTTCCTTATTTTTAAATATTTCTTTTTCTTCTTCATAAAAGAAAGTATCATAAAGATTAAACATATCAATATCGTCTTTTACTATTACTTGTATATTACTAGTTTGTTCATTTTTGTAAGTGCTTTCATATAGACTATACACTTTAATAATGTCATTTAAGTAAGATACATCTTTTCCTTCAGATTCATCTAATTCTTTTATTTTAATAAGAATTTGAATTGCTTCAGGATTGTTTTTAATTGTATCTATTATCGCTTCATTATTTAAAGAACCTATTACTGTGAGTGCAGGATTTCCTTCTTTTTGAGGAACATATCCTAATTGATGACTTAATTCTTGATATAATCTATTAGCTTTACTAAATAATATATGGAAATTAGCTATTTCTGTAGGACTATTTAATATTTTTTCTACTTTTTCATTAAAAGTTGATTCATATAAGTTTGTGTATGTTTGAGATGGTATTTTGTTTTCGTGCCATATCTCTAGATTATCGTCTTCATCAAGCTTTATTCTTCTTCCAGATAGTTTTTCTATATCTTTTTTTTCTATTTTGCAGATTTCAGAATATAATTCTCTATCAGGTATTAAATCTGAGTTATAAATATTTGTTGATTTGCATACTATTAGTTTTTCATCTTCGGTAACTAAATATATTCTGTTAACACCATGTTCTCTTATAATAGTAAATTTAGGTAATCTATCAATAATTTTATCTAAATAAACTGATTTTTCTTCTTCGCTTAAAGCTTCATATTTATTTATAAATTCATCTTCATATTTTTCATCATCGTAGCTACTTCTATTTTCTCTTTCCTCATCACTTAAAGACTTTTTATATATTTTTGCTCCAACTGATATTAATACTTTGTTAGGAATATTCTTTTTGTCATATATTGGCATTAAATATCCCTCTAAATCTTTTTTAGTAATAATACCTGTAGAAATACTATGATCAAGTACTAATATTTGTTTATTAGTTGAAACAATAAATAAATCTAAGCCACCATTTGGCATTGATATAGATTTGTCTATTTTTTCGATATCGGACTTATCTAAATGAACTTGTTGTATTTCTTTAACATCTCTACTGTTACTTAATATACGTAGTAGGATTTCTTTATTTGATCTCTTAGTATATTGTCTTATAAGTCTTTTATCTTCAGCTATTATTAAATCTAATCCTTGATCTCTGTTTCTGTTTACTATTTCTGTCATATTACCATTTCTAATATAAATACTATCTTCATCAATTTTTATATCTAATCCAGTTGTATTACCAGATATGGTATTAGTTTTTCTATCGTATGTTAAATCTCTATTAAATGATTCAAATACAAATACTTTTTCTTTTTCTTCAATCTTATCATTAATTAATTTTATAATAAGCTTTTCTATAATTTGATTATAACTACTATCTATACCCGTTAAATTTTTAGCTAAACTCTTAGCTAAATCTTTATAATAAGTTTTCATATACTTATCATCTTTTACTGGTCTATTATCTAAAAGAGTAAGAAATTTTTCTAAATCTTCTATAGTTTTAATGTGTTTTATTTTAGATTTTAATAATTCTCTTTGACTTTCAATATAATCTTCATCAGTAATAGCAATTCTTATATCGAATCCTTTTTCTTCGTAATTTTTATAGTATTGATATAATTTTTTTTTGAATTCATATTGTACTAAGTTAGGATAAAAAAATGATAGGTTAGACATAAAATCATAATAATTAGTTTGGATGTCATATAACTGATTCATAAAATTAATCATTCTAACAAATGATTCATAACTCCATGTTTTTTTACTTTGTAATACTTTTCTAGTTAAGCTTTCTGTATAAGCTTCATTTATTGGTCTATCTATTGGAAACATGTTTTTACCATTCATAGCTAAGAAATGAATAAATTCGTGACATAAAGTAGTTTCTAGAAATGCTTGACTATTAGCTACAGTTTTTTCGTCAATTACTATCTCATTTTTTTGCATATCATAGTAACCATTAGCTCCAATTTTACTCGGTTCATCGCTAACTCTAAATTTTATTTTTTTACTTAATAAATAAATATTAATTATTTTATAGTAATCTTTAGTTTTATAAAGACCTGTTTTTTTGAAATAATCATTTAATTTAACCAGTATATTTTCAAATGCTGGGATTAATTTTTCATCTATATCTAAATCTTTTATATGACTTTTTAAATATAGAAATGGATTGTTCATAGAACCACCTCTATGATAATTATACAATAAAAATAAGTGTATATTTTGCATTTATAGACATTTTTTCCTTACTTGACGTATAAATTGATTCAAATCATAAATATATATATGTTATAATTATATAGAAGATTCGAGGTGATACACTAGTGGAATTAATCAACCTAAAGGGAGTAAATAAAAAATATAAGAATGGTGTAACTGCTATTCATGATTTAGATTTAAAGATTAGAAAAGGTGAATTTGTCTTTATAATTGGTGGATCTGGTAGTGGTAAATCTACTCTTATTAAAATGTTATATAGAGAAGAGAAACCTACTAGAGGACAAATATTAGTAGCAGGTGTTGATGTTGCTAGACTTTGGAATAGTAAGGTTTATAAATTAAGAAGAAGACTAGGAATAGTATTTCAAGATTATAGATTGTTACCTAAGTTAACAGTTTATGAAAATGTTGCTTTTGCTTTAGAAGTAATTGGAGAAAAATCTAGTGAAATAAGAGTAAAAACATTAAGAGCATTAGAGCTAGTTGGTCTTAAAGGTAAAGTTAGAAATTATTCTGATGAGTTATCTGGAGGAGAACAACAAAGAGTTGCTATTGCTAGAGCAATTGTTAATGATCCTAAAATCTTACTTTGCGACGAACCGACTGGAAACTTAGACCCTACTATGAGTGAAGAAGTTATTAGAGTACTTGATAACATTAATCAAACAACGGGTACTACAGTAATTGTTGCTACTCATGATAAAGATATGGTTAATAAGTTTAAAAAGAGAGTTGTTGCTCTTAAAGAAGGCCGTATAGTAAAAGATAGCGAGGAAGGAGAATACGATAATGAAGTTATTTAGAATGTTACGTTATAGTATTCGTGATGCCTTTAAAAGTGTATTTAGAAACTTTTCTTTATCTTTGGCATCAATTTCTTGTATTAGTATTACTTTAATAGTAGTTGCTCTTGCTTTGTTAACTTCATTTAATGTTAATAAAGTATCTGATGAAATTAAGAGTGATGTTACAGTAATAGTATTCTTAAACTTAGGTATTAATGATGAAGAAGTTAATAAATTTGAACAAGATTTGAATGCAATTAGTAACGTAGAAAAAGGATGGGACACAAAAAGTCCAGCAGAAAGAAAACAATTATTTATTGAGGAAAGTGGATTTGGAGAATCTATTGCAGAATATATAGATAATGAAGATGAAATTTTCCATAGAAGTTATGAAATAAAAGTAAAAGATATTGAAAAAATAGGTGAAACAGTAAAAGAAATTGAAGCTAATCCATTAGTATATAGAGTTAACTATGGAGAATCTATGGTTAAGAAATTAGTAGATAGTTTTGATTTAGCTAAGAAAATTGCTTATGTAGTTGTTATTATTTTAGTAATAGTATCAGTATTCCTAATTAATAATACAATTAAATTAACTATATTCTCTCGTAGAAGAGAAATCTCAATTATGAGAGTAGTTGGAGCAAGTAATTTCACTATTAAAGGACCTTTTGTAGTAGAAGGATTTATTATAGGTATACTTGGATCTATTCTTCCTATTTTATTAACAATATTTGGATATAAAGAATTTTATTCAAGATTTGGAAGAGGATTTGTACTACAAGATACTATTGAATTAATTAAGACTTTCCCATTTGTTTATTATATTGCTATTATACTTGCACTTCTTGGAGCAATCGTAGGAATGTTTGGTAGTGCAAGAGCGGTTAGAAAGCATTTAAAAATATGATAAATAAAAAATGGTTATTAGTTATTATAATGTGTGTATTTCTTATTCCTACGATAAAGGGAAATGCTATTACATTAGGGGAATATGAAGCTAAATTAGCTAAGTATAAAGCTGATTATGAAGCAAATCAAAGTCAACAAAATAAAGCTGCTAATGACATAGCTTCTGCTAATAACGAAATCAATTCTTTAAAGAATGAAATAATAAGATTAAATAAAGAAGCAGAAACTTTAGTTCAAGAAATAGAAGAATACAATGTAGATATTAAAGATAAAATTAAAGAATCAAAAGAGTTAATTGAATATTTAGAAGTATCACAAAAAAGTAATATGTATTTAGAATATGTATTTGATGCTTCATCTTTAAAAGATTTATATTATAGAAGTGCTACTGTTCAAGAATTAATTGAATATAATAATAAAACTATAGATGAATTAAATAAAATGATCAGTGATAATAAAGCTAGAGAAGAAGCTATTAAAAAGAGAAAAGAAGAAATTAATAATAAAGAAGTAGCTTTAAGTAATAAGGTTGTTTCTTTAGGTCAACAAAGAAATACTTTATCAGCAGGAGCAGTTACTATAGAAAAAGAAATTAAATCTTATGAAGAAAAAGTAAAATTCTATAAAAATAAAGGATGTAAAACTAATGACGTAATCGGAGTAAACTGTGCAGTTGAAATATCGACATTTGGTTTTAGAAGACCTACAGAGACTGGTTATGTTACTCAAGAAGCATCTTCATCTCACAGAGGCCTTGATATAGGTAGTAGAAGAGGAACAGGTGAAAAGATATATCCTGTTGGAGATGGTACAATTGAAGAAATCTATAGAGATTATTATGGTGCATTATGTGTTAGAATGAGCCATTATAATGCTAAAGATGGTAAATGGTATTCATCAATTTATGCCCATTTAAGTAGTTATGCACCAGGACTTTATGTTGGTAAGAAAATGACTACTGATCAATATTTAGGTTATATGGGAGCTACAGGAAAAGCTTATGGAGTACACTTACATATAGAAATAATGCCTTGTAGATATGGACTTGATAATCAGTGCTTCACATGGAATAATTATGTTAATTTTGCTTATTCACAAATAAGAAGTGGTTATAGTCCAAGAAAGATTATAAATTTCCCATCTGGACTTTATAATGCATGGAGTACAAGATAAGAAAATGATATAAAGAATATTATAGTATATACTATAGTATTCTTTTTTTATAAAAATAACACTAGACTCTAATAAGAAAAATGATAAAATAAGAACTAGATTTAATATGTTATTAAAAATCTTAAAAATATTAATTATTTAATGGAGGTTATATGATATATACACCTAAAATATATGGAACATGTATGGGAAGTGCTAGGGCTATTAAATTATCTTTAGATAATGGCGATACTAATACTTATATGTATAAAGCTATTCTTCACAATAAAGATGTAATTGATACTATTAAAAAGAAAGGTATTAGTTATACAGAAGAGTTAAATGATATACCGGATGGTAGTAAAGTTATTTTAAGAGCTCATGGTGAAGGAAAAGATTTATATGAATACTTTAAGAAGCATAATATAGAAATAATTGATACTACGTGTTTAAATGTTACTAAAATTCATAGTATTGTTGAATCTAAAGAAAAAGAAGGATTTAGTGTACTTATTCTTGGTAAAGAAGGACATGCTGAAATATTAGGGACTATTGGATGGACAAAGAATGGAATTTTAATAGAAGATGAAAAAGATATAGATAAATTAAAAGACTTAAATAAAGATATATTATTGATTTGCCAGACTACTATTAATGAAGAATTATTTGAAAGAGTAAGTAACAGATTAAAGAATAAGTTTAAAGATCATAATATAGAAATAGTTAATAGTATTTGTAAAGCTACGGAAAAAATACAAGAAAGTAGTGTAATTGTAGCTAAAAAAGTTAAGTATATGTTTGTTCTTGGTGGAGAAAAAAGTTCTAATACTAGAGAACTACTTAATAAATGTTCTAAATATACTAAAAGTTATTTAGTAACAGGAAAAAGTGAATTCTTAAAAATTTTATCCACTATTCCTGTTAATAAAAAAATTGATGTGGGATTTACTGCAGGAGCATCTACGATTAAAGAAAGAGTAAATGAATATATAGATATATATAATTTCTATATAAATTATATTGAATTTAAGAAAAGAATAGAAAAGAAGATGAAATCTTTTAATAAGACATTTGTATCTAGTAGTGATAATGATATTGTTAAAGATTCAATAAATAGATTTACTAATTTAAATTGTGATGGTAAATATATAAGATCATTCTTAATAAATTTAGGATATTCTTTAAATCATAAAGATAGTACTTATAGTGATTATTTATCTCTTGCTTACGAAACTTTTGAAACATCAATTTTAATACATGATGATATTATTGATAATGCTAATTTAAGAAGAGGTAAAAAGACTATACCTATTAGTTATAAAGATGATTTTAAAATAAAAGAATCTATTAAATTTGGTGATGATATAGCTATTTGTTTAGGAGATTATGGTTTTTATAAAGGTAATCTTTTACTTAGTGAAAAATATGGTAAAGATAAGAATTATTCTAAGTTAATGTCTTATTATAATAATGTAGTATTATCTACGATTAAGGGTGAAATATTGGATGTATATTTACCATTTAATGATAAATACTTTGATAAGATTAATAATTTAGATAATATCTTAGAAATATATCGTATGAAGACTTCTTGGTATACTATTACTGGACCATTTATACTTGGTTTAATTTTAGGAGGGGCTAATAATAGTAAAATAAAAACTTTTGAAAAGATATTAGAACCCCTTGGAATAGCATTTCAAATTAAAGATGATATTCTAGGTATCTTTAGTGATACTAATACTATTGGTAAAGATTCAGATGATATTAGTGAATATAAAGAAACTATTCTATATTATTATGCATATAATAGTGAATATAAAGATGAATTATTAAAGTTATATGGTAGAAAACTAAATAAACTAGAATTAGATAAACTTAGAGAATTATTTGTTTCTAGTAAAGCATTAGAAAAAAGTACTGTTATGATGGATAAATTATTTGAAGAAGCTAAAAATGGTATAGATAGTATTAATATTAAAGATGAATATAAGTCTATTTTACATGGGTTTATCAATTATTTAGAATTAAGAGAAAAATAGTGATATAATTCTTATTGTAAGGAGATTATATGAAAGTATTATTAGGAATATCAAATAAACATATTCATTTAACTGAAGAAGATTATAAAGTATTATTTGGAGATGAACCTCTTGGAGTTGTTAAAGAACTAGTTCAACCTGGACAATTCTCTAGTGATAAAAAAGTAACTATTAAAACAGAAAAGAGTCAATTTGATAATGTTAGATTATTAGGACCACTTAGAAGCTATACACAAGTAGAAGTATCTAAAACTGATAGTTTTAAATTAGGAATTGATCCTCCGATGAGAAATAGCGGTGATCTTGATGGAGCTGCTGTTGTAACAATAGTAGGGCCACTTGGAGAAGTTACTAAACCATGCTGTATATTAGCAAATAGACATTTACATATAAATCATAGTCAAAGAGAAGAATTAGGACTTCTTGATGTTGATAAGGTTAAATGTCGTATCGAAGGAATTAAGTCTACAGTATTTGAAGATGTTTATATAAAAGAATCAGAAGATTATACTTTAGAATGACATTTAGATACAGATGATGGTAATGGATCTTTAGGTAAAACTGGAGAAATGGTAGAAATATTTAAATAAAAGTTCTTAAAAGAACTTTTTTTGTGGTATAATTCCCCTAAGAAGAGGGATAGTATGTCTAATATAAAAGTAAAATTAAAGATAAAAGGTGCATCTAGTAATTATAAATATAATGGATTAGGTTCTATTAATAGGGATATATTATCTTTTAAAGATGATAAAACTGAGTATATGTTTGACTTTAAAGTAAATAGAATTACAGAGATTAGTAAAGATAGAAAAGTTATTATTGATTTAGAAAAGAAAGAAATAAGAATGGATATTGATGATAAACATTTATCATTTGATATTGATGATGTATCTATATCTTTAGAAGAATCATCTTATAAAGTTAAATATGAATTAGAAGGAATAGTTAATATTTCTTTGGAATGGAGTAATTATGAGTAAGTTTGTTGAATTAGGAGAAAAAATTAAAGAGATAGTTAAAGAAGCTGGTTATGATGATAAAGCTACTTTTGTAGTGTCTAATAGACCAGATTTAGGAGAATTTCAAATTAATGATTCAATGAGACTTGCTAAAGTATTTCATAAGAATCCCCTTGACATAGCTAATGATATCGTTAAAAAAATGAAGACTGATAACTCTTTTAATAACATAAATGTTGCTGGACAAGGATTTATCAACTTTTCATTAAGTGATAAATATTTACTGGATTTTATGAAGAGTATTAAGAATGCTTCAGATAATATAGATAAATTAGATAAGTCATTAATCTTTTTTGATTATGGCGGTGCTAACGTAGCTAAAGCTCTTCATGTTGGGCATTTAAGAAGTGCTAATATTGGAGAAGGATTAAAAAGATTAACAGAACTTGTTGGTAAAGAAACTATAAGTGATGTTCATTTAGGTGATTCAGGATTACAAGTAGGAATGGTTATTTATGAAATTAGATGTAGATATCCTGATTTAATTTGCTTTAGTGAAGATTATGATGGATCTGATTTTGTTTTACCTATTGTTGCAGATGATCTTAAAGATATTTATCCTACTGGATCAATTAAAGCTCATGAAGATGAATCTATCATGGAAGAAGCTAGAAATATTACTTTTGAACTACAAAAAGGACATTTAGGATATAACAAGTTATGGGATAAAGTATCTGCTTTATCTGTTAGTGATATAAAAAATACATATAAAATGCTTAATACAACATTTGATTTATATGAAGGAGAAAGAACAAGTTTTGAATATATTCCTGAAATATTTAAAATATTAGAAGATAAAAAGCTAATTTATGTAAGCGAAGGCGCTACTGTTATGGATGTTAAAGAAGAAACCGATAAGAAAGAAATGCCTCCGGTTATCTTACGAAAGAGTGATGGAGCATATTTATATGCTACTACAGACTTAGCTACTATCTACGAACGTGTTACTAAATATCATCCTGAAGAAATAGTATATATTACAGATTTAAGACAAGAACTACATTTTGAACAAGTATTTAGAGCAGCGATTAAAAGTGGAATAGCTAAAGATACAAAATTATCTCATTATGGCTTTGGTACAATGAATGGACCAGATGGTAAACCATTTAAGACTAGAGAAGGCGGAGTAATGGGGCTACATGATTTAATAAATTTAATTTATGATGAATGTTATAAAAGAATTAATGATGATATAGTAGAACCAGATAAGAAAGAAGATACTGCGATGAAGATAGCTCTAGCAGCTCTTAAATATGCTGATTTAGTACCATTTAGAGAAACAGATTATATATTTGATTTAAATAAATTCACTTCTTTAGATGGAAAAACAGGTCCATATCTTTTATATTCTACTATTAGAATTAGATCATTACTAAATAAAGCTAAAGAAAATAATATAGTATTTGATTCTATTAAAGAAGTTGATTCTAAGGAAAGAGAAATAATATTAACATTATTTAATTTACCAAGTGTTATTATTAAAGCTTATAATTCTAAATCTCTTAGTGATATAGCAGATTATATCTATAAATTAAATAGTGTTTATAACAGTTTTTATGCTGATACAAAGATAATATCTTTGGACAATAAAGACCTTAGAGAGTCATATTTATACCTATCAAATATAGTATATGAAACTAATATGTTACTCCTTAATTTAATGGGAATAGATTGCCCTGAAAAAATGTAATTTTAGATATTGATTTTATATATAAATAATGGTATAAAAGTTATTGTATATTTTTGGAGGTATTTATGGCAAAGAAGAAAGAAAAAAAGTTTGATGAATTAACTAAAGATGATGCTGAATTAATGTCTTATAAAGACTTAACTTATATATTAATTAATGAAAAAGGAAAAATGATGACTGCTGACTTATTTAAATATATAGTTAATAAGTTAGAATTACCTGAAAATGCCTTTGAAAAACAAATTGGAGATTATTATACTACCCTTTCAACTGATAAAAGATTTTTATTATTACAAGATGGTGAATGGGATTTAAGAGATAAACATACTAGTGATAAGATTATCAAAGCTTCTTCTAATTTTGAAAATGAAGATGATGAGGAAGAAGAAGAGGAAGAAGATATTTCTTTAGATGATGATATGAAAGATAAAGAAATAGATAGTTTTGATAGTGATGATGACGATGAAGATAACTATGATGATGACGATGAAGATCTTAAAGATTTAGTTGTTTTGGATGAAGAAGAACTAGAATTAGAAGAATAATTTTAGTTTTTTTGATATATAGAAAGAGTGATTTTATGATAGAAAGATTAGAAATTATTAATAATAGATATGAGGAGATTAATAAAGAATTATTAAATCCAGAAATATTAAAAGATGTTAGAAAGACTAGTGAATTATCTAAGGAAGCTAAATCTTTAGAAGAGACAGTTAATTGTTATAAAGAATTATTACAATTAAATGAAGATATAACTGCTGCTAAAGAAATGGTTAAGGACCCTGAGATGAGTGAATTTGCTAAAGAAGAATTAGAATCTTTAGAAAGTCAAAAAGAAGAATTAACTAAAAGAATAGAAATATTATTAATACCAAAAGATCCTAATGATGGAAAGAACGTTATCTTTGAAATAAGAGGAGCTGTTGGTGGAGATGAAGCTAATATCTTTGCTGGTGATTTATATCGTATGTATGTAAAATATGCCGAAAGACAAGGATGGAAGATTGAACCAATTACAGAAGATTATTCTGAAGGTGGTGGATTTACTTTAGTTAGTTTCATGCTTAAGGGTGATAATGTTTATTCTAAAATGAAGTATGAAAGTGGTGCTCATAGAGTTCAAAGAGTTCCAGTTACAGAAACACAAGGAAGAGTTCATACTAGTGTAGCTACTGTTTATGTCACACCAGAAGCTGAAGATTTCGATTACGAACTAGATATGTCCGAAGTAAGAATAGATATAACAAGATCAAGTGGTGCTGGAGGACAAGGAGTTAATACTACTGATAGTGCTGTTAGAGCAACACATATTCCTACAGGAACAATAGTTTATTGCCAAGTAGGTAGATCTCAAACACAAAATAAAGAAATGGCTCTTAGAATATTAAAATCTAGATTATTTGATATGAAACAAAGAGAATTAGAAGAAAAAGAAGGTGCCGAGAGAAGAAATAAAATTGGTACTGGAGATAGATCAGAAAAGATAAGAACATATAACTATCCACAAAATAGAGTTACTGATCATAGAATAGGTTTCTCAGTAATGAGTTTAGATAGAGTTATGGAAGGCGAATTAGATTCAATAATTGAAGCATTAATAACAGAAGATCAAAGAAGAATTATGTCTGGTGAATAAATGACTATAGAGGAATTAATTATATATGGTAAACAATTTCTTCATTCAGTAGAAGTTAATCTCCTTTTATCTAGAGTTACTTCCTATGATAGTTTAGATTTGATTAATCATTTAAATGATAAATTAGATGATGAACAGGTTAAACAATTTAAGGCACTTGTAAAAGCTAGAAAAGAAGATAAACCACTTCAATATATACTGGGAGATACAAACTTTTATGGACTTAATATAATGGTTAATGAAGATGTATTAATACCTAGATTTGAAACAGAAGAATTAGTATCTAATATGATTGAGTTAATTAATAACAATTTTGTGGAAAAAAATATTAAGATATTAGATTTATGTACTGGATCAGGGGCAATTGGTTTAAAACTAAAAAGTGTTTTTCCAGAAAGTGTTGTAACTTTATCTGATATTAGTGGAAAAGCATTATTAGTTGCATCTAAAAATAGTGATAATTTAGGATTAGATGTAGAAATAATTAATAGTGATTTATTTGATAAAATAAATGATAAATATGATGTAATAATTAGTAATCCTCCATATATTAGAGATGATGAAGAGATAGAGGATGTTGTTAAAAATAATGAACCTCATCTAGCTCTATATGCTGGAGTAGATGGTTTAGATTATTACAGAAGGATACTTAAAGATATTAAGAATTATCTAAAAGATAAATATATAATAGGTTTTGAAATTGGTTCAGATCAAAGAGAAGCTATTGTTAAAATAATAAATGATAATTTAGATAATGTAGATAATGTAGATATTGTATGTAAGCAAGATATGTCTTTAAAAGATAGAATGATATTTATAATAAGTAAATAATTGTATAATTAGGGTTTAAATACTTGACTAATAGGATTCTTTTAATAATAATTAAATTGGAAGAATCTTTTTTTAAAGGAAGTAGGTCTATGAAAGTAATGAAAATAGAAGGTGCACAAAAATTAGAGGGCACCATTAGAATAAGCGGGGCAAAAAATAGTTCTGTTGCATTAATCCCTGCATCAATACTAGCTACTGGTGATGTTACTATTTGTAATGTACCAGAAATTACAGATACTGATGTACTTTGTGAAATGCTTGAGTATTTAAATGTAGATGCAAGACGTGCTAGCGAAAGTATAGTTATTAGTACTAATAATATAGAAAATAAATTTTTGCCAGAAATATATTCTAAAAAATTAAGAGCATCATATTATTTTATGGGAGCTTTATTAGGCAAATTTAAACATGTTGAAATTAGTTTACCTGGAGGTTGTTCTATTGGAGCTAGACCAGTTAATTTGCATTTAAAAGGTTTTGAAGCATTAGGAGCTAATGTTACTAAGGAAGATGATAGATATGTTATTGACGCTAAAGAATTAGTTGGAGCACCAATATATCTTGATATTGCTTCAGTAGGAGCTACCATTAATATTATACTTGCTGCAGTTTTGGCTAAAGGAGAAACAGTTATTGAAAATGCTGCTAAAGAACCTGAAATAGTTAATGTAGCAACATTCTTAAATAATATGGGAGCTAAAATTACTGGAGCAGGAACTTCTGAAATAAGAATAAAAGGAGTTTCTAAATTAAATGGATGTTATCATGAAGTAATTCCAGATAGAATTGAAGCTGGTACATATACAATTATTGGTGCTTTAGTAGGTAAAAACTTAAAAGTATCTAATATCATTCCAGAACATATTGAATCTCTTACTTCTAAGTTATTAGAAATGGGAGCAGATATTGAAATAGGAGATGACTATTTAATTATTAATTCTAAAGAAAGTTATAAACCAACAACAATTAAGACTTTGGTTTATCCTGGATTTCCTACAGATTTACAACAACCTTTTTCAGTATTAGCATCTAGATGCAAAGGAAAAAGTACAATTATTGAAACAATATTTGAAAATAGATTTATGCATTTACCAGAATTAGAAAAGATGGGAATGCCATCAGAAAAAGTAGGTACTACGGCTACTTTCTTTGGACCAGTTGAACTAGTAGGAGCTACTGTTCAAGCAACAGATTTACGTGCTGGCGCTGCTCTTGTTTGTGCAGCTTTAGCTGCTAAAGGAGAAACTACTATTACTAATGTAGAACATATTTTAAGAGGATACGAAGGAATAGTAGAAAAACTTACAGATGTTGGAGCAAAAATAACAATTGAAGAAACAATTGACAATTAATGAAATAAATAGTATATTAATCATGCGTTTTGAAAAAAATCTATGATATGAATTTATCATGGCGAAAGGAGTATAGAGAATGAAAAAAGATATTCATCCAAATTATGTTAAATCTAAAGTTACTTGCGCTTGTGGAGAAACTTTTGAAGTAGAATCAACTAAACCTGAAATTAGTGTTGAAGTTTGTTCTAAATGTCATCCTTTTTATACTAATCAACAATCAAGAAAGAGTCATGCTGGTAGAGTTGATAAGTTTAATAAGAAGTATGGTTTTACTAATAACGAAGAAAAATAATTTGGTTATATAAAATAAACTATAAAAAGTAGATGTTAATATCTACTTTTTTATTTGTTATTTATAGTATAATAATATTAATAAGAGGAGTTAATTATGAAAATATGTATTGGTAGTGATCATAGGGGATTTGCTTTAAAAAATAAATTAATAGAAGCATTAAATAAAAATTATGATATTACAGACTTGGGAACTTATAGTGATGAATCTACTGATTATCCTAAATATGGATTTTTAGTAGGAGAAGCTGTAGCTAATAAAAAATATGATTATGGAATAGTAATTTGTGGTTCTGGAATTGGTATATCAATTGCTTGTAATAAAGTTAAGGGAGTAAGATGTGCTAAAGTAGAAAATGCTGAAGAGGCTTATTATACTAGAAATGATAATGATTCTAATGTAGTAGCATTTTCTGAAAAATTGGATTTTGATGAAGCGTTAAGAATAGTAGAAAAGTTTTTAGAAACCCCTTTTTCTAATCTTGAGAGACATCAAAAACGTATAGATATGATTACTAAATATGAAAATGGTGAATATCATGACAGGTAAGTTCTTTCTATATTTATTAGTGTTTTTTATGGCGTTATGGTCATGTGAATCATTGAATATAAATGGTATATTTAAAAAAGGAAGAGTATATCAAGCAAGAATTGTTTACTTTATGATAGTAATGGCTCTTACTTATTTAGTTACTAACTTTTTATTTGATTTATATTTATCTTTTGCACATTAAATGCTATAATAAACGCTCAAAGGAGGGGTACTATGTTTAATGATTATTTAGATAAAGTATTTTTAATGGTATTACTTACTCTTGTTTTTTCATCAATAATAATGCCTTTTACTAGTATAATAGCGCATCATATTGGGGCTATAGACGTTCCTAAAGATGAAAGAAGAGTTCATAATAAACCAATTCCTAAATTAGGTGGTTTAGGTATTTTTGCATCTTTTCTATTTGGATATATGTTATTTGGTGGTCAAAGTGTTCAAATGAACTCAATACTAATTGGTAGTTTTATTATTGTTATTTATGGAATATGTGATGATATAAAAACACTTTCATCTAGATATGAATTACTTGGTCAATTTCTAGCTGCTTTAGTTATTACTTTCTATGGTAATATTTTAATAGGTGGTATCAATTTTTTTGGACAATCTATAGACTTTGGAATATTTGCTTATCCAATTACTATATTTTTCTTATTAGGTTGTACAAATGCTATTAGATTAATTGATGGTATAGATGGACTAAGTTCAGGAATTAGTTCAATCTTCTTTTTAACAATAGGTATAATTGCTTTCTTCCAAGGAAAAGTAGAAAGTTTAGAAATAATAATATCATTTATTATGTTAGGTTCATGTTCAGGTTTTCTTATTCATAACTTTTATCCTGCTAAGTTATTTGCAGGTGAAGCAGGATCTGCTTTTATGGGATTTATGATAGGTATAATTTCTATATTAGGATATAAAGGTACGTTAGTAACATCACTTATTGTACCAATAACAATTTTAGCAGTACCAATTTTAGATACTTTATTTGCAATAATTAGAAGAATTCTTAAAGGAAAACCAATATTTGAAGCAGATAAGGATCACTTACATCATCAATTTTTAAAGATGAATTTTTCTCAAAAAACAACAGTTTTAATAATATATGTAATAGATTTATTGTTTAGTTTAGTATCTATATTCTATGCAATAAGAGATCCACAAATAGCTATAGTTATGTATATATTATTATCTATTTTAGTTCTCTGGTTTGTTTTACATACTGGAATTATCTCAGATAAGGTAAAAGATAAGGTTAAAAAAATAGAGCATAAGAATTAATAATTATGGAAAAATTTGGAAAAACCATACGTATCATAGGAATTTGTACGTAAATGTGTTAATATATAATTACAAGGAGGATTAATATGGAAGTATTAGTACGTGGTGAAAATGTTAAAGTAACTAAAGCAATTAATGAATATATTGCTAACAAGTTAAAAAGAATCGATAAGTATTTAGGAGACAATGATCATGTTAAGGCAACTGCACTTATTAATGTTAAAGGTCATGATCAAAAGGTAGAAATAACTATACCTTTAAAATCATTCATTATAAGAGCAGAAGAAACTAAGGATGATTTATATGCTTCAGTAGACTTAGTAATAGATAAATTAGAAAGACAAATTAGAAAGAATAAAACAAGAATTGCATCTAGAAAAAATAAAGATGTAAGTAGAGATTTTATTATAAATGAAATTGAAGATAACGAAGAAGAAGAAGAGAGAATCGTTAAGAGAAAGAAAGTAGAAGCTAAGCCAATGAGCGAAGATGAAGCTATTCTACAAATGGAATTATTAGGACATCAATTTTATATATTTAAAGATAGCGACACTGATAAAGCAGCAGTAGTATATAAAAGAAAAGAAGGAAATTACGGAATTATTGAAACTGAATAAGACTAGTAATAGTCTTTTTCTTTTAAGGAAAAGGTTTTCTTTTATATTAAGATTTGATAAAATATTTAACTGGAGATGATAATATGGGTTTATTCAAAAAATTATTCGATCATGATTATAAAGAATTAAAGAAATTTGGAGATATTGCAGATAAAGTTGTTGCTTTAGATGAAGAATATAAAGCTTTATCTGATTATGAATTAAGAGCTAAAACTGATGAGTTTAAAGATAGATTAAAAAATGGTGAAACTTTAGATGATATTTTACCAGAAGCTTTTGCTACAGTTAGAGAAGCTGCATTTAGAGTAATAGGAGAAAAACCTTTCTATGTACAAATTTTAGGAGGTATTGCTCTACATTATGGTAACATAGCAGAAATGAAGACAGGTGAAGGTAAAACTTTAGTATCAACAATGCCTGCTTATTTAAACGCTTTAACTGGTGAAGGAGTTCATATTATCACAGTTAACGAATATCTAGCTACTCGTGATAGTAACTGGATGGGTGAAATTCATAAATTTTTAGGATTAACTGTAGGTACTAACTTAAGAGCTTTAACACCTCAAGAAAAGAAAGAAGCTTATGAGTGTGATATCCTTTATTCTACAAATAATGAATTAGGTTTCGATTATCTAAGAGATAATATGGTTGTAAAAAGTGAAAATAGAGTTCAAAGACCACTTAATTTTGTTATTATCGATGAAGCAGATTCAGTATTAATAGATGAAGCTAGAACACCGCTAATTATTTCAGGAGGAGAGTTAAAAAGTGCTTCATTTTATATAGATGCAGATTCTTTTGCTAAAAGTTTAAAGAAAGATGCAGATTATAATTATGATGAAAAATCTAAGAATGTTACATTAACTGATGATGGAGTTAAAAAGGCAGAAAAATGGTTCCATACAGATAATCTATATGATATAGAAAATACAACATTAGTACATTTTATAACACAAGCTTTAAAAGCTAATTATGGAATGAGAAAAGATGTAGATTATGTTGTTCAAGATGGAGAAATTGTTATAGTAGATCAATTTACTGGACGTTTAATGAAAGGTAGACAATGGAGTGATGGATTACATCAAGCTGTTGAAGCTAAAGAAGGAGTTAATATTGAACAAGAAACTAAAACTTTAGCTACTATTACATTCCAAAATTTATTTAGAATGTATAAAAAGATATCTGGTATGACAGGTACTGCTAAAACTGAAGAAGAAGAATTTAGAAATATCTATAATATGTATGTTATTTGTATTCCTACAAATAAACCAATAGAAAGAATAGATGCTCCAGATTTAATTTATTCAACTAAGCAAGGTAAATATAAAGCTTTAATTGAAGAAATTGAAAGAAGACATAAAACAGGTCAACCAATATTAGTAGGTACTATTGCAATTGAAACAAACGAATTAATTAGTGATTTATTAAATAGAAAGCATATACCTCATGAAGTATTAAATGCTAAGAATCATGCTAGAGAAGCAGAAATAATTGCTAAAGCAGGAGAAAAAGGTGCTGTTACAATTGCTACTAACATGGCTGGACGTGGTACCGATATTAAATTAACAGAAGAAACAAGAGCACTTGGAGGACTTTGCGTATTTGGTACTGAAAGACATGAATCAAGACGTATAGATAATCAGTTAAGAGGTCGTTCAGGAAGACAAGGAGATCCAGGTTATACTCAATTCTTTGTATCAATGGAAGATGAGTTAATGGTTAGATTTGGTAGTGATAGAATAAAGAATCTAATGCTAACATTAAAAGTTCAAGAAGATCAACCAATTCAACATAAATTATTATCTAACGCTTTAACAACTGCTCAAACAAGAGTAGAAGGCAATAACTTTGATATAAGAAAATCATTATTACAATATGATGATGTAATGAATGAGCAAAGAGAAATAATCTATGGTAAGAGAAATGATATTTTAGATAATGAATCTATTCATAATGAAGTTCTTGAATCAATGAAAAATAGTGTATCTGATTTAGTAAAGTCACATATCTATCCTGAAGGAACATTAACTAATGAAGATTTTGATAATATTTGTAAATATGTTAATGAAAGATTACTTAAAAAAGATATAAAACCTAATTCTTTATATGGTAAAAAAGAAGAAGAGGTTATTAATATTATCTATGATCAATTAGTATCAGAATATGAAAATAAAATAGAAGAAGTTCCTAAAGATATAAGTGATGAATTTGAAAAAGTAATTATGCTTAATGTAATTGATAAATACTGGACTGAGCATATTAATACTATGAGTCATTTAAGAGAAGGAATTCATTTAAGAAGTTATGCACAAACAGATCCTTTAAGAGCATATACTGTAGAAGGATATGATATGTTTGATAAGATGATGGAAAGTATCGATAGAGATGTAACAGTATTCTTATGTAGAGCAGAGATTAAGCAAAACATAGAAAGAAAAGAAGTTGCTAAAAACCAAGTTACTAACGATGGAAAAGATCATGAATCTACTATTAAAAAGAGTAAAAAAGTAGGTAGAAATGATCCTTGTCCATGTGGCTCAGGTAAGAAGTACAAACAATGTCATGGAAAATAGCCGTAAAATAAGGCTTTGAGAAAATTTATGTGCACAAAAAAAGCTCCAATTTTCTCAAATGTGCACATTTTGTGCACATAAAAGT
>JAEEGL012545759.1_pt1 | contig 25669 bp, 24 predicted proteins | sample 9134231 | NCBI WGS metagenome assembly JAEEGL01 (sample SAMN16246548, study PRJNA631951) | gut metagenome | biome: gut microbiome; feature: rumen; material: fiber-attached | host: Bos | place: Iran: Karaj | collected 2018-10 | reverse complement strand
TATCAGAGGCAGATCGAGGAATTGGCAAGTGAAGGAATTGCCGTATTCCATGGTTTTGCCAAGGATTCAAGGCAATACTATCAGAGTGCGGACTGCGTCGTGCTTCCAAGTTATCACGAAGGAATGTCCAATGTCCTTCTGGAAGCCTGCGCGACCGGGCGCGCCATTATCACATCCGATATTCCGGGCTGCCATGAAGCCGTAGAAGAGGGAAAGAATGGATTCCTTTGCAAACCTGCGGACAGAGAGTCTCTTCTGGAAGCCATGCGCAAATTCGTCCTGCTTTCTTTGAAAGAACGGGAAGCCATGGGCAAGTATGGCAGAGAGAAGATGGAGAGGGAATTCAATAAAAAAGATGTTGTAAATCGAACAGCAGAGATCATTAAGGAGAATACAGAAGCCGGATGGAACTGAAAAACTACTGGTGGCTTCTAATCTGGATATTTGCTGCCGGGGCGCTCTTTCTGATGCTGAAAGTAAAGCGCCCCGAAACGGTTATGGGGAAAACAGAGGAACGCTGGGGCTGGCTTCCGGCAATCATTCTTATGCTTCCCTTTTTTATTTGGGCTGGAGTCAGAAAATCTATAGGTGATACAGGGCTCTACCGTTATCTTTATCTAAGCATGCCGACAAGCCCGGCGATGTGGGGCAGTTATCTGCAAGGAATCCATAAAGACTGGGGATTTTCTGTTCTGGGATTGCTTATCCGCAGTTTTGCCAGGGACAACTACGAGATTTATTTCTTTATTATTGCCGGTCTTCAGAGCATTGCCCTTATTCGTGTTTTCAGGAAATTTTCTTGCGACTACTGGCTCAGCATCTTTATATTCGTTGCCTCGACGGATTATATTTCCTGGATGATGAACGGCATGAGGCAGTTTACTGCAGTCATGCTGATTTTTGCTTTTACGGATTGGATCGTTCAGAAAAAAAACATCCGGATGATTCTAATCATTTTGCTTGCATCCACGCTGCATGCATCTGCGCTTCTCATGATCCCGATCCTCTTTATTATCCAAAGAAAGGCATGGAATCTTCTGACGCTTGCCGCTATTGTCGGGACGGCGGCAGCGGTGTTTTTTGTTGATCGTTTTACAGACATCCTTCGAGGCATTCTGTCAGACACACAATATGCAAGCATAATCAGCGACTGGGAAGAGTGGGATGATAACGGTACGAACCCGATTCGTGTTTTAGTCTACTCCATTCCCCTTATTATCGCCATTTTCGGGAACCGTTATATCAAAGAAGCCGATGACCCGATGGTAAATATGTGCGTAAACGCCGCAGTTGTTTCAACAAGCCTATACTTGATCTCGATGGTGACTTCGGGCATCTTTATTGGTCGTCTGCCCATTTATGTCAGTCTTTACGCAACTTGCATTTTGCTTCCCTGGGAAATTGATCACATCTTTAATGAACGGTCTGCCAGGTTGATAAAAGTGATAGCAGTAGCTGCATATCTGGGATTTTTCTATTACCAGATGCACGTTGCGTGGAATATGCTATGAGTGAAAATGTCTGCGTCAGCATCATCATACCGGCATATCAGGCAGAAAAATATCTGGCTGATTGTGTGACCGGCGTGCTTTCACAGTCCTTTACGAACTTTGAAGCAATTTTGATCGATGACGGTTCTACGGACGAAACGCCCCTTCTTTGTGATTCGTATGTGCGGGAAGACCCTCGCATCCGTGTGATCCATCAGGAAAACGGAGGACTATCCGCTGCGAGAAACGCAGGGCTTTCCATCGCTTCGGGAGAATACATACTGTTTCTTGATGCAGATGATTTCTGGGACGATCAAGACGCATTGGCAAATCTTGCGGAACGCATCGGGCAGACGCATGCGGACGTCCTGAATTTCTCATACAAAAAGTATTACGAAGATACCGGCGAAAAAGTGCCCTATTTTGAGCAGCTGCCGGCGATGCCGGAGGCTCTTTCAGGGAAGAAAGAACAGGCCGAGTACCTCACGGAGAATGGCCTGTATATTGCCTCTGCCTGCAACAAACTGATCAGAAGAGAACTCCTCAGTACACCGGAAATGCGTTTTGAACAGGGCGTCTTTTCTGAAGATATCGTCTGGTGCCTGAAACTTTTTCTCACGGCAGAATCTCTGGACTTTATATGTGAAAACTTCTACTGCTACCGGCAGAGAAAAGGTTCTATCACACATACCATCGACGATAAAAAGTGCCGCGATCTATGCGATAATATCCTGAAATGCGCGGCGCTTCTCGACAAGGCAGACAAAGACGTGAAGACATCCGCAGAACGCTATACTGCATACCAGTTAGGGACGTTCTTTAAGAATCAGGCGCTGACTGAAGAAAAGCAGCGGGAGTGTATCCGGGAACTGAAGGACCTGAAAGGCCTGTTAAAAAACCATGGCAGCAGCAGGAAACTGAAACTGCTGGATCTGAGCTGCCGGTTAATTGGCTTCAACGGAACATGCAGTCTCGTGAGGCTTGCGTATCTATCACGGAGAATGAGGAGTGCAAAATGATCAGCCTGACTGTTTTCACACCTGCATACAACCGGGAAGAACTCTTGAAGCGTCTCTATGAAAGCCTTAAGAGACAGACCGACCAGCGTTTTATCTGGATGGTCATTGACGATGGTTCTACGGATCATACCCGTGAGGAGATCGAGGCCTGGAAAGAAGAGAACAACGTCTTCCGGATCGAGTATTATTATAAAGAGAACGGCGGCCTGCACACGGCGTATAATGAAGCGATCGCACATATCGAAACGCCGCTCTGTGTCTGTATCGATTCCGACGACTGGATGCCGGACGATGCGGTGGAGAAAATCCTGAAATTCTGGGAAGAAAACGGCTCAGAAGAAGTGGCGGGTATTGTCGGACTGGACTGCTATCAGGACGGACAAGTCATCGGGGACCTCCTGCCGGATCAGAAAACGGTCAATCTCATCGACCTTCTTACCGGGAAGGCCGGTATCATAAACGGCGACCGTACCAATGTGGTCCGAACAGAGTTGTACAAAAAGTTTGCCCCCATGAAGGTGTTCCCCGGGGAGAAGAATTTCAATCCCCATTATATGCACCTTCAGATCAGCAAAGAGTACGATTTCCTTGTTCTGAACGAATGCCTGCGGTTTGTAGAATATCAGCCTCAGGGCATGAGCAATTCTATGCTTAAACAGTACAGGAACAGCCCGAACAGCTTCTCGGAAATTCGAAAGCTCTACCTGAGTTTCCCGGACACTTCTTTCAAGTTTCGGGCCAAGCACTCCGTTCATCTTGCTTCCAGCTGCATCCTTGCAGGAAAGGCAGGGGATGGAATCCGGGAGAATCCGAACAAAGCACTGGCCATAGCGGTATTTCCCTTCGGATGGCTGCTGTCTCTGTACATCAGAATGAAGGTGCCAAAGGCATGAAAAAGATCCTGTTTCTGATCCATGATCTTGGTCAGGGCGGCGCTGAAAAAGTGCTGGTCAATCTGGTCAACAATCTGGACAGTAATCAATTTGATATCACTGTAACCTCGCTCTTTGGAGGCGGGGTCAATGAGCAGTTCCTTAAGCCCGATGTGCATTACCGGACCGTTTTCCGGCATGGTTTTCCCGGGAACAGCAAACTGATGAAACTCTTTACCCCGAAGCAGCTTCATCACTGGTTTATCAAAGAACACTACGACATTGAAGTGTCCTATCTGGAAGGCCCTTCCGCCCGTATCATCAGCGGCTGTGAAGATCCGGACACCAAACTGGTTTCATGGATCCATGTTGAACAGCACACCCCGGAAGTTGCCGACAAAGCCTTCAGAAGCCATTTAGAAGCTCTTCAGTGCTATCAACGCTTCAACCATACAGTCTGTGTCTCAGAATTCGTGAAACAAGACTTTTTAAGCCTCTATCCGGGCGTAGAAAATGTCTCTGTCCTCTATAACACAAACGAAACAGACGAGATTCTTGAAAAACAGCATGAACCGGTGGAGGAAGGTGTATTTCTTCCGGAAGAATATCGCCTGTGCGGCGTTGGAAAACTCATGCCCATCAAGGGCTTTGACAAGCTGGCGCGGATTCATAAGAAGCTTCGGACTGAGGGCTTTCCGGTTCACACTTACCTTCTGGGCAGCGGCGCTGAGCAGAAAAAGATTCAGCAATATGTAGACGAAAATGGTCTTCAGAGCAGTTTTACTTTCCTTGGCTACCAGACAAACCCATACAAATATATTGCCAAATGCGATCTGTTCGTCTGCACGTCATCAGCAGAAGGCTTTTCCACAGCAGCAACAGAGGCACTGATTCTGGGGGTACCCGTGATTACCACACCCGTTTCCGGCATGAGGGAGATGCTGGGAGAGCATAATGAATATGGAATCGTGACGGATGGGACCGAAGAGAGCCTGTATCAGGCAATCAAAGCCCTTCTTGAGGATTCCGGTAAGCTGAAGCATTACAAAGAGCAGGCAACGAGAAGAGGGAAAGATTTCAGCAAAGAAAAGACCGTGAAAATGGTTGAAGAATTGCTGGAATTCCGGATTCTTTCATCGAATTGTTGAAAAACAGGCAATTTGTTTAAACGCCATCAAGGTGATTGTGCTATAATAATAAGGTTCAGGAGAAATCATGGGTCTTTTAAAAGAATTGGTTTATCGCTTTCGCGGCGAATATACCACTGAAAAGCTGATTAAGATGGGCATGAAGGTCGGAAAGAATTTCGGCCGCCTGAATGGCGTCATTCTGGATCCTTCCCATTGCTGGCTGATTGAAATCGGAGACAATGTTACGCTTGCACCCAAAGTCCATATCCTTTGCCATGACGCCAGCACAAAAACGTTTTTGAACTATACGAAAATCGGAAGGGTAACCATCGGCAGCAATGTGTTTATTGGTGCAGAGAGCGTTGTGATGCCGGGTGTGACCATTGGCAGCAACGTGATCGTCGGGGCAAACAGTACGGTGACCCACGATGTTCCGGACAACACAGTCGTTGCTGGAAATCCGGCGATCAGACTTTGCTCCCTTGAGGAATACCTTGAGAAAGAAAAGGAACGCATGAAGACCGCACCGCGCTATGGAGAAGAGTTCACTTTAAGGGCAAATGTGCCGATGGAAAAGCGGATGCGGCAGAAAGAAGAACTCAAAGGAAAGATTGGATACATAGACTAATGAACGCCCCCCTGATCTCGGTCATCGTTCCGGCATACAACATTGAAGCGTACCTTCCCAGATGTCTGGATAGTCTGCTGAATCAGACTTACCAGAATCTGGAAGTCATTGTTGTGGATGATGGTTCTTCCGACCAGACCGGAACAATTATTGACCGGTATGCCGCCCAGAATTCTAGAATCATACCGGTTCACAAAGAGAACGGAGGTGTTTCAAAAGCCAGAATAACAGGACTGGGAAGAGCAAGAGGAGAATATATCGGGTTTACAGACGGAGATGATTTCGTCGAGCCGGAAATGTTTGGAAAACTGATAGAGAACGCGCTTAACCATCAGGCGGACATCTCTCACTGCGGGTATAAAATGGTGTTCCCGGATGGCCATGAAGACCTTTACTATGGGACAGACAAACTGGTGATACAAAGCAAGGAACAGGGGCTTAATGACTTACTGAAAGGGGACTTTGTTGAGCCTGGTCTTTGCAACAAACTATATTCAAAAGACATACTGGCCGGTTTTACAGATTCTCCGCTATGGGATGATGACATCAGGCTGAACGAAGACCTTTTAATGAATTATCTGTTGTTTAAGAAGGCAGGGAAATCAGTCTTTGAGGATAAGTGCTATTATCAATACATTTTGAGACACAATTCTGCGGCCACTGCCTCCATTCAGCCGTACAAGGTAATCGATCCGTTAAAAGTAATCGAAATCATTAAAAAAGACGTTGAAAAAGATGAGACACTTTACAATATCGTATATGGTCGATATGTGCGTACGCTTATCAGAAACACTGAGCAGACAGATTATAAAGATGAACAGAAAAAAGCAATCAGACAACTGAGAAAAGAACTTCAAAGCGGTGCGGTCAAAAAGTCAGGCTGCTCGAAAAAAGTTAAAATGATGTCAATCGGAGCAGCGTATTTGCCTGGATTATACAGATCAATCCGGAGATTGTACGGGAAGATCTCAGGCGTCGCAGATAAGTACAAAACATAAGAGTTTTGTTCATAAAACAGAGAGAAGAGATGGATTTGACAAAGATCAAAAACAGCAAACCGTATTCAGCGATCAGGAGGTTTTATTATTCGCTGAAGAACTGGGATGCAACAAAAGACCGGCTGAAAACACAGCGGGATCTCAGGAAATTTAAAAACATTTGCAAAGGACAGCCATGTGTCGTGATTGGAAACGGTCCAAGCCTTCGCATAGAAGATCTGACGGCGCTTTACGATCTGAGAGTCAAGGCTTTTGCCTGCAACAGGATTCATAAAGTCTTTTCTCAAACCCCATGGCGGCCGGATTATTATTTTATGTCGGACAACAAACTGATGGAGACCGATCACGGAGCACCTGAAGAGGGCTTTGAAAAAATTGATTGTTTCTATCCGAAACGGCACAGAGCGCTTGTAGAAAATATAAAAAATAGTCATTATTATCTGGAAAAACCTTTCGACTATGCCAAGGAGGGCCGTTTCAGCACAGACGCATCGACAGGAGTTTATCCGGCCGGTTCTGTAACAACCGAGATGCTGCAGTTTGCCTTTTACATGGGCTTTTCAGAGGTCTATCTGATCGGGGTGGATTTCAGCTATAACGTAACACAGCAGAAGGATCAGAAAACCTATACCTACAACAATGAAGACAACTATTTTATCAAAGGCTATCTGAAACCCGGTGAGGTGGCAGACATGCCGAACTTTGCCGCGAATCTTTTGAGCTTTAAGGCGGCTAAAGATACATTTGAAGCCAATGGACGCATTATCAAGAACGCAACAAGAGGCGGGAAACTGGAAGTGTTTGAACGCATCGATCTCGATGAGTTGCTTTGTCGGTGGAAGTCGTTCCGCCGGATTACGAAAGATTAGAAATATAGGGAACAAGTCAAGATAAAAAAGCCGTCGATGGCGAAAACACAGTGGAGCATAAATGGAACCCAGCTATCATGTTCACATCACTTCAAAACCCCGCAGGTTTTCATTGAACCTAAAGGAGGTTTGGCAATATAAGGACCTGATTGTTTTGTTTACAAAGCGGAGTTTTAAGCTCACTTTTAAACAAACAGTATTAGGCCCTGCCTGGATTTTTTTAAATCCTTTGATTACCAGCATCATTCATACGTTAGTATTCGGTGAGATCGCAGGCTTTGGAACAGACGGAATCCCGAAGATTCTTTTTTACTTTACCAGCACTGCGCTCTGGTCGTTCTTCGCTTCTTGCATTACCCAAAATGCCACCACATTTACTGCTAATGCAAATGTGTTCGGAAAGGTCTACTTTCCGAGACTGACGATTCCCGTTTCTAATATGTTCTCTGCACTGATTCGTTTTGCGATACAGATGCTGATGGTGGGCGCCTTTTTGGTATTCTTCCTGATCAGAGGAGAGGTACATCCAAACTGGGGTTACTGGCCGCTGATTCCGTTGGTTTTATTGCAGTTGGGCATTATGGGGCTTGGCGTCGGAATTGTTGTATCCAGTTTGACGACCAAGTACAGAGACCTGTCCATTCTGGTCGGATTTGGCGTTCAACTATGGATGTATGCGACACCCATCGTTTACTCCCTCTCAATCGTGGGTCCGAGTCTCACTCGTACGATCATGCTGGTGAATCCGGTGACCATGCCTGTAGAAGTGTTCCGATATGCATTCTTAGGGAAGGGAACCATTGAGCCCATTTATCTGATATGGTCAGTTGTTTTCACGATTGCGGTGATGCTTGGAGGCATCATGATTTTTAATCGTGTTGAAAAGAACTTTATGGATACAGTATAAGGAGCAATGAAATGACAGAAATGAACAAAGACCGCCCAATTGCTCTGAAACTGACCAATGTGAAGAAAAGATACGTTCTGGGGCAAATTGGCGGAAAAACACTTCAGGCCGACATACAGAGCTGGTGGGCCAGAAAACGCGGCAAGGAAGATCCAAACTCGAAGATCGGGCAGAAGGAGCGGCTGGTCGGACAGTCGTTTATGGCTTTAAATGGAATTAATCTTGAGGTTTATAAAGGCGAAGCATTAGGTATTATCGGTGCCAACGGGGCAGGGAAAAGCACAATGCTGAAGTTGCTTTCCCGAGTCACTGCACCAACGGAAGGAGAAATCGACCTCTATGGGCGGGTGGCGTCCATGCTGGAGGTTGGAACCGGGTTTAACGGCGAAATGACCGGCCGGGAGAACGTCTATATGAATGGCGCGATTCTAGGTATGACCAAAGCGGAAATTGATGCCAAAATGGAGCAGATCATCGATTTTTCCGAGGTCCGGGAATTTATCGATACACCGGTCAAACGATATTCGTCCGGCATGTATGTGAAACTGGCGTTCTCTGTTGCGGCTCATCTGGATTCTGAAATCATGATTATGGATGAAGTGCTTGCCGTCGGAGACATGGCTTTCCAGAATAAATGTCTGAAAAAGATGCGCAGTGTAGCCACGGAAGAAGGAAGAACCGTTCTGTATGTCAGCCATAACATGAATACGATTCGTTCTTTATGCTCCAGATGCATTGTGCTTGATCAGGGCAAAATCATTTTTGACGGGGATGTGGAAGAAGCAATCACTCTATATTCGAATTCGAAAGATGCGCTGATCAAGGCCAAATATACGATCCCGCAAACAGAAGAGGCTGCGGTTATCCGCATGGAGGAAATCACACTTTCCTCTTCTTCCGTCGAACAGGGCGAAGCCCTTGAAGTGGATATTCTGATACGAAGCGTCAATCCGATCGAATGCGGAATCCTTCGCTGTATTATTACGTCATTGTCCGGCGAATCGGTCGGACTAATGCCGTCAGAAGAGTTCTACATTGATGCAGGAAGAACGCACAATACATTTCGTGTGGATACTTCACAAATGGCCCCGGGATCCTACTTTATTGACATAGTTCTATGTGAGAGAAGAACCGCCGATTATATAAAACTGGATCAGGTCGTTCAAACCGTAGGATTCCGTGTAGAGAGCCGGATAAAATACTATAACACTGAATGGAAGAAACGTTATTGGGGAAGCGTCCTTTTCAAGGAGATACAGCATGAAGGTAGCAGCATTTGTTCCGATCAAACTGAATAATGAGCGTCTTCCGGGAAAGAACACCAAAGCTTTTTCGAATGGCCGTCCACTGATTAGTTATATCCTGGAAACCTTATGCAAGGTCGAATCCATCGATGAGCGATACGTTTATTGCAGTTCGCCTGAAATCAAGCAGTACTTGCCTGATCAGGTCTGTTATCTGCAAAGAGATCCTTATCTTGATCTTTCGACGACGAGTTTCAACAAAGTGCTGACAACCTTTGCGGAAAAGGTTGAGGCAGACGTTTATATCCTCACGCACGCTACGGCGCCCTTCCTTAAACCAGAAACCTTTGAAAAGGCAATTGAAGCGTTAAGGTCCATGCAGTACGATTCTGCACTTTCTGTCAGAAAGATGCAGGAATTTATTTGGAAGGATGGAAGACCCCTGAATTACGATCCCGCCGCCATCCCAAGGACGCAAGATCTGAAGCCTTATTATGTGGAGACCTGTGGGATGTATGCGTACACCAGGAATCTTATCTTAGGAGAGAATCGGCGAATCGGTCATAAACCCTGTTTGATTGAGGTTTCTGAAATAGAGGCTTGTGACATCAATAATCCGAATGATTTTGTAATAGCGGATGCAATTGCTAAAATGCTTGAGAGAGCGCAATAATCCCAAAAGGTAATGTCAATGGGCAACATCAGAATTCTGGACTGCACATTAAGAGACGGCGGATACGTCAATGAATTCCGCTTTGGGTTTCATGTCATCAGACAGATCATTGAGAAACTTGGAAGAGCTGCAGTAGATATCATAGAGTGCGGCTTTTTAAAGGCGGGTGAATTTGATAAAGAATGCAGCCTCTATGGATCTGTCGAGATGATCAGGAGTGTCGTCAAGACCAAACGCTCCGGAATCATGTATGTTGCCATGATCCAGCAAGGCAAGATTCAGATAGAAGAGATCTGTGATCAGAAAGAGTCGGTCATTGAAGGAATCAGATTGACTTTTCATGAGCATGAAATCGACGAAGCTTTTGTTTTTGCCAGGCAACTGATGGACAAAGGCTATAAAGTCTTTATGCAGCCGGTAGGGACGACAACGTATTCGGAGAAAGCGTTATTGTCGTTAATCAGAAGAATCAACGAACTTCGTCCCTATGCCTTTTATATGGTCGATACTTTAGGGACCATGTATCAGAATGATACACTGAAAATGTTCCGTCTGATGGATGAAAATCTGGACAAGAGTATTATCCTCGGTTTTCATTCCCATAACAATCTTCAGCTCTCTTTTTCCAATGCCATCGGACTCCTTCAAGTCAAAACAGAGAGAGAACTCATCATCGACTCTTCCATTATGGGAATGGGGCGCGGAGCCGGCAATCTGAACACAGAACTGATCACACAGTATATCAATTCCTCAGTAACTCAAAAATATAATCTTGTCGAGATTCTCGAGATTCTTGACGAATACATTCGTCCGCTCAGCAACAAGTATTTCTGGGGGTATGATGCGGCATATTTCATTTCTTCAACGGCAAAATGCCATCCCAATTATGCATCCCATCTGTTAAACAAACAAACTTTGCACGTTCAGGATATTTTTAAGCTCCTGAACGGACTGGATGAAAGCAAAAGAGCTTTGTTCGATAAAGAATACATCGAAGCAGAATACTTGAAATTCATGAGTAATTCCATCGATGACAGAGATGCCTTAAAACAGATAATCAAGGAAATCGGCACGAAGAAGGTGATAGTTCTCGCACCCGGAAAATCGCTGTCAAGAGTCGGAAAAGAACTAAAAACCCTTTGCAGTGATGCATCAACGTACGTCATCAGCATTAACTTCCGGCCAGAAGAACTATACTCGAATATGCTCTTTATCAGTAACATGAAAAGATTCCAGAATCTGGAGCTGATCAGTCCGCAAGCGGTTGGCGTTGAGACTGTTGCGGTCACTTCCAATATTACTCCGGACAATAAACAGGAATGTCTCATTCTCAATTATTCAGATTATCTGAATGAAGATCCTATCATTAAAGACAATGCGGGAATGATGTGCCTGAACATGCTGGCGAGGATCGGTGTGGCCAAAGTGTCCCTTGCCGGTTTTGACGGTTTTTCGGTCAACAATACTGAGAACTATTACTCCGACAAGATGATGCTGAAGGTGGATTCAGAACATTTGAGGGAAATGAATTCTTCCATTGCAGAAAAACTCAAACAACTGAACCGGACGATGGAGATCTCATTCCTGACAGAATCTGCATATCAATTCTGACATATGAAGAGATTTAAACTCATCATCTTTGATTTAGACGGAACCCTGGCCGATACATCGGAAGGCATCTTCAATGCGCACAAATATGCCACAAAAGCAGTACATTACACCTTGAAAGCAGACGACTTGAATGGCGTGATTGGAGATTCACTTCTTCATGTTTACAGGGACAGGTTTGGATTACCGGAAGAAACAGCCCGCAATGCTATTCAGCAATATCGAGCATGGTATGCAGAAGAAGGACGCTTTCAGGCGTCTTTGTATCCAGGAATGAAAGAAGCATTGGCAGCACTCTGTCAAGCGGGCTTTGTTCTTGCTGTTGCAACGTTGAAACTGGAAGCTTTCGCACAGCAAATGCTGGAAGAATTAGGCATTGCTTCATATTTTTGTGCCATTTGCGGTGTAGACGAAAATGACAATCGTGGAAAGAGTGACATCATCAATCTGGCAATTCAAAGGAGCGGTCTAACAAAAGAAGCCGCGGTTCTCGTTGGAGATAGCGTCAATGATGCTAAAGGGGCTCAAGAGTCCGGGATAGCCTTTATTGGCTGCGTATACGGTTTTGGGTATAGACGAGAAAGAGAAGTGGTGCTCGATGGCGGAATAGGGGCAATCAACAGCGTAGAAGAGCTGCAGAAGCTGTTAAGTTCTGAGGATTGTGATGGTCAGTGTAATTGTTCCGGTCTATAATGCGGAAGCCACAATTGAAAAGTGCGTTGAATCATTGGTCTACGGATTCTATCAGGATCTGGAGATCTTATTGATTGATGACTGCTCAACAGATAACAGCTGGCAGATCTGCCAAAATGCTGAGAAGCGCTTCACAAAAGTCAGATGTTTTCAAAACAAGGAGAACAGCGGTGTTTCGTTTACGCGAAACCATGGCTTGGAAGAGGCCAAAGGAGAGTTGGTCGCATTTGTCGACAGTGATGACTGGGTATCCGGAAGATACCTTCAGAAGTTGACGGAATGCTATCAGGGACACCCGAAATCGTTGGTTATCTGCGGACATCATTTTATTGACAGAACTGTCGGATACGAACGGGATTATTTATGGACTTCAGAGAACGATGACCACTGTTATATGGCTCATGGCGCGCAATTATTCGAGCTTGCCGATGCCTTCCTCCTCCAGCAGGTTTGGAATAAACTGTTTGAAAAAAGAATCATCGATCAGTATGCCTTGCGGTTTGACGTTAGGCAATCTATGGGCGAGGACTACCAATTTGTTCTTGAATATTTAGATAAATCAACAATAGATACCTATACGATCATCAATGAACCCCTGTACTATTACATCCGCGCAAATCAAACTTCTTTGATGAGCCATTTTGGACTTTCAAATGTTAAGAAAGAAGAGGCCCGTCTGGAGAAGATTCTCCAAATCTGCAGAGAAGATTCTGAGGCAGAAAGAAAATATCAGAGAGCGCGGGGAAAAATCAAAGAGAATGCAGTTTATCATATCTTTCGGAATAGCTCTATTAGCAAGAACGAGAAGAAAGATAGAATTCGTGAGATTGTAGGAAATGAGCAATTCGAGTCATGCTATAGACATGAACAAATTATTGCCGCAAAGGAGAAGACAGCTGAAGCCTTATCAAAAATGAAAGGACTGCCATCGGTCATAAAAGGAAAAGCCACCCGCATTCTTGCAAAGATCCGGATCGCACGTGCAAAATCACAACTAAAGAACACCGATGTTACAGTGATTTCACAAAACTGTATCGGAGGAGTTTTTTATCACGACATGGGTCTCCAATTTACGTCCCCGACCATCAATCTCTTTTTTTCCAGTCTGGACTTTTTGAGGTTTGCGGGGAATCTCAAGTATTATCTGAATCAGCCACTGACATTACAGTGGGAGGAACAATACCCTGTCGGCCATCTGGATGACATTTCTATCCACTTTCAGCATTACGGAACCTGCACAGAAGCGAAAGAGGCATGGGAAAGACGGAAGGAGCGGATTCTTCCGGATAAGATCATCATTCTCTCTACAGACCGTGACGGATTTAAAGAAGAAGACATGAACTGCTGGGAAAAGATAGACTATCCCAAGATTTTGTTTTCATCAGAATTTAGAGGTAGAGAAGACGTCATCTTTTATCCCAAATGGGCGAAAGATGGTCAGGTTGGTGATTTAATCTCCGGAAGAAGTTTTTATAAGCAGCACAAACTGATAGAGATGATTAACCAATTGTGAATGTTAAATTATTATCAATTACAAGTATGAGTAAACAATACTATGTTAGACGGCAAATAAAACAAAGGCTACATGATTTGAAAAAATGTGGCTTGTTTTATTATATTTGGTTGAACCTTGCCCGAAAGAATAATAGTTTCGGGTCGAAGTCAAGTAGATTCGTTAACTACAAAGGCTCAATTATAGAGCTTGCCAAAAGAGCAAAAGTGTATATTGAAGGGTCATTAACAATTAATGAAAAGGCGCCAAAACGAGGGAAAAAAGGTTCATTTCTCTATATGGAGGAAAATTCGACACTGACCGTGAAGGGTCATTTTGCTGCTTACTATGACTCGGAAATCTGTGTTTATAAAAATGGACACCTTGAACTTGGCTATGGATATATCAACTCCGGAACACAAATTCGGTGTCAGAACCATATTGTGATTGGTAATGGATGCTTTATCGCAAGAAAAGTCACTATAATTGACGGAGATGCTCATTCGATCATATATCAAGACAATCACACGAATACTGAGACTTCAGAAGTGATTATTGGGGATCATGTCTGGATTGGCATTGGAGCAATCATATTAAAAGGAGTACACATCGGATCGGGTTCAGTGATTGCCGCAGGCGCCGTTGTTACAAAAGATGTTCCGGAAAGAAGCCTTGTGGCGGGCGTTCCAGGGAAAGTGATACGAGAGAATATAAATTGGAATTAACAAGAATAGAATTGAAAAGAATTGCAAACCGATAACATATGCTTTTCTCCAGTACGACATTTTTATATTTTTTTCTTCCTGCGGTTATTTTGGGATACTATATCTTCAAAAAAAGCAGGAAGATTCAGAATGTCTTTTTGCTGTTATCAAGCCTTCTATTTTATGCATGGGGTGAGCCGAAGTTTGTGCTGGTCATGCTTCTTTCGATTATAACGAACTGGCTGATTGGGATTGGAATCGGCAAGACAAAGAGTAAATCGAACTGGAATGAGATTCTGCTGGCCACCGCGATCGTCTTTAATCTCAGTATTCTATTTGTTTTTAAGTATCTGACTTTTACCGGGAATTTAATCCGATCAATGCTTTCTGCTTCGTTTTTCGTGCCAGTAATAGGGCTTCCGATCGGAATATCGTTTTTTACTTTTCAGGCACTTTCCTATGTGATCGATGTATACCGGCAGAAGACAGAAGTTCAGAGAAACATTCTGTACGTAGGATTATACATTTCTTTTTTCCCGCAATTGATTGCGGGGCCGATTGTGCGATATGAAACAATTGCTGAAGAAATAATGTATCGAAAAGAAACGCTGCAAGACTTTTCCGAAGGGTTTCGGCGGTTCGTTGTCGGTCTTTCGAAAAAAGTGCTTCTCGCGAACAGCCTGGCCATTTTAGCGGATTATGTTTTCAAGACTGTTCAGGAAGGATCCCCCATTTCAGTAGCATTAGGATGGCTTGGAGCAATCGCATATGCACTTCAGATATTTTTCGATTTCAGCGGATACAGTGATATGGCAATCGGCTTAGGCAGAATGTTCGGGTTCCATTTCCCGGAGAATTTCAACTATCCTTATATCGCAAAAACCATATCGGAGTTCTGGAGGCGATGGCATATTTCTTTAAGCAGCTGGTTCCGGGACTATGTTTATATTCCTTTGGGCGGGAACCGAGTGTCCAAGGCAAGAAACATTTTAAATCTGTTTATTGTATGGTTCCTTACCGGATTATGGCATGGAGCCAATTTCACTTTTATAATCTGGGGCCTTATGTTCTTTGTACTGATTACCATAGAGAAACTGACAGGCCTTGAAAATAAAAACCATAGTCTTCTTAACGTTATCAAAAGGGTTTTCACACTGATGTTTCTGCTTATTGGATGGGTGATCTTCAGGGCAGGTTCTCTTCCGGAAAGCTGGAACTATTTGAAAACGATGTTTGGGGTGCAAGGAACTCCTTTTGTGGATCGGATGTTTTTGGGGTATTTTCTTCAAAACCTTCCAGTGCTTATGATCGGGATCGTCCTGTCCACACCTTCATTCAAACTCATAAACGAAAAACTTGCCCATTATAAATGGTTTGGTATTCTGCGTGGAGCGGGAGTCATCTTACTTTTCATTCTTAGTACTGCCAGCATTGTCAGTAATTCCTATAACCCTTTTATCTATTTTAACTTTTGACGGTTTTCAGACAATGAAAAAAGTAATTGCACATCTGAGCTGCTTTGTTATTTGCCTTTTGATTATTTTCGCCGGGTATTCAAAAGACTTCATTTTAGGGTGCGCGCATGACATCAAAAATATCATCTTTAACACTTTCAAGCTTGATTTTTCGGAAGTCGAAAGGCAAATCGACAAATTAGAACGGGACAGCTCAGAACGGTTGTCCTATCACGGTCTGTTTATGGATGTGAATTCTGCGAAAGAGAATGTTCTTGGAACACGGGTGGTCGTAAAGGACAGTGATACAATTATCAAAGCAGATTCCGGCAGCCTGATCAGTTATTCCGAAAGACTGATAGATGAAGAGGAGATCCGGCAGATTGCAGATCAAGTGGATCTGCTGAATACAGTTGCTGACGAAAATGGAGCGCATTTTTTGTACCTTGCAGCCCCTTCCAAAGAACTGTTTGAAACACCGCCAGTCAATATTAACGATTTTACTGCGCAGAACTACTTCCGATACATGGAAGAACTGAGGGCACGAGATATTTCGTTGGTTGATTTTTCTGATGCTTTAAAGGAGCAATTGTCCAGCCCTCAGGGGTATTTTATTACAGATCACCACTGGACTCCGTATTCAGGCATTCTGGCGGCCAAAGTAATCTGTGAAGAACTGGGTGAGCGATATGGGTTTGAGTACGATCAGTCATTATTCGCCGAAGAAAATTTGAATATTGTAAATTATAAGGATTACTTTCTTGGCTCGTCCGGCAAGAAAGTTGGGACTCTTTTCACCTGGCACGGAGCGGATGATTTTGAACTGATCAAGCCCAAATATGCCACCCTTTTTTCCGAAGAACAGCCTGCCAAAAATAGTGTTCGAGAGGGGGGCTTTGAGGAAACGCTCCTGTTTATGAATAATCTGAGCAAAAAGGACCTCTATCATTTGAACCCGTATGCTACGTACTCCGGCGGAGATTTCCGACTGCAGATTTTCAAAAACAAGCTGAATACAAACGGAATAAAAGTTCTGATGATTCGCGATTCCTATGCGGGCGTGGTTGCCCCCTTCCTGGCCTTACAAGTAGAAGAACTTCACCTTTGCGATATCAGGAATTATGAGTATTATGTAGGAGAGAGGCTGAACCTGACAGAATACATCAATCAGTTGCAGCCGGATTATGTTTTAGTATTATATAATAGCGTATACGAAATCGAAGACTCTGCAGGAAGATATGAATTCATTACAGAGTAAAACGCGAAAAGCAGGAAATGAAAGAAAAGGCATTGGACAATCAGGGAATAGTAAGTGTCATCGTTCCAGTATATAACGTTGAGAAGTATCTGGCAGAATGCCTGGAATCCGTCATGGCACAAACATATCCTTATCTGGAGGTTATCATTGTTGACGATGGATCAACAGATTCTTCAGGAAGTATTGCCGATGCATTCGGCGAAAGAGATCACAGAATCAAAGTCTTTCACAAAGAGAACGCCGGGGCAGCGAGCGCACGAAACTACGCATTGCGAGTGTGTACCGGAGAGTTTATTTCTTTTATAGACAGCGACGACTGGATTGAGAATCATACGATTGAAAAGGCCCTATTAAAGCTACAGGAATCCGGTGCGGACATCGTTCAATTTCAGATGATTCAAGAGAAAGTGGACCAAACGGCGATTCACAGACTGATTGAAGAAGAGAAGCCGTTTTCGGACGAAGAGTTTATAAAAGACGCACTGACAAACTGGGAAGACTTATTGTCTTGTATCAAGGTGTTCAAAAGAAAAACGATTGAAAATGTCTTTTATGAAGAAGGACATTGTATAGATGACGAGTACTTCACCTACAAAACAGTTATGAATGCTGACAAGGTCCTGATGATACCAGATGCTTTGTATCATTACCGCATCAGAGGGTCCAGCGCAATGAGAGATTCCGAGAAGAAGAGACAACGTTTTCTTGACCAGATCGATTTTGTCACGAAGAGGTACCCCGTTTTAGCGGAAGCCTATCCAAAACTGGAGTCTGAAGTATTAGAGCATTTGATTGGAGTTCTCATACATGTAATCAAATCAACAAAATTTCCGGACGTGGTAAGAAAAGGGAAAAAAGAATTATGGCGATATGGAATCAAAGGACTTTTTGATCCAAGAGTTTCCAGTGAGACCAAAAAGAATACTGTGAAATATCTCTTAATCAACAAAACAAACGGCAGTGCACCTGCAAACGTCAATAAAAAAGACGAGTATTTTGAGTGAACAATGGAAGAGATCCGGAACCATCTAAGAAAAGAATCGCCCAAAGTCTGTATGGTTACAGACGGAATCATTCTGCCTAGACAGATGGCTGAAAATGGGCCTCGCTGGGGGCTTGGCGGAGTCTGCGACAGCAATAATCAGTTTGTTGAAGAATCCTATTATGACGGCGGCTGGGCCACTCAGGGCGGATATTATGAGTGGAATGACGATGAGGAAGAATACATTGACGAGGAGGCGGTTTATATCGGATTATTCTTTCCTCATTGGGGGCATTTTATCATTGATCAGACGACGCGGCTTTGGCCGCTGCCACTGTTATGTAAGGAACAGGGGACATTCAAAGTGGCATTCCTTGGAGAGGAGATGCCTCAAAACAACTTTCTTCGGTTTTTTGAACTCCTCGGCATACAGAAAGAGCAGTTGCTTCAAATCAAGAAACCAACTCGTTTCCGTAAGGTTTTGATTCCCGAGCAGTCATTCAAATCCTGTGAATGGTATACACGGGAATTTGTAGAAATGTTTGACCACATAGTCGAAAAAGTTCTGCAGGGAAGTTCTGAAACAGGCATTAATCATCGGGAAGGGAAAGTATATTTTACAAGAAGAGAGCTTAACAAAGCCGCCTCTTCGGAATTTGGGGAGAAATATTTTGAAAAACGGTTTATCCGAGATGGCTTTCAGAGTAAGGCACCAGAAAAACTAAGCCTGGATGAGCAGATTCGATTTTGGAACAACACATCACATATTGCATGTCTAAACGGAAGCATCCCTTTATCAGCTGTTTTTTGCACAAATCCAGAGCTTCGGCTGATTGTTTTAAACAAAACTTCGATAGAGCATCGGAATCCATATATTATAATGGAAATGCGTAACCTTTCCGTGGAATACCTGCCAGTTTGGAAAGAGCCCATAAAAGGATACCCAAAGTCTTTGGGAAGAGGTCCATATCTTCTTTGGCCGACAAAAGCTTTTTCGGAATTTTGTAAAAAAGTGAACTTGAAAGAGGGGCCAAAGATTACAAAAACCATATTCGGGTATTACTATATCTGCTATTTATTGGCGATCATTCGAGGACGTATCCCAAAGTCGGTGAGAGAATCGAAAATGTTTTGCGCTTTAAGAAGGATTAAATACAGAAATCGAAAAGGGTAATTGTTCATCAATGGTTTTGAACAAGTTTTTCAGTTAATCCCCTTCGATTATGAAAGAACAGCCATGGAATTAAGAGAACTCCAACTATACAAATTAGACATTCTGAAAAAAGTGATTCGGGTCTGCGAAGATAATAACCTGACTTATTATCTGCAAAGCGGCACTTTGCTGGGTTGCATACGGCATAAAGGCTATATTCCCTGGGATGACGACATTGACATTTCTCTGAAGTGGAATGATTATGTCAAACTGATCGGGATTCTTAGGAAGACGGCAGGAGAGGAGTTCTTTGTTCAGAATATGTGGACAGAGCCGAAGTATCCATATCTCCTAACTCAAATCAGGGTCAACAATACAACAAGTCTTCCGATTAATGCCAAAAAACTCAAGATGCACTGGGGCATGTGTATTGATATTTTTCCGCTCATTTCTGTAAGTGCGGATGATGAGAAGTTTGAAAAACAGAAGGTTGCAATTAGACTGGCGAGAAGTTTTCTGGCAAAAGATCAGATGCTCGTAATGGGTGAAAAAGCACACGGGAAACAGCGGATCATCAACCTGCTTCCAAGCAGAGTTCGTCACTTCTTTGCAGACCGGATTATCCGAAAATATGCATACTATGACGAGAATGAAAGGTATCTGTTTGGATTAAGCCAATGTGAAGTCGTAAGGAGGTATGAGCGGACGTGGTTCGAGTCGGCGATCAAAAAGCCCTTTGAGGACATCTATTGCAATGTTCCTGTAGGTTACGATCTGGTATTAAAAGCCTTGTATAAAAACTATATGGAGCTGCCTCCGGAGTCAAAACGAAACGGACATGATGCAATGCTTGGAGAGATCATCAACGATATCACGAGAGACTATACCACATATTTAGATTGATTCTATAGAAGGCATCTTATGATCTACGCAGCAATCTTAGCAGGAGGTATCGGGAAGCGGATGGAACGTTATTCCATTCCGAAACAGTTCATCATGCTTTCCGGAAAGCCTGTCATCGTCAGAACATTAGAAAAGTTTGTATCCGTTGATCGTTTCGACCGAATCTATATTGCGGTCCATAAAGACTGGATCACACATATGGAGGAGCTGCTGGAGGCATTCTTTTCAAGCGAGCAGCGGCAGCGCATTCGTGTGATCGAGGGCGGAAAAGAACGTTTGGACTCCTTTACAAACGTAATGGATGCGGCGATCGCCGAATTCGGCGAACATGACGATGACATCCTGATCTGCCACGACTCTGTACGCCCCTTTGTCAGGGAGCAGATGATTAATGACTGCATCGATGCGACGCTGGAGACCGGCCTTGCGCTGACAGTCGTTCCCACGACGGATACGATCCATGTTTCCCACGACAATGAGTTTATCGACGGTGCGCTGGACCGCCGCGGTCTGTACAATGGTCAGAACCCTTCCGGCTTCAATCTGAAGCTCTTAGAAGGCACCTTAAAGGGCTTTACCGAAGAAGAGAAACGCGAAGTCACAGGGACTACGCAGCTGATGTTAAAGTGCGGTTTTGAGTTCAAGATCGTACGCGGACATACGAGCAACTTTAAGATTACGACCGACAATGATATTGACGTTGCGGAACGTATGCTGAAAGAGGATCATGAAGACCGGAAGATCTCCCTCCTGGACTGCACGCTTCGTGACGGCGGAATCGTTCTGAACTTCGACTACGGTCTTCCGAGGATGCAGAGCATCAAAAATACGCTGGAAAAGTCCGGGGTGGATTATATTGAATGCGGCTACATTGATGAGAAGAAGGGAAGCCCTGAAGGAAGGACCTGCTTTAATAATGAAGTATCCATCGAGAAGACGCTTTTGACTTCCGGAAAGAAGCCGGGCGTCAAGTATCTCGCCATGATCGACTATGGCACATTTGACGTAACCAGGCTTCAACCGCGAAGCGAAAATGGTATCGACGGAATTCGTCTTGCATTCCACAAAGAACACTGGAGAGAATCCATCGAATGGGGGAAAACGATCCTTGAGAAAGGATACGATCTCTTCATCCAGCCGATGGTCACCAAACGATACTCTGATGAAGAATACTGTCAGCTGATCCGGATCTGCAATGAAGAACTCGCAGCGGCCAAGGGCTTCTATGTCGTAGACAGCTTTGGCCAGATGGACAGCGCAATGCTGACACATTTTCTGGAACTCGCAGACGCTAATGTGGCTCCGAACATGCTGCTTGGCTTCCATGCGCACAACAACCGTCAGCTGGCATTCTCGAATGCAAAGACATTTCTGGCATTCCCGATGCATCATGACAGAATGCTGGATGCCAGTATCATGGGGATGGGAAAAGGCGCCGGAAATCTGTGTACCGAACTGATTGAAGAAGTATTGAACACAGAAGGGAAGAACTACGATAGTACAGTCGTTTACGACGCTATCTCAGAGTATTTTGCGGAGCAGCAGAAGAAGACGCCGTGGGGCTACAGCCTGGATTATTATCTGTCATCGCTTTATTCCTGCACGCCAAGTTACATCAAGATTTTTACGGCAGACGAGAGGGTTACGACGGATGTTCTGATCGAAATGCTGAAGAATATGCCGGAAGAAAAGAAGGCTGCGTGCGACCGTAAGTTTGCGGCGGAGTATTTGAAACAGTATATCGATACAAGTTCATTAAAGAATCAGGACTAAATAGGCCAGCAAGGCATGAAACCTAAGTTTATCATTTTATTAGGTGCAAATAGTATGATTACACCAACATTATTCTCTGACTTAATTCCAGAGAATAATGTCATTATTAGTCACATTCCGGCCAATAATTCTTTTATATATAGAGCTGTACAATCCATTAAAAGACGACTACATATTTCCGTACATAAGCAAAACAAACTTTTAGAAAACCGACACTTTTCTAAGACCCATCAATACTTTGTGATTATTGCCGACTATGCAACGAGTTCTGTTCATTTTGATAAATTGAAAAAGCAAAACAATGTGAAGTATGTGTTGTTGTTTTTCAATCCCTTATCAAGGCCATTGGCACTGAAAGCTTCACAATATGCAGGTTTTTTTGACTTAATTGTTACGATCGATCCGGAGGATGCAAAACAAAAAGGGTGGATGTATTATCCTCAAATATATTCAAAAACACTAGGATCTCTACAGCAGTATTCAAAGACTAATGCGGCGAATCCTCCTAAAGCATACTTTATTGGATATGATAAAAAAAGAGGTCAATTTCTTTACAATATTTCAAAACGATTAGAGGAGATAGGGGTCGAGTTTACGTTTAAAGTTTTACGAGGGAGCGTAGTTGATAGTAATTACGACACCTTTTCGTATCTTTCATCACCTATCCCCTATGAGCAAGTATTAGCAGACCTAGCTCAAGCAGATTGTATTATTGATGTTTTACAACCCGGACAAACCGGCGCATCCATCAGATATGCTGAAGCGGTTTGCTATAACAAGATTTTGATTACTGACAATAAAGCCATAAGGGATCTTCCTTACTTTACAGAAAAATACATGCATATTATCGAAGATGCCAATCAAATAAAAAGGGAATGGTTTAGCTGTGCAAATGAGATTGACTATCATTACAAAAATGATTTTTCCCCACGTTGTTTTCTGGATATGATAAGCGATTTCTTTTCTGATTCGTCACGGAGTGAAAAATGAAGAAGTATTTCGTTAGAGCCGGGTTTGACCCAACCCGCATATATCATACAAAAGATATTATCGAAGGAGATCGATTTGGCGGGAATACCGGAAACATGGTATATGCCGCCGGGACAATGAATGTATTAGCAAAAGAAGATACAGTAATTGATTCCACATACTATTGGCCTGAGTGGAGCAACGGAGAATGGACAGCAGAAGAAGTTGAGCGAATCAATTCAGAGTATAGTGCTTTTATTATCCCGATGGCCGATGCCTTTAGGCCGGATTTCATCAATCAGTTAGATGAATACACCAAGCTTTTGAAACAAATCAAGATACCTTGCATAGTGATTGGTATTGGGCTAAGAGCAGCGTATGAACCTCATGTAGAGAGAGAAAGACCTTTTGATGAAAATGTTAAGGCTTTTGTCGCGGAGGTTCTGAACCATTCGGCTTGTTTGGGGCTAAGAGGAGAGATTACAGGTCAGTATTTAAGTAGATTAGGCTTTATGGAAGGGCGGGATTATCAGGTGATCGGCTGCCCTTCGCTCTTTATGCATGGCACAAGCATAGCATATCGGGGCCTTTCTGATTCCATCAACAAGTATTGCACGAACACAAACAAGCATTATGCGGATCAAATCGGATCCGGTTTTTTGGTTGATAGCTATAAGCAGTTTTCGAATAGTTACTTGATTCAACAGCGCTACGTGGAAGCAAGAGACATCATATTCAAAGCGACACAAAAAGCAGAAGACATTTATGTATTTGACAAGGCAACCGTTGCCAGAATGAAACATCAAGACCGAATCAAGTATTTTACGAATGTTCCGGAATGGCAGATGTTTTTGGAGGACGCAGATCTGTTTGTGGGAAACCGCTTCCATGGAACTGCGATGGCAATTCTGTCCGGAACCCCAAGTGTGATGCTGCCTTTCGATGGGAGAACCCGAGAATTAACGGAGTTTCACCATATTCCATCTATTCCGGAGTCTGAAATAAAAGAAGGAAGCACTATACTGGATTATCTTGAAAAAATAGATTTCACCTCTTTTGAGAAGAATCATTTATCAGCAGTATTGAATTACAAAGATTTCCTGAAAAAGAACGGTCTTGAAAACATTCTTGAGGAAAAACTGGAATGGCCTTTGGGGAGCAGTTCACTTGAGAAAAGGATTCTTGATCAAGGACATAAGTCCGACATTATCTGCTATTACGCGGCAGATAGATCAGAAAAAATCCAGAGATCATTAATTGAGGCAAGAAATAAACTGGCTAGAATGAAGCATAGGATAATCGGTTCAATTCACGGGAAGAAGTCTCAATAACCTGTCACCAGCCTGGAGAACAGCACATATGGGGAAGAGAATTAGCGCAATCATACCGGTTCATAATGGTGGCAGGTGGATAAAAAGAACTGTCAGAACTGTGTTGACACAACAATATGATGATTTTGAACTGATTTTGGTTGAAAACGGTTCATCAGATGATTCATGGGCGCTTTGTGAAGCACTGGGAAGATCAGACAACAGAGTAAAGGCGATTCAAAGCCGGGAGAAAGGAACATCTTTAGCCAGGAAGAAAGGGATAGAGCTGGCGAGCGGCGATTATATTGTATGCTTGGATCAAGATGATAGGTACTTGGATCGGAATGCTCTCGCAAGCATGGTGAGCGCAGCGGAAAAAGATGCAGCGGATATCACTCAATTTGCCTTTGTTAAAACAAGGCATGGCTTTAGAAAAAAGGAAAACCTCCCCGTAGACCATGCAGTTTGGGATCGAGAGGCGTTTCTAAAAGATGAGATTTGCGGTGTAATGGGAATTCATCGCGGGTGCTTTAATACAACGGTATGGAATAAAATATATCGTTCAGATGTTCTTAAGGAGGCCGTCACACATATTCGTGAAGAATTGTATTATGCGGAAGATGAAAACCTCAATATTTGGGCGTTTATCTCTCCATATACAAAAAGAGTTTCAGCAATCAATGAGGCTTTTTATCTATGGAATGCTGAAGTGGGTTTTTCTTCAAAGAACAGCAGTGGGAAACGCCTTCTCGAGGATTATGAAACGGTAAAAAAGAATACGAATTATGTGATCCAAACCTATTGTGCAAGTTCTGGGGAACTGTTATGGGATATCCATGCAGAAAGCCTTTATTGTATGCGGGCTGTGGCAATGGAGCTAATCAGAGAACAAAGGGGTAGCAAAGAAGAGGTGGTCAAAGCAATTGATGTATTCCGTCAATACGGATTCATCAATGAGGCAAAGAAGTTCTTTTGCGAATATGAAGGAGAACGAACCGTTTGGGAGGATCTTCGTTTTCTGGCATCAGATTATTCTGCAGAAGAATTCTATGAGTATTGCGCACGAGAGAATCGAAGGCAGGCTGGAATGAAAAGCCTTTTCAAAAAAGTTCTCTCTAAAATATCAAGGTGAATTATGACAACAAGTGTTGTAATTGCCGCTTTTAATGGTGAGCAGTTCATTGAAGAACAACTAAACAGTATCATCAATCAGACCGTTTTACCGGATGAGATCATTATCAGCGACGATGGCTCACAGGACAACACGGTTGCGTTTTGCCGCGACTACGCTATACTGCATCAAAGTATTCCAACACTTATCAAATGCGTTCCAAATGACACCGATGAGCATGGAGTAGTCGCCAATTTTGAAAATGCGATTTGTCATGCAACCGGAGACTGATTATTCCGGCCTTAAGAGAGCCACCTGTCCGGAGTTTGAGAGCCACCATTCCGGAGAATGAGAGCCACTGATTCCGGACTTTCGGAGCCACTCTACAACTCCTTCACCATAAATTCCTTTATACTGTAAGCGCACGCT
>JAEEGL013889129.1_pt1 | contig 25670 bp, 17 predicted proteins | sample 9134231 | NCBI WGS metagenome assembly JAEEGL01 (sample SAMN16246548, study PRJNA631951) | gut metagenome | biome: gut microbiome; feature: rumen; material: fiber-attached | host: Bos | place: Iran: Karaj | collected 2018-10 | reverse complement strand
ATTTACGCCCCACTTAAGAACGCCCTTTTGAATGTAGTAATCTGTTCCTCCATATGTACATAACCCTGTATAATTCCAGTCAACTTTACTGTTATTTACATAGTACCATGTTCCACCATACTGTACTAAAGTTCTAACATTCCAAATTAGTTGTCCTTTTTGTACATAGAACCATGTACCATTATATAATACTAATCCCGTATATCCTTTATTAACTGCACTGTTATTAAGGTAATACCATGTTCCGTTAACATTAGTCAGGCCTTCAACTCCCCACTTAAGTACACCTTTTTGGATGTAATAATCTGTTCCACCATATCCAAAAATACCTGTAAATCCGAAGTCAACAACACTGTCTTTTACATAGTACCAGGTGCCACCATAATTTACCAAAGTATTAACGCCCTTTTCAACTACACCTTTTTGAACGTAATACCAAACATTATTACTCTGAAGTAAACCAGTATAACTATCCTGTAAAACTCCTTTTTTGTAATATTTTAGTATTCCATTTACGTCAACTAATCCATCTAATGTTGGTTCTACCCAATTAGGGTCATCATCCCAAATACACTTAATAACAATATGACCATCAGCAGGAATAGAAGCTTCATATTTTTCTTCACATTGATACAATTTACCATCTATTTCAAATCCTTTAAAAATTTTACCAACAGGAGGTGTTATAAAATCCTGATATACTGTTGAAGAAATAGAACCATATCCATTGACACCTGTATCATAAATACTATGAAAGGAATCTAATTTGAGAACCACTTTCCCATCAACCACAGAAAATCCCTTTACATCACTAATCCATGTTTGTACATCTCCCCCATTAGCATCATAATAAACATCATGAAGAACAATGAGTTCTTTCAATTCACTTATCCATTCATTATCTAAAGGATCCGAAAAAACCTCTTCTGAATCCGCATACCTTCCACTATTGTCCCTTTTTATCAAACCAAAATCATAGATATGCCCTTCATAATCACGAAACAATATATCATGTTCTATGGCTCTTCCTATCGTCTCACCATCAACTGTATAGGTTTTTATAATCGATCCATCTTCATATAAATTAATAATTGTTGAACAATTATCATTCCTATAGCAATCATCAAAACTTTCATTATTGATCCACGACGTAGCGATGCCAGAAAACTTCTGGCTATCGCCATCCCAATATACTTTTTTCCATCCGAGCCAATTTCCTGTCTTTAATTTGCCTTCGTTATCATTTACGAGAAAATTGTTATAGTAAGTATTAATCCACTCAAAGTCTATCTCATCAGAAAACACTTCCTCGGAATCAGCGTATTGACCAGATAAATCAGTCAAAACGATGCCATACGAATAACTGTGATTTCTAAAATCAGTATTTGCAAAAAGCATAAAAGCATTATCTTTTGTATCTAATGCATAGTCTCCATAAATATTACGAGCATATGAAACGGGTTCTACAAGTTCACCATCTTCATAATAATTAATGGTTAAAGAAACACTACTCTCAGTAAGTTTTGCATAGTCCTCTTCTGTCCAGTCCCATGTTGCATAAGGCTTGTCAGTATCAGTACTCCACTTTAGATTGTATGGTGCCGGCAACTCAGTTTTCTCACTACTATCATCTTCCCAAATACACTTAAATACTACACGTCCATCAGCAGGAAAGACAATATCATACACATCTCCCAAAGCATACAATACACCATTAATCTCTATTCCTTTTAGTTTTTTGCCATCCGGAGGATCTATGAAACTCATTGTAACATACGACGAGGTGGGTCCATAACCGTATATATATCCTTCAGATTCGTTTCCATATGCTAATTCTTCGTCATTAACATTGTGAAAAGATGAAAGTTTACAAACAACTCCACCATCAGTTAAAGAGTAGCCATCCACTTCTCCAATCCAAGACTGTACTGAGCCTCCATTAGCATCATAGTAAATCTCATGATAAATTATAAGTTCTTCTAATTCAGACAACCATTCATTATCCAAAACACTAGAAATAATCTCATCCGAATCTTTATATCTACCTGTCCTATCTACACATACAACACCAAACGTATATTCATGTCCTACATAATCGCGCTCAATTATATCATATGCTAACGGAAGGCCAACGGTATGTGTAGATGTTCGATCATAAGATTTAATTAACTCTCCATCTTCATATAGATTAAAAATCATTTGACAGTTTTCAGTATTATAATATTCATCATAAGAATAATCATAATAATCTAACGCAGCATAGATATTATTGTATTTGTTAATATCATCATTACAATATGCTTTTTCCCATCTAGGATTAGTTATGCTTTTCAGTTTGCCATTATTATCACAGACAAACAAATCACTATAATATGTTTGTAACCATACATAATCAATCGAAGAAGAAAAGAATTCATTCGAATCAGAATATTCTCCCGATTTATCTTTTACCACAATACCACATGTGTAACTATGTTCTCTAATATTATTATTCATAAGAATTTCAGAAAAACTAATTCCTGAATCAATTCCATAAAAATCACACGTGATTGAATCAATAATTACTCCATCCTCATAAAAGTTAACAATATATTCTAGGTTATTATTATTACTTATTTCAGAATAATCAACTTCATTCCATTCAAAGTGAACCTCTAACTGTTCTGTACTCCATATTAAACCAGTTGGACTTGGCAATTTCTCATTTGCTAACACTTTCACCGGCATCATCAGAATCATCATCAATGCGAACGCTAGCACAAATGTTATTCTTTTTAAATAATTTTTTACCATACCTCTTCTCCTTTTCACAAATCACCATAATAATAAAATATAGACAAAATAATCTTTTTTATTTAGTTATTAACTTTTTCAATAAAGTATCTATCAGATAATATACTGTATATATTACAGTTCCTATGGCAATTACAGTTATTACATTGACTGTTATCATAAACATAAATTTTGCAATATTATTATAATATGGTTTAATCCAATCCATCAACAACCATAACTGTCGAGTAAAAATATTATCATGCAACATATATATAATAAATGTTGAACTTGCTATATAATTTACAACCACATTATTCTTTATCTTCATTCTACTGAACAATTCAAAGATACATATGCTTAAGAAAATAATAACAACTGAATATTCCGTATAAAGAACAAATGATTGATGATAAACATCAGTCACACGTCTTTGAAGATTTATATCAGCTAATACATAATTTCTATATGAAAGCGCTATAATCCCATACGAAATTATAATAAATACAATAATCCACACTGATTTTACTTTATTGAAAGGATTATATTTTCTAAGAAACCCTCCTAAAGCATAAAAAAGAATTCCTGTTAACAAAGTAGACAAATTTACACTTATTCCATCAAATACTCCTCTTGAAAATGAGAATGAGACAATTGCAAACCCAACTAAAAGAAAAGAAAAATATTGTTCTTTTGAAAGTTTATCTAAAAATCCATTTAAGAAATAATTTCCAATAACTATAATTAAGTAATAATAGCCTATAAACCAAAAGCCATTATTAAACAACGACAAAGGCTGCATTCCTACAAAGCTATCATTTATTATACCAAAATATAAACATGATGCCCCAACAATAACAAACGTTATATATAATAACTGAGACAACAACTTAGTTGTGATTGGAATTATGCTCCTCTTTGGTTTGCAACATAAAAAATAACCTGAAATTATAACAAATAAATTAGTTGCAATCTTGCCAAATGACGCAGCATACTCTAGCAAAATCAGTCTTCTGTAGAAGATAAAATTATTAAACATTTCTCCAGCACCATACATCGATGTATCCTGAAGTTGTACTCTAATAACATGCACAAAAATATGATGTATTATTATTAAAACAATCGCAAATATTCTAAGCAATTCAAAATTGGATTGCCTTTTGGCCTTACTGTCTGACATATTTAATCCTTAATTTGTCTTAAAATGCTGCTCACCACTATAAATGATGAGCAGCATACTTATTTACTTCGCTGTACTATTTACAACATTATACTTCTTTCCATTATACTGAACAGTTCCATTATATCCCCATTTAAGCACACCTTTTTGTACATAAAACAGGCTTCCATTGTATGGTACTAATCCTGTATAACTCCAATCTATCTTACTATTATTCACATAGTACCAGGTTCCGTTATATTGCACAAGCGTTCTGACTCCCCAAATGAGTTGTCCTTTTTGTACATAGAACCATGTGCCGTTATATAATACCAATCCTGTGTAACCCTTATTAACAGCACTGTTACTAAGATTATACCATGTTCCTCCTACATTAGTAAGGCCGTTTACTCCCCACTTAAGTACACCTTTTTGAATGTAGTAATCTGTTCCTCCATATGTGCATATACCTGTATAATTCCAGTCAATCTTACTATTATTCACATAATACCAGGTTCCGTTATACTGCACAAGCGTTCTGACTCCCCAAATGAGTTGTCCTTTTTGTACATAGAACCATGTGCCGTTATATAATACCAATCCTGTATAACCCTTATTAACAGCACTGTTACTAAGATTATACCATGTTCCTCCTACATTAGTAAGGCCGTTTACTCCCCACTTAAGTGTTCCTTTTTGAACATAATAACTTGTTCCACCGTAGTTTGTTATTCCGGTATAGTTCCAGTCAAGTACGCCAGACTTCACATAGAACCAACTTCCATTATATTGTACTAATCCTGTGTAGCCTTTATTAACAGCGCTATTACTCAGGTTATACCATGTACCAGCTACATTTGTAAGACCATTTACGCCCCACTTAAGAACGCCCTTTTGAATGTAGTAATCTGTTCCTCCATATGTACATAACCCTGTATAATTCCAGTCAACTTTACTGTTATTTACATAGTACCATGTTCCACCATGCTGTACTAAAGTTCTAACATTCCAAATTAGTTGTCCTTTTTGTACATAGAACCATGTACCATTATACAATACTAATCCTGTATAACCCTTGTTAACTGCACTGTTATTAAGGTAATACCATGTTCCGTTAACATTAGTCAGGCCTTCAACTCCCCACTTGAGTACACCTTTTTGGATGTAATAATCTGTTCCACCATATCCAAAAATACCTGTAAATCCGAAGTCAACAACGCTGTCTTTTACATAGTACCAGGTGCCACCATAATTTACCAAGGTATTAACGCCCTTTTCAACTACACCTTTTTGAACATAATACCAAACACTATCACTCTGAAGTAAACCAGTGTAACTATCCTGTAAAACTCCTTTTTTGTAATATTTTAGTATTCCATTTACGTCAACTAATCCATCTAATGTTGGTTCTACCCAATTAGGATCATCTTCCCAAATATATTTATATATAACATCACCGGTAGGATAGATAGTTGGTGGAGTTTCACCCTCTTTGTATAATACTCCATTAATCTCAATTCCTAGGAATCGTTTTCCTTCAGGAGCAGTAATACGTGACTTCTGGCACCACAGATTATAATTAATTGTGGTCGATCCTATGCTTGTTCCAGAAGTTAATGGATAAGGTCCAAGAGTATCATACCAGCCACCACCTTTTATTCCTCCATTGGCATCATAAACAAAATAAAACTCCTTATACTCTCCATAAGCCTCTGTTACCCAGTCTGTATTGATTACTCCAGATTTAACTTCATCTGAATCAGCAAATTCTCCCAACGGATCCATTGCCACTACTCCAAATGTATATTCATGATCTATATAATCTTTTCTAATCCATATTTGATAAATATCTCCGCTGCTTCCATAACTACTATCATTTGATGTTCTACTGTAAAAAAGTTCTCCATCTTCATACAAATTAACAAGATATGAAAAGCCACCATATTCATATGTCCAATAAGAACTAATTGCTATTGAACCTTCACCATCAAAATCATATCTTGACCATTCTACATTTGTAGGATTAGGCATTTTATCAAATCCATAATCATAGTCCAATAAACTCTTATCCAATAATCCCGAAAAAACCTCAGACGAATCCTTATATTCTCCTGTTAAATCCGTAACAACTATACCAAACTTATAATTATGTTGTTCATAATCTCTATCCAAAATCACATCGCAAACATAATCAATACAAAAAACCAAATCACCATTGCTATACACAATATCCGAACCTGAATATGAAGAAGAACAAATCAAAACATCATCTTCATATGTATTAATTGTAATGGCGATATGATCTTTTATGCTGCACAAAAAGCTATATTCCGGACTGTCAAGATCTATGTAGAACAAAGGACTTATATGTTTATGAGTTCTATTACTAGCTTCAACAAACCAATCTAATCTTGTGAAATTTGGCAACGTTTCTGTATCATCATCGACCCATATGTATTTCCAAACAATGTCATCTCCAAACAATAACTCTATAGGCTCACCTACAGGGTAAAATGTCCCTCCAATTTCAAATCCAGCAAATTTTTTACCTTCTGGTGGCAGCACACGATCTACACCTACATAACTACTTTCTTCTAACAAAACTAAACTTAATGAATTTTCAGTTCCTAATGCACAAGGCATAGTATTATCTTTTTCTACCCAATAATCCCCTTTAGTTCCTCCATTAGCATCATAATAGATAGAGATTTCCCTATAATCTCCCCACAGTTCTTTAATAACACTTATATCTGCCGGTTCGGAAATAACTTCATCAGAATCTTCAAACGATCCAAACTCATCGACTGCCTTTACTCCATAAGTATATTCATGGTTTTCGAAATCACCTCTAAGCCAAAACCAATAACCTGTTGATAAGTTCCAACCATCAGCTTCAAATGTTTCAAATAATACTCCATCTTCATATAAATTAATTACAAACTTGCTGCCATTGCCCTCATAGGGATACTCCCAAATAGAAAAATATGAACCAGAATTATTCTCCCAACTAAGATTTGTTGGATTGGGCATTTTTTGCGATAACCAACTAGTATCTAAAATATCAGAAAATATTTCATCAGAATCTTCATACATCCCTGTGGAATCTCTAAAAGTAACACTAAAAGTGTCTGTCTCTTCAGCTGATAATTGTGGAAAAGAAACACTCGGATAATTCAACTCTTGTGCCGACACAATACACTCAGTTTTACAAACTCCATCTTTATATTCTTTAATCAGTATCTCATCAACATTATCATTATCTAAATCATCCCAGCAGGCATAAACAGATCCCGGGCATGTCAATCCCCACTTAACACCTGTCGGACTTGGCAATTTCTCATTTGCAAACACCTTTACAGGCATCATCAAAATCATCATCAATGCAAACGCTAGCACAAATGCTATTCTTTTTAAATAATTTTTCACCATACCTCTCTCCTTTACGCACAAATTACAACTATCTGCCTTATATTTACAACAACATTTTTTTTGCAATACAAGTCATCATATCAATTAGTATTATTATAATCTATAACCATTGTATTCTTCAACTGAAATCACATTCATATTTGCCTGTAATGATAAACTTCATTGCAGAAATAGATAGGGCCTGGTATACACCAAGCCCTATATCTTATCAGCTTATAAAAATATTTTATTGTTTGTTTTTATAGTGCAATTATAGTGGTCAAGTATATCCTTTATTAACTGCACTGTTATTAAGGTTATACCATGTTCCACCTACATTAGTAAGGCCTTTTACTCCCCATTTAAGTACACTGCATTATACAACACATCACACATAATTCAACCAATATGCAGATATAATAAAATACTGCTCACCACTATTAGTGATGAGCAGTTTAATATTTTATTTCACCGTACTATTTACAACATTATATTTCTTTCCATTATACTGAACAGTTCCATTGTACCCCCATTTAAGTACACCTTTTTGAATGTAGTACTGTGAACCGTTGTAACTTACTATTCCGGTAAAATTCCAATCCAGTGTACTGTTATTTACGTAGTACCAGGTTTCATTATACTGTGTCAGAGTTCTGACGCCCCAATTAAGCACACCTTTCTGAACATAAAACCATTTTCCATTATACTGTACCAATCCGGTATAACTCTTTTTTACTGCGCTGTTACTTAGGTAATACCAAGTTCCTCCAACATTGGTTAGTCCGTTTACACCCCATTTAATCTGACCATTTTGCACATAATAGTTATCTCCATTGTAGTAACACATTCCTGTGTATTTCCAATCAACTTTACTATTGGTAACATAATACCAGTTCCCATTATACTTGACCAGAGTGGTAACGCCCCATTTCAGTTCACCCTTTTGTACATAAAACCAATTTCCATTATACTGCACCAATCCGGTATAACTCTTTTTCACAGTGCTGTTGCTCAGATAATACCAGTTACCTCCAACATTGGTAAGTCCGTTTACTCCCCACTCAATCTGTCCCTTCTGCACATAATAATTATCACCTTTATATTCCGCCATTCCGGTGTAATTCCAGTCAATTTTGCTGTTACTTACATAATACCAGGTACCTTCATACTGAACTAAAGTCTTAACGCCCCATTTCAACATACCCTTTTGAATGTAATACCATGTTCCGTTGTACTGACAAAGACCTGTATAATTCCAGTCAACGGTACTGTTATTTACGTAGTACCACGTATTATTATGCATAACAAGAGTCTTGATACCCCAAATCAAAACGCCCTTCTGAACATAATACCAATTATTATTATATTGTACCAGACCTGTATAATCGGTTGCCAAGGTGCTGTTATTTACATAGTACCATGTTCCACTATACTGTATTAACTCTTTAACTCCCCAATTAAGAACACCTTTTTGAACATAATATGTTTTGTTTTCATACTTTACCAAACCGGTAAATTTATCATCCACCACACTATTGTTAAGATAGTACCAGGTGCCATTGTACTGTATTAACCCATTAACGCCCCAGTTAACTACACCTTTTTGTACATAGTACAATTTTCCGTCTTTTTCAACTAATCCGGTAAAACCTGTTTGAACAACACCATATTTAGTATAATACCACTTACCATCAGAGAACTGTGTAAGCCCGTTGCTTAAAACAGTAACTGTTATTATTTTGGATACCGTTTTTCCATCTGAATCTTTTGCACTAAACTTAAGTTCATAATTGCCCGACTTGCTAAATGTAACCTCAAATGCATGCCTTGATCCGTAGTTGGCATTGGCTGAAGGATTAACATCAGTACCGCCTATCTTGGCATAATCCAGTTTAAACTGTGTTTTATCGGATCCACCTTCTCGAACCAACGTAAATTGAACCGTGTCGCCGGCACAAATATCAGGATTGTAGTTAATATGAAAATCCGTAAGTTTAGCCGCGCTGACAACTTTAAGTGTCAATTGCTCAGTGGTATATTTCCCACCATCAAGTTCATCGTTTGAATATGAATACTTGTATTCCGAATCATAAACTATAAAAGTATAGCCATCATTAATGTTTCCCGAGCTTGGACTAAGCATAAAAAACTTATCACTTCCAGTCGTATCACAAAATGTGACATCAACCACATAGTTTGCTCCGTCTTTCCAGTGAACTATATTCCATGCATGAGTTCCACCTTTTGCATAACCCGAAACGGTGTAGCAATTGATGGAAGAATCTGTAAAAACTGTCTTTTCACACAGATACTGGAAAGCCTTGGCATATCCCTCACATACTACTTTAGTATCCGCCTTACCGTCAAATACATAAATAATTTCCCAAGCATTTCCGTCCTTTGATGAACCCACAGACTCAGAAGCCTGTTGATTATAATCTGTCATTTTGCAAATAGCATCACGATAATATGCCAACTTGCTAAGATCATCATAGCCTGCAGCATCTTTAATAATATTCTGAACATTGGTCACAGCTAATGCGGCAGACTGCATCTTTGTCTGATTAACGGTATAGTCGGCAGATCCCTTATAAGCTGCCTTAGGTACAACCTTAACGGTTATATAAGGCATGGAAATCATATACTGACCATTAACATACTTAGTTTCATAAGACGCCGAGAAAACTGTGCCATCAACCCAGTACGCTTCGTAAGGGCAGTCACCAAGCAAACTTTCATATGCATCATACAATCCAGCAGAATCAATCAACTTTTCTTTTAATGCCGCTGCCCCTTGACCATTATCTAGTGATGCAATTCCAAGATCACTTGCGCTCCACCATTGTTTATAACCCAGTTCACTTGTATTAATCTTCAACTCAGTCGAAGCCTGATTGCCAGCTGCCACCTCAGCAAAAAAGAATTTAAGTTTATTGTAAAATGCTCTTTTGTTGCTGTTAAGATTGTCTCCAGCAGTAGATGAAGCATAGTATACCGGATTTATTCCGCTCTCAATTTGATAATTAAGATAATCTTCAATTTCTTTTTCGCTTCCTCCAAGTTCAGCAATAAGCACATCCTCAACATACTCTTCCGCTAAATCTTCACCTTCAACGGCATCTTCTACATCAACGCCAACCTCATTTTCCTCAACTGCTGACTCATCCTGTGAATCATCTGTAACCTCTGCATTCTCTTCAGATATTTCTTCACTTTCAGTACCTAGCTCTTCATCACTGACTTCTTCATCAGCAACAAAGACCTCTTCTATCTGCGAATTTTCCTGTGAATCAGCTGTAGTGTCTGCCTGTTCATCAGATACTTCTACTGTTGTTTCCGCACTATCAGCCACAGAAACAGCGCCAACGTCTTCAACAGCCGCAACTGTATCCTCAACCGAGTCTGAAGAGTCTTCATCACTTATGTTTTCACCCACCACAACATCTGCAGAACCACCTTCACTTAGCAAACCTTGTTCAGTAATATCTTCTAAACTTGTTTCACCTTCTACCACTGTCTGCACATCATCAGTCTGTAGATTTTCCTCGGCCATAACGACATTGCCCAAAGACAATGTCACTGTTAAAAACGATAAAAACAAACACAACATTCTTGAGACATTTTTTTTCATATGCTTGCTTCTCTCCTCCCTTATATCTGTTATAATTGCTTTTCTTTCAAAATGTATTATATCACACATCTAATAACAATATCTATACAAAAATAGCAAAATTGGCACAATATATTGGGAATTTGACTGCATTTTTTTGGTCTCACATATAGATGGATATAACTCTTTTCTACACCCACTTCTCAGCCCACTTGAAATCCTGCTCCTTAAACCCCTCATGCTTCTCATCCTTCTCAGAAGTCTTATAAGGAACATCAAGTTTAGGCCACTCCACATTTATATCCGGATCATTCCAAGGAATGCCTCCTTCGGAAGTTGGATCATAAACATCAGTACACTTATATACAAACTCTGCTGTATCTGAAAGCACTAAGAATCCATGAGCAAATCCTTCAGGTATATAGAACATATTTTTCTTCTCAGAAGAAAGAGTTACACCAACCCACTGCCCATAAGTCTCAGAACCAGGTCTTACATCCACAGCCACATCAAAAACCTCTCCGTGCGTAACACGAACCAGTTTACCCTGTGTATGATTCTTCTGGAAGTGAAGTCCCCTAAGAACTCCCTTGGTACTTGAAGACTCATTATCCTGCACAAACTCCTTATCGATTCCTGCTGCAGCATAATCCCCCTTCTTATATGTCTCCATAAAATATCCTCGATTATCCCCAAAAACCTTCGGCTGAATAATTACCACTCTCGGTAATTTAGTCTTCTCAAATGTAAAACCCATATCTAGACACCTCATAATAAAATATAATCATTTCATATCAATTAATAGATTTAAGAATTTTCTTTTTCTTTCTTCAGGATTTAACAATTGAATATTATATCGATAAAAATTGCCTGTACAAATAAGCCACCAAACCTTATCTACAGTATACGGTTTAACCCCTGCCTCATCAGCAATTTTTATAACCGTTTCAAAACATTCTAGGTCGTCATCACTATAAACCAATCCTAAAACTTGACAAACATCTTTGATATGTCTATCTGGCTTAACATAACCATAATATCCTAGTTCTTTTATCCAATTACACGCAATTGGAAATCCCATATTATATATTTTTTTCGATAAATATAATCCTAATGCTTCGCGTGTCATAACATTTTTATCAAATGAATTCAAAGTATTTATAAACTCATTATCACCTTTAAACGACAACATAAATGATGCACCTGAAATAATGCTTTTGCAATATTTAAGCCACATAGCATCTTTATCAAAGGCAAATTCTTTGCGAAAATCTTCCAACAAATCTTCCGGTCGAAGTTCAGAAATATATTTCAAATCGCAATTATGCAAAATTTTCATAATTTCTGGTTTTCTATTATTGAAATCTATCACATTAGGATATGAATGAAAATCTTGCATTATCGCCAAAAACAATTGATACGCTTGTTTAACATCTATTGGCCTAGTAATATCAGAAGTATTAATAAATGTATCGATCTGTTCTTTTGAAACAAACTGCTTTGACTCTTCTAATAAAAAAGAATAACTTTCATCATAAATACATTTTAAAGTCACTTTAATTCTCCCACAAAAAAGCTTACAATAAATTAGTATCGCAATATCTTTATTTTAACATCGCACAGCAACATAAAACACATATATATCATTGTTTATAACAAATTATTTCATTTATCATTTCCTTTAATTTAGTATGAACACTATCAACATTCATAAGATATGCACCACTATGATATGACATATTACTATGTTCTTTTTTGTTTATAATAACTCTATCATCAAATATTAAAGATTTCCCATGCCATCCATCTCCTTTATCTTCCTCCACCGTAACAAATGAATGACATATTGTATTTCTTAAATCTTCATAAGTAATTCCATTCAAAAATAATCCTTCCAGATGAGGAATTACGCATCCTTCTGCTGGTGTCATCAAAGTATGTGTAGTCATATATGGAATCAATAAATATAAAGATATAATTTCTTTAACTCCATTAACATCCAGTACATTTTTATTATCATCTAGTATTGCGGATGCAATATCTGCAAGAAATTTCGCATGATCATTATAATTTTCCTGTCTTTCTTTATTCATAAAGTCTCCCCCATCTTTATCTTTCTCCACAAACAAATGATTCATAATCCAAAAAAGTTAGAAATTATTTAATAAATCATAATAACTATTACATTATATCCAACTAGAACAAAAGCATTTTACCATAATAATCATCGGCATTTATTACAGCAAATGAAGAATCTATTAATCCATCACAAGCAAGTACTGCGTGTCCCGTTCCCCATGGTTTAGTTCTATCATTAACTTCATCTTTTCTATCGAAATTTGGAACATTAGTTACCTCTTGGAAAGCATATCCAACTTCTACTCCCAATCGGCAGCAAACATTTTCAATTCTATTTCCAATAACACTTTTAAAATCATCCTCTATATCGTGACGAATAATAAAAACAATCTTATTAAAGCCAGCCTTTATTGAATCATGAATGCTGTAATCCATAATAATATGTCCATTATCATCAACAGGTTCCAGTTGTTTTATTCCACCACCAAATCGAGAGCCCAATCCAGCTGCAAGTATCACAAGTGTTTTGTTTATATCATACCTCTTTATTTTATCAAACATTTAATAATGTTAAAATCTATGTATTCAACCTAATTTTATTAATTCAATCACACATGTACTTATTATATAGTTAATTTACAATATATTCATTACAAAGACCAATTCAATAGAAATGCATTTATCTAGGAAACACTATTCATCAACAATCATTTTTGCCTTTTCCCACAAATTATCATCATACTGTCTCATATCAGTCAAGTCGTAGTTGTCAACTAAATATTTACCTACATAATCAGCAACCTTTATGGAACCATTTGTATTCAAATGACACACGTCACTAAAATCAGTCTTTCCATCTAATCCTACCTCATCAACATTACTTATTAAGTCCAAAAAAACACAGTCATTTGATTTACAATACTCTTCCATCGCATCACAGTACTTATATGATTCAATCCACGGAATAACATAGAATACAACACTTGCACCATTCGATTTACACATCTGCACTAACTCATCCAATTCTTCTATTGATGTCTCGGGCAATTCAACCTGGTCCTCTTTTACATATCCACATATATCTGTTTCTTCAACTAAATCTGACTCTGCAAACCCCATCGTTCTCTTTACTTTATCTGTACCACCATAATTAAGTGGTTTAAAACTATCTCGACAAATATTGTTCCAGTTTTCATGAAACATTGCAAAAGGCATTATATAAGACAATCTCCTTTCAAGACTTGGGGTATTCCCTAAACATTTTTTAAAATAAGCCTCCTTTTCCTTACTATCAGTTAAATATCTACAATAATATATCTCTGCGGTGATATCAGTATCTTCTAACACTTTGTCAACAAAACCTGATTCAATAAGAACAACCTTCGGTTTTTGAGTTATAAAAGAATCGCTAACAAATAGTTTAGTTGTACTTAATTTTTGCCAATGCCATCCATAATTAAAAGCACCTATTCCATACTTATCGTACAGTTCCATAGTGCAAAAGCCTCTGTAAGCATGACTAGATCCATAAATCATAACCTCGATAGAATTTTCAGGAAAGTTATGAAAAGTCTCAATCTGATCAAATGCTTCATCAGTGTCAACCGGTCTTAAAATATAACTAATTTTATTAATACACAAACATAAAATAACTATAACCAAAACAACACTAATCACATTTTGTAAGTGTTTCATAAAATAATTCTCCTAAAACTGAAAATATATGAAGCTTGCATTATCAAAGGATGGACCCCATTTTCCAAAAATCATAATAAATAATAATCCTACAATAAAACAAAACAACCTAACAAAATAATCTTGATTCATTATAATAATTCGAAGTTTCAGCCCCTTCTTTTTTAGATAATCGACACATATTAAAATTATAATAGATATCATCATCAAACCAAAATTTTTTCTATCAAGTCCACAATCATACAAAGAACCGTCAAATAAAATCCAAATATTATCAAGTGAAATCATCTTGCAGATAATACTATTAGCCTCTTGAATACTTCCTGCTCTAAAAAAAATCCAAGAAAAGTCAACTAGTAAAAAAGTTGTAATAATACTTATAATCTTATATCCAATTGATTGATTATTTATTTTTAATATTTTTTCTAACTTGCACTTAATTGGAAGTAACAATTCTCCGGCAATTTGATATATGCCATTTAATCCTCCCCATATAACAAACGAAAAGGACGCTCCATGCCATAATCCACTCACTAGAAAAACTGTCATTATATTTAAATATTTTCTAATTCTCCCTTTTTTATTTCCACCCATTGGAATATATAGATAATCCTTAAACCATGAAGTTAAAGAAATGTGCCAATTTCTCCAAAATGATGAAACTGTTTCTGAAAAATATGGTGCATTAAAATTATCCATTAACTTTATTCCCAAAATTCTCGCAGCACCCATTGCAATATTTGAATACCCATAAAAATCACAATATATCTGAAAAGCGAACAAAAAGGTTGCAACAATCAAAAAATATCCTGAATATGTATTATAGTCACCATATACTGTATCTACAAACACCGAAATTCTATCTGCCAATACAATTTTTAAGAAATATCCCCATATCATAAGCAGAATTCCCTCTCTTAAATTGTCAAAATTCAATTTTGAAGGTACAGTAAGTTGTTCTAGTAAGTTTTTGGATCTTTCTATTGGACCTGCTACAAGTTGTGGAAAAAACGACACAAAAAGTGCATATTTTATAAAATTTTTCTCCGCTTTAATATTTCCTCTACATACATCTATTGTATAACCCAAAGCTTGAAAAGTATAAAAAGAAATACCAACGGGTAATAATATATCAAAAACTGGTTCATTCATTTGAACCTTAAATATATATAAAAATCCCCTTAAAATATCTACAAAAAAATATGCATATTTAAAATAACACAGCAATCCTAAATTTATCACAAAACTTGATGTGGCAATTATGTTAATGTATGCTTTACAACGAGACGAATTCCGCGCTTGTTCTATTAGCAAACCGCTTAAAAATGTTACAACCGTAGACAAAAATAACAGCAAAACATATTTGGCGTTCCAGCACATATAAAAATAATAGCTTGCTACTAGTAAACATATATTCTTTACCTTTTTGGGCATTAAATAATATATTAGTACTACTATCGGGAAAAAAATCAAGAATTCCAATGAATTAAATAACATATTTAAGCTCCAAATAACATAACAAAGTACAACTATTATAATAATAGGTCAAAAACAATGTAATGCAAACAATGCTCACATTTGCAAAATAAATGTTGTTATTTATAAAGAAATGTCAACTTTAAAAACATTGACGTCAATAAAATATAATCATTCATATTATCTCTACAATAAAAAAACTATCGAATTGTAAGACATATCATCTACACCATTATAAAATTTGCCTCAATTATAAATCCCAAGGCTAATATATACAAAATAACATGACCAGTAGTAAATACTAGTTTTATTTACCGTTATATCAAAAAAAATCAAAACTCTAATTCTATAATTTTATCTTAAACAAAGCATCCTATTTAAGTGATTTACTATCAAAATTAGTTCATACTGACCAACCTAAAATATCATCCTGAATTCGTATAATTAATATATTAAAGGCAAAAACTGTTATAGATAATTCCCTATAAGCCAACCATGGATGCACTGCAGAATGATTTTGAACAATAAAAAAATATATAAAAGGATAAAACGCAACTATAATAAGAGGCAAATACTCATAAAAAGAAAAAGTCACTTTATTTAAGACTTTATTATTCAATTTCTTTTTTCTAGTATAAATTCCAAAACATACTATTATAACAATGGTTAATACCATTGAAATAACCATTGGAGGCTGACAAACAATCCGAAAAATACTCTTCATAATATAACCATATGACACATCATCCACAGCCTCAGAAACTGCTTCTCCTCCAATTCTATATAATGCACTTGCAAACCCATCTTCTAATATATTTCTCCTTGTCAGAATAGTTCCAACTACCCACTTGCCAAACCACATTCCCAAAAATCCGTATCCCCAGCAAAAAGTGTACTCCATTAATCCTTTTACTTTTTCTTTCATGGAATGATGATTTGATAAAATAATGCTACATAGCAAAGGTAGCCCTAAAGCAACAAGCGGATACGTAAAAAAATCAAAGAAAGCAACACATATTCCATTGATAACAAATATCCACCATGCCTTTTCTTGATTAGATATTATCAATATTATCATAAAAAATAATGTGATAATATAAATGTCGGCTTCCTGAAATGTTAATACAGTGGTTACAGGATTAATAAACAATACGGTTCCAGCAAAAGCAATGGAATATCTAACATCTTTTCTTCCAATGAGAATTATCGCAAAGACAAATAAGAATAACTGAATAACAAGAATAATCATCTTAATTTCGCCAACAGAAAAAAATTGTAACAATGGAATCAAATACAAAAGATAACCATGCCAATATCTAGCATAGTCAACATAAGTGACTTCTTCACCTTCATCATCAATAATATGCAAAAGGTTTTCAATCATAGATGTACTATTTGAAAACTCTGTCCTTGGATTAAGCATTGCATTTTGTATTGTACTATCATAGGGTCTAGAAAGAGCATTGTTTAGCATAATGGAATCGGTAAAATTAGATAAACTTGCATAAAGAGCCTCTTTTTCACCAATCCAATTATCAATCATTTGATTAGAATATAGCGAGAAAGAGCGTTCAACATTGACCTTAGTATTATTAATAGGTATTGAATAAACTAATATCATGAACAATGTACATGCTATTATAGACAAAAACACTATACCAGTAACAATCATGAATCTATTAATTAATTTATGAAGATTCACCTTAATAGACATTTCAATCCTTCCTATTCTTTTTTATGGCATTCTTTATTTGTATTTCCATTAATACACTATAATATTAGGTTAAAATAACATTCTATAATTATCCACCTAATCATTTATCTTCAATAAACTATGTAGAAGGATCTCATCTGTTTCCAAATAATATTTTTAATTTCATTGTTATTTCCATATTTTTTGATTGATAATGAATATTGTTATTATTAATCATTTTCATTCTGGTTTTCAATGTTTTTTTATAATTAATTACGTTGTCAATAAATACGATATTATTAAGCGGAATATCCTGCTCATAGATTCGTTTTATTTCTAAAGCCTGTTCTGCAATACTTATCTTATCTGCACTTAGAACTTGTTTAATTCTACTTTTTAGTACATCGATTTTACTCTTTTTTATTCCTATTACATTTTTTTCATGCTGTCTATATTTAATAAGCGGTTCATGAATATATTCTACTTTACCATTTGTTGCAAGACAAACTCTTGCCAAATATGAATCATGCATTATCAGTACATCCGGAATACCACCATTTATAATTCTCTCATGCATAGCGTTATTCCATAACATCGTGCACCCCTGAACTCCAGCGTTAACCATAACAGACTCAAAATTAACAAAAGGTATATTACGATATATATTTCTCCCCAGGGTATTCATATTTGAATCTACAAGATTTCCATTTGAATAAACAATTGCTGGCTCTATATAGTTTTTAATTGATTCAATTTCTTTTTTTGTTTTTTCTGGGAACCACCAGTCATCTTGGTCAGAGAAACAATAATAATCATATCCTACATTATCCATCAGTAACTGCATAAAACTATAAGCCGGACCCAATCTTGTGTTTGATTTCCATTTAATCAAACCTTTATTTTGATATTCATTTAAGATATTCTGTGTTTTGTCTGTTGAGCCATCATCTCTAATAAATATATCACACTTAACTGTTTGCCTTAATATAGACTCAATTTGTTCTACTAAGAATTTTTCACCATTATATGTTGACATAAAAACAGCAACTTTACACATCTACTCTCTTTCCTTAACGCTTAAAATCAATTATTTCAAAAATTAAATGTTACTTCATATAATTGTCACATCTCGCATCATATACTCGTTTTTCTCCGCAGTTATTTCAAATTATAATTTGACTTAGCACTAATTTTAATCAACTAATATTGTTCTTCAAAATATCAATAGTTCGATCAACCCCAGAACATATATTATACTTTGCACTCCATCCAAGTCTCTTAAGTTTTTCACTATCAAGTCTTGCCTTAGTTGCCTTGCTATATCCCTTTGCCTCAATGGCATCAGGCAGTTCAAAAATAACGTTCTTTCCCACCTTATTTGCAATAACACTCGCAAGCTCCTTAAGTGTAATATCAGATTTTACATCGGAAACATTATACACTTCCCCATTCGCGCCATCGAGAAGGACATACAACAAACCACTTACTGCATCCGCCACATAAATATAACTATAATACTGTGTGCCCTCAGACTTAAGTACAATATCTTCATTTTTCAAAGCTTTTTTTATAAACTGACTAATTGCTTTAGTATCGCTACTTAACATTGTTGGACCATATGTTCTTGTAAGACGTGCTATGGCGATATCAAGGCCTTCTTGATGCCTATATGCTTGGCACAGAGCCTCCCCACATCTCTTACTTTCAGGATATCCTGCCCTTAATGTATTGCAATTAATATAACCACAATAATCTTCCTTAAACAACTCAACATCTCCTCGATTCTCACCGTATATTTCATTTGAAGATATAAATAAAAAACGACGTGTTTGATGTTTAACTGCAAAATTAAGCATATTTTGAAGACCTATAATATTAGTACTAATTGTGCCAATAGGATCAGTCGAATACTGAATTGGATGCGTATTTGATGCTAAATGTAATACATAATCAACAACATCAATATGATCAAATAATAATGCATCATTTACATCATGCGATAAAAAAACAAAGTTGGGATTACTATCCCATTTTGAAAAACGCGTTCTCGCTTTTCCCTCACTTCGTCCTATCGCATAAACGGTACATCCGATATTTTTACTGAGTAAAACGTCAACAAGAAATGACCCAACCAAACCCGTAGCTCCAGATATTAAAAAACTCTTTCCTTTAATTTCATCCCACGGCAAGTCAAGATTCATCACATAAGTAACATCATCAACATAAAGAAAGTCGTCATACAGATTCATTTCGCTTTTCCTCATTTCAACCAATTATCTTTATCCGATTTAAGGTACGCCTTAAACATCTCTAAATCATCTTTTGTTGTTAATTTAATATTTTTATCAGAACCTGCCGCAAAGTACAGCCTTTCTCCTAGTTCTACCATCATTGTATTGGTATACGAGGAACCATATATACCTATTTCCTTCTCAAATGCCTCGTGATAAGCCGAATTCAGTTTACCAAACTTATACGCTTGAGGCGTTGAAACACGTCTAAGGGTTTCACGTGGTATGTATTTTACAGTACTAATGTCATCATCCACGACAAATATTTGCTCATTATACGGAAGAGACGTCACTGCATTTCCATATTGTCGTGCCTTCAAAATAACATCTGTCAAAACGCTTTCATCCACAAGTGGACGAATCCCATCATGGATTATTATAACATCATCATCCTCAACGCATCCCTCTAAATTATATACTCCGTTACGAATAGACTCCTGTCCTGTGTTTCCACCTGTAACAACCCACTTTAACTTATCAATTCCAAACTGTTTAGCATATGCCCATAAAACATCATGCCAGCCTTCTAAACACACAACCTCTATAGCATCAATCTGAGGATGTTTTTGAAACCCTTCTAATGTATAAATAATAATTGGTTTATCATACACATTAATAAACTGTTTAGGAATATCTTGACCCATTCTGTGTCCAGAACCACCAGCAATTATTATCGCAATTGTCATAATTAACCCTCACTTTTCAAACTATTTTTTACTTTATATTCGCCTAAATCGATAAACGATACGCCGTGCCTACTAACCCTTTGGGATTCAGGTGGAAGAACCATATAATCTCCATATACTTCTCTTAAATAACTATCATAGTTTTCTGGAATACTAATCATTAATCCTTCAAATTTATGTAAAATTAGGCTTTCTAAATAATATCTATCCTTCAGTTCTTTTTTGTAAGAATAAGCCCCGCATAAATTTACGACTTTAGTTGTGTTGATGTTATTATACCTTTGTGCATTTTTATCAAAAAGTTCCTTCCATTTTTTTTCTTTATTCAATTTTGAAACCAACTTAAACGGCAGATATACAACCTTTTTTATTATTGAATCACCATCAATACTAAATCCATATTTTAATAAAAGTATTTTTTTCAAAAATGTATTTATAATCCCCTGCCTCATCTGTAATATCTTATTATCTGGTGCATTATCAAAAGGAAAAATATCTATAAATATTTCATCATTCATTTCAGTTTTTTTTGATAACTCTTCTCGATAATGAGACCCTTTTATTTTCATTTTAAGGAAGGGTAATGGTGATAGAGTATCTCGATTCCAATCAAATAAAGAATACTCTTTTGATAGTTCGTTTTGACATACTTTTTTAAACTTCTCATAATTATCCCTCAGCATACCAACATCTATATCATCATCCCAAGGAATAAAACCATCATGACGTATTGCGCCAATTAGCGTCCCACCTACAGCAAAATATGGAATGTCATTTATTTTACATATGCGATCCAATTCAGCTAACATATCTAGCTGGGCACATTTTACAAGTTCTTCAGTCGTCATTAATCTCACCAATCTTATTTGTTATCTAACTGAGCCAAAATATCTGCTTCAACTATTTCCTCACCAGTTTTATTTACTAATTGTGCTTTACTTGATTCAGAAAGTCCATCATTCACTATTGCATTCAAATCACAAGTGCTACATCTATCCAACTGTTCCTTCGTAACCTTACCATCACGCAGTTCACAACATATTTTATTCTCAAACATACTATATGGCTCTTTAACAAACAAACTTTTTATTTTATGACAAAGAACCCACCAGGTTGGTTTCCAAATATATTTATGCATAGCCGGACTGACAGAACCAATCATCCAACATTGTCTATCACAATGTCTTACTTTATTTCGAACTTCATTTGCCTGATTTGAATTCCATAATTCATCCCAAGTTTGTAAATTAAGGTTTCCCATCACTTCTTTATCTTTTGTGCCATTGCAAGGCATTACATCCCCATATGGATCAATAAAAAAAGTATCAAAAGACATGTCGCAAGGAAGCAAACGTGGCTGGCCATAAATATAGTTAATCAATCCATGATTAAAATATGCACGAAACCATTTTTTAGGCTCATTACTTTTCAACAACTTGTTGATCAATTTTTCAAAATTCTCTGCCACCATAGGACGATCATGAATAATATTCTTTGCCTCCACAAAATAGAAACTATTATGCAGACTAGCCGTAGCAAATTCCATACCCATTTCATTTGAAATATCGTACAAAGGGACAAGATCAGCTGCATTTCTGTCTTGAACTGTCATTCCAAACCCTACATCTTTCATCCCCATTTCAACCAATGTTTTTAAAGTTTGGTATCCACGCTGATATCCATTTTCTAAGCCACGTATTTCATTATTTGTATTCTCGAGGCCTTCTATAGATATTCTTATACCTATTTGCGGGAACTCTTTAGCCAAATCAACAATTCGTTCAGTAAAAAAGCCATTCGTAGATATTACAATTCGATCTGATTTCTTATACAACTCACGCACAATTTCTTTTAAATCTGTACGAATAAATGGTTCGCCACCAGTTATATTTGTAAAATACATCTTAGGTAATTTCTTTATCGTTTCAATACCAATTTCTTCCTCAGGCCTTGAAGGAGCCTTATACCTATTGCACATAGAACAACGCGCATTACATCGATATGTAACAATCACGGTGCCATTTAATTTTTTTTCAGATGAAGCCATATCATTTTTTCCCTTCATATACATTCATTATCTTCTGATAATAACTCTCTATATTATCAAAATGATTATTCCTGCAATTGATGCTATAATCATTTAGTTTTATCCTATTATTCCACATCTCCGTAATCTTTTTTTCTAAGTCATCACTATTGCCAGCTTCAAATAATTCTCCAGTTTTTCCAACAACAATCAATTCTGGAATTCCACCAATATCTGCGCCCAAAACAGGAGTACCATACATTTGACTTTCCATCACAGAAAACGGACAATTCTCATACCACTCCGAAGGATAAATAGAAAACTTTGCTTCCTTTATTAGTTTTTCTAACTCGACTCCTGTTTTGAAGCCAACATTCGTAATATTGTTTACTCCATTGACTTCATTTTCCAATGGACCTATACCCGCAAAAATGAAATGAATATTAGGCAAAGTCTTACAAACTTCTATAAGTGTTTTAATACCCTTTTCTTGGGAATAACGTCCAAAATATATTACATAATCTTTTTTTTCTGAATAATTCAAAACTGAATCATCAACAAAATTATGAATTGCAATAGTTTTATCTTTAAAAATTGGATTGGTATCCATTTTATTTTTTAAAAACTCAGAGCAACAAACAACAGAATCTATATACTTATATGTCTTTCTATAATTCCAATAATAACCTTCAAGCATACCTATAAAGCTCTTGCTTCTCGAGTTATGAATGCATTTTCCTTTTAAACAATTAACATAATGTCCTCCAAGACATTTTTCACAAATACTCTTTTTATTAGGATTGTAAAGCATATGATTGGGGCAGACAAGATTATAATCGTGCGCAGTGAAGACAATTCTGCAAGTTTGATTATTTCTTCTCCACTGAACAATTTCCAAAATAATTGACGGTGTGATTTGATATGTGAAATTATTGAGATGAACCACATCAGGTCTAAAATCGTCAAGTACTTTTCTTATTTGCCGACGTGCTTCAGTAGAATAAATTGTTTTAATCGGATATGTAATTTTTGAAAGTTTGGAGCCTTTATGAAAATCCATATCTGATGTATACGCTTCAGCATGATTGCCTACAATTCTACCTTCATGCTCCATACCAAAAAACTGCACTTCATGTCCTTGAAGTACCAAATATTTACCAAGTTTAAAAACATATGTTTCCGAACCTCCATTAGGATGAAGGAACTTATTAACCATTAAAATTTTCATTTAAATAATTCTCATATATCTGCTTACTAACAATAATAAGCATTATTGTTCTAACTATTATATACATCTAACGTTTTTTCAATAACGTCATCCCAATTAAATCGGGATGTTATATAACTAGCTGCTTCAGATCTATATTTTTCAACAATAGACTGATTGTCTATAAGATTCTGCAGTGTTCGGCATAATTCTTCTACATTTGCACGCGGAAAGACAACTGCCTTATCTTCAACCACCTCAGAGCACTCATTTATATCCGAAACCACACAACAATTACCATAACTCATAGCCTCAAGCAATGCTAAAGGCATACCTTCAAGATCAGACGGCAAAACATATAAATAACAATTGCTGTACAGTTCTTCCAAAATCTTTCCTTGTTGAAATCCCGCCAAAATAATTGATTCGTCATTTGCAGTAGAATCTTGTAACTTCGAAAGAAAAGCATTTGTATCCGAACTGCCTCCAACAATCATTAGTTTTTTGTCAGTTTTTATATTTTTCCATGCTTCAATCAAATAAGTAAGCCCTTTTTCAGGCACAATTCGACCAATAAACAAAATATAACTATTCTTTTTCAAACCCCATTTGTTTGTAATTTCATTCGCTTCAACACTTTGTGGAAGCGAAACTCCGTTTGGAATATAGTATGTTTCACGACCATATAAATTCAAAAAATAGTCTTGCAACCCACGACTCAAAACAATTATATTGTCAGCATACTTTACTGCTTGTTTTTCACCAAATTTGATATATCTGCTTGCCATTCCTCCCCATTTAGCTCTTTGCCAATCCAAGCCGTGAATTGTAACAATAACCTTCTTTTTCCCAAGCATCTTTACAAGTCCACACATTGCAGCAGGTCCTTCTGCGTGAATATGTACAATATCCGCATCAGATTTAGCTGCTTTCCAAGCCGCAACTAGAGAACTAGTCAATGCAGCAAATCCACGTTTTTTCAAAGTCCAAACAGGAATAATTGTAATTCCTTCAACCGCACCGGCGTTGCCATTTTCTGTTCTAGAAGAATCATCTCCATCTCTATCATAACAAACAACTCTATGCCCTCTCTCAGCCATTCCTGTTGCCAGATGACGAACAACAATTTCAATGCCTCCCTCTCTACTTAGCACATGTTTATGACCAAGCATAGCAATATTCAATATTTTATTATTAGCCATGTTCTTGGCCTCCATTTAACAATCAAACATAAACAATACTTATAAAAAGCCTATACCTCAGCAGTAAAGCCACAAAACTACACCAAACCTATCTTATAATTTTAAAATATTAATATTTCCTTGTCAACTTGAAACAATCCATATAAATTAACTGACCAATCAATCATTAAAGACGACTCTTACGTAAGCACTCTATTATGAGTACCTTATAATTATATCACATTCATGAGACAATTATTCCAACTATCTTATACCCTAGGAGGATTCTCATGAAAGCAAGTAATAAAATTCATCAATCAAAACTGAATGCCTGGAATGAGCATTTCAAAGCACCGGCTTCAAGTGGCCTTACCGTAAAAGAATACT
>JAEEGL014844596.1_pt1 | contig 25673 bp, 25 predicted proteins | sample 9134231 | NCBI WGS metagenome assembly JAEEGL01 (sample SAMN16246548, study PRJNA631951) | gut metagenome | biome: gut microbiome; feature: rumen; material: fiber-attached | host: Bos | place: Iran: Karaj | collected 2018-10 | reverse complement strand
GCGGGAATGTGGTGCCTTTCCGCCGTAACTCTGGACGAGATTCTTGACTACGAGATTAACGTTACCGTAAACGAAGATGCAACGCTGACTCTCAAATATCATGTTGACTGGAAGGTTCTGGATTCAAAGACCGAAGGTCCGCTTGAGTGGGTAAAGATAGGAATCCCCAACAAGCATTATGTGAGCATGAGCGCGGACAGCAATACAATCGACCGAATATCGTATCTTTCGGACGGAGGCAGTCATGTGCGCATCGATTTTGACCGGAAGTACTACAAGGATGAGGTTGTAAGCTTTGATTTTACCGTTGTACAGGACAACATGTACCAGGTGGACAAGTATGAGGAAGGCTTTACCGTGTACGAGTTTACCCCGGGCTGGTTTGATGACATAAAGGTGGATCGTATGGTTGTACGCTGGGCAAACGACAAGATGGAAGAATGGACACCGAGCTGCAATATTAAAGACGGATACAATGTGTGGGAAACTTCGCTTGATAAGGGTGCAACATTTACGGTCACGGTAACTTATCCCAACGATGCCTATGCCTTTGATCTTACCAAAACCATTGAAGATTCATCTGATGATGATATAGGTATGGGAGAAATCATCATATTCATTTTTGTTGCGATAGCCGCTTTGGGTGTGCTTATTGTAATACTTGCCATAGGTATCGGGATATTTGCGATAATAATATACGGTATTGGAGCGGCTTTTGGCGGCAATTATGACAAAAAGATAAAGCGTACAAAGGTTATATTGTGGGCGGACTGCCCCTCATGCGGTGCACCGAGGGAAGAAGGACTTGAAAAGTGCAAGTTCTGCGGCAGAAGTCTTGTAAAGAGTGAAGAAATTATCAAGGAAGAACAGGTTGCAGAAGAAGACAAGGAAGCGCTCAAGCACAAAAGGGCAGGCTTGTTCCATTATTCTTCCGAGCCGAATACCTATGTGCGTGTTAATGTGGTCAAGGTACAGCGGCCTGTTGTCAGAAGTTCGTATTCCTCATCCTCCTCAAGATCTTCATCACACCGCAGTTCATGCGTTCATAGTTCGTGCGCGTGTGCATGTGCCTGCGCATGTGCAGGCGGCGGTCGCGCTGGCTGTACGGCGAAGGATTTTTACAAAAATGCTTTCCCGTTAAAGTATTTTAAAAAAGATAGTGATTAATTGGATGAAGGTTCGTCTTCCGTTGCTTCAACGGAGAATGAGCCTTCGCCTTGTTCTCCTAGTATTTGTACAAGCTGTGGTAAAATTTGCCGCAGCTTGTCGGAGAGTTGCCACGGCGGATTGATTATCAGCATTCCGGAGCCGTAAAGACCGCGTTCTTTTGGCTTTGAAACACAAAGTTCCGCGTTCAGAGTTTTAATATCCCTGTAAATAACTGATGCTTTAAGTTTTTCTATTTCCGCGCTTCTGTTCTGTATAAGCGGATACCAAATGCAGATTATGCCTGTTGACCATTTTTTGTTTACGGCAAGGACGGTTTCGGCAACATCGTTGTAGTCGCTGTCCGTTTCGTAGCTTGGGTCTATCAGAACAAAGCCGCGCGCCGGCAGCGGAGGCTTTGGCGGTGTCATGGAAATAAGCCCTTCAAAGCCGTTTCTGTGGTGAACGTGTATATCAGCGGCGTTTTCTTTTTTCAGAATTTCCGCATTTGCGCGCAGCCTTTCTATTTCGGTGTTGTGCAGTTCCATCAGCACAAGCTGGTCGCCCCTGCGCGCAAAATGCGACACTATTGCCGGTGAACCTGGGTACTGTACTGCTTCGTCGTAAAGCTTTTTGCAGTAGCTTATATATGGAAGAATAAGTTCGTTTCCGGCTGTAGTTTGAATTTTATCACCGGCGGAAAGCTCCAGCATTTTTTTAATACCTTTGTCAGCCTCGCCTGTCTGCAATGCCCATTCGTCATCCAAACTGTAGAGCGCAGCTCCTGCGTGTGTGTCAAAATAGCAGAATGGTTTTTCCTTTTTGCACAAAGACTGCGTTATGAGCATTAGTGTGAGGTGTTTGAATATGTCCGCATGATTGCCGGCATGAAAACCGTGTCTGTAGCTGAGCATCAGTTTGTTTTTACCGTTACTGGCTGAATGTTGATTGAAGCGAAATTGTTGTTTTCGTCAAACGTTATTGTTATGTACTCTATTACCGGCGGAACGTTGCGTATGTCGTAGGAACTGTTCCCCAGACCGGTGCTTATGTAAAGGGAATTTGTACCGTTTTTGTAGTGCCCCGCATAGTAGTTGCCTGTGCCGTCGGGAAGGTAAATTGCCGAGCCGAAAAACGTGAACTGACCGCCGTGTGTATGACCGGAAAGCATTTGTACCGGAAAGTTGTACTGACCGAGCATGTCAAAAATCGGCGGGCAGTGTGCCAGAACGATGTTTGCGGCGGCTTCTTCCGGTTCAAAGGAATCAAGCGAGGGTTTGCCGTAAAGCAAATCATCCACGCCGTAAACTATTACCAGTTTGCCGCTAAAGTCGAGTTTTTCCTGCCGGTTCTTTAAGACGCTGAATCCGTTTTCTTCCAGCATTTGTACGTATTCTTCCTGCGGCAGCTTTTTAAGGTAATCCCAGTTGCCGTAGATTACAAACTTTTTGCAGTCACAGGTTATCTGCTTAAAGTAATGGTCAATAATTTCAATGCTTTTTACGGAATCAATCTGGTCGCCCGTAAAAAAAAGAAGATCCGGCGAAATTGAGTTAATGAGCGCAATCGTGTTTTCAAAAAGCGGTTTTTCTCTGCTGAAATGTGCATCCGAAACCTGTACTGCGGTGATTGTTCTTTCGTTTTTTTCGATAACAGGTTCAGCAACAGTCGGAACTTTGGGAATGGATGTGCAGCTGAAAAACAAAAATGCGGCTGCAATCAGCAGAAACAGTTTTTTCATGTGGAGTGCCGGTTTACAAAGAGGTGAGCGCAATTGCGACAAAAAGCATAAGAATCTGAAAGATAACATCTATAAGCGGAATTATATCAGGACGTGATTTTATCTTGTGCAGAGGCTTGTGGATCATAGCAGTTTACCTCTTCCGCTCAGTCTTATCATTATGTCGGAGGAAAGGGATTCCATTTTGGCAATGTTTTTGTTAACTATCATAACAAAGCAGTTATAAAACAATGTTGATGGAATTGAAACAAATAGTCCTGCTGCGGTTGTAATGAGTGATTTAGCAAACGCCTGAACAAGCTGAGGCTGGTTAAGTGCTGCATTTCCGGCGGTGAGGACCTGAAACGCGTCGATTGTTCCAAGAACAGTTCCCAAAAGGCCGAGTAGAGTGCTTATGTTTGCGATGGTTGCAAGTGCTGTTAAAAAATGTTCCAGTTCGGGCAGCTGGCGATTGATTTCGGTGTTTACGGCGTCTTTTACGTCGGTATCGGGATAGTTGCGGAACTGAATTGTTTTCTGCATAACCATGGCGCAGGGTGTTGCTGCCTGTCCGCATGTAAAGTCGGCGTGTTCAAAGTCGCGCCGTTCAATCATGGCGTTTACGTGTTTTATAAGTTCGCCGTCTTTTTTTGTGATTGTTCCGAAATATCTGAGTCTGTCAATGATGATATATAATGCAAGCACGGCGCAAATCAGAATCGGAATCATCATAAAACCGCCGGTCGCCAAAAAGTCGTACATTTTTACCTCCCAAACCTTTTACAGTCTATCATCGAATACTTATTTTGAAAAGGGCAGAGAATGCATGTTGACCCTGTTATTTGCGGTATATTAGTGATATAATCCTTTTATGGATTATTTGCAGCTTAACGGCAAAAAACTTGTTGAAAACCTTTTGTATTGGCAACAGCTTGCCAAAAAGAACAGTGCCTGTCTTAACGTAGTAACCAAATTCTGTATCAGCGAAATACAGTACATAGATTTGCTGGTAAAAAACGGTGTAACGACAATTTCTGACAGTAATATGCAAAATTTTGCTGCTCTTCCTCACTCTGTCAGGGAAAAGCTTCAGTGTTGTGTAATAAAAACCCGGTTGTCAGATATAGAGCAATATGCTCAATCATCTACTTTGCCGGAGAAACATCCGGTCAGGTTTTATCTGTCTGACGAGGAATGTCTTAAGAAAATCCGTAAGATACCCGAAAACTCTCGACCCAAAATTGTACTTATTATGGAATGCGGAGATTACAAAGACGGATTGTATCAGTCAGATATAAAGCGACTTGTTGAGGAATATTCGGATTTGCCCATTATTGGTGTTTCTGCCAATTTTGCATGTCTTTCGGGTAAAATGCCTGATATTCAAAGTTTACGAATGCTCTCCGAAACAGCGATGTTTATTCAGCAGGTTAAGAAACTTGCAGTTCCCTTTGTTTCCGTGGGTGGTACTGTTATGCATGATATGCTTGTCTCGGGTGAGATTGCTGCTTGCAAAGATGTTTTTGTGTCTGAAATTCGATGTGGTGAAGGAATCTTTTTTGGTTACAATTCTTCTAAAGGTGCCCCGGTTAACGGTCTTAACCGTGATGTGTTCAGCTTTGCGGCAGAAATTATAGAAGTTCAGGAAAAGATAATTCCTGAACAGAAAAACGATGGGTTAAATGCGCTGGGAGCTCATTCCGCATCCCGACCTTCAGGCGCAAGACGGTGTGCGGTTCTTGATTTTGGGGTTCTTGGAGCTCCTCAGGTGGAGATTTTCCCTAAAGATGCCGATATTTTGATAATAGGGCAAACATTCGATTTTACCGTTATTGATATTACTGATTCTAAAATACGCTACAATACGGGAGATTTTGTTTCCTTTTCAGTAAACTATGCTTCGGCATCGTTTCTGTGTATGAATCGTTTTATAACAAAAACTGTTGAATGATTTAAAAAACGGTGTGTTTACTGCCGTTCGCCATAAATAATTTGTCAGGTTTGTTTTGGGAGAGTTTTATATGGAATCACGTCGTTCTGATGTATTGAGCTTCGTTGCTTTTCTGCTCGTTTTTATTGTTGGTCTTGCAGTAAACGGTTTGCTTGGGCTTTCAGGATTTGAATCTGTTTACCGTGAATCGCTGATTCGTCAGTACAACGTGCAGGGTGAGTTTATTAAAACCCGTATTGAGTCATCATTGAGTCTTGGAAAAAAACTCTACCTTATTCCTGATCAGATAGAAAGCCTTTTTTATGAAGCGCTTGATCGTTCAGACGGTATTTCGCACTTGTATGTGGCAGACGAAAATGGTTCTGTTCTTTATTCTACACGGTCTGTTCTGGCACAGAACAGACTCCCGTTTGATTGTTTTGGTACCAATGAAGAAGCTTCATCCAGTACGATTCCTTATACTGTTACTTTTTGGGATTCTGAATATATATGTATACCGCTGTATAATTCCGGGTCTACAGAAGGCTGCGTAATAATCGAATTCCCTAAGCAGACTGTTACCTCATACACGGTTAAAATGATGCGAAAGATTTTGACAATGGGACTTACTCTGCTGGGAATATGTTCGATATTCTATCTGCTTTTCTATTTCCTGCTCAAACGTTATTCTTGGAGCGAAACTTTTATAACTGTTACTTTGCTGCTTATTTCACAGCTTGCCTTTACGTGGAAAACATATGACATGTATAACAATGACTTGTCGCTTATCTTTAACAAGAATATGACCGTAATGGCAAAGTCTGTTGCCGAAGATCTGCAAAAACCTCTTGAATATATAGACAACTACGGTGAATTATCACGTGTTCCTCAGTATTTGGCTGAGCGTATTGCAGGTAATCCTCAGTGTTCCGACATTTATATAACTGATTCATCATTTGCGGTTCTTACAAGCAACAAGGCTGAAACCGACATATTGCGTGCAGGAGAACGACTCGACAAGAACGATGCCGACCTTACGTTTTTTCCCCTTTCATCTTCCAGTAATTCGGATTATCTGGTATTCCGGCTTAACCGCCCCATGATTAATGAAATTTTGCGTGACATGGCTTTGGACTCAGGTACAATTATTATAGTTGCATTGCTTTTTTCGTTTATCCTGAAAGATTTCTTCATTCTTATGCAGAATAAAAAGAGTATTTCAAAGCCGGTTCTGGAGATGAATTCATTTGATGAGGCAAATGCTCTCCGCCTTATTAAAGTAAGTACATTCTTTTTTATGTTTGCCGCATTCGAAACACTTTCATTTATTCCACTGTTCATAAAGGAAGTATTTTTCAGGAATCCCGGTATTTTTGCCGGCATGGAAACAAATACAGTTATTAGTTTTCCGGTCAGTTCCTACATGCTTGGAATTATGACCGCCATGTTTATAACTATATTTGCACTTAAGCATCTGTCCATCCGAAAACGTTATGTTCTCATGTCTGTATTGTTTATTGCAGGTTCCATCTGTACTATCATATCTTCGAATATTCTGATTCTAATTATTGCACGTTTTATTGCCGGTTTTGGTTTTGGTGGTGTTCTATTGAGTACTTCATCGCTTGTTATCGCATATACAAGCAGTCGTACCCGCAGTCAGGGATTTGGTACAAATGCGGCAGCTTCAGCGTCTGCTTCGATTGCGTCCATTTCTGTTGGTGGTGTTATCTCAAGCAAGTTTGGATATGAAGCCGGAATTGGTGTCTCAATCGTTTTTGCGTTGTTTTTCCTGTTGTTTTCAATCTTCTGTATTACGGAACAGGATTCTGTCCAAAACGGAGAAAGTACGGAAGTTGTTCCTGCCTCAAAAGGACTTACGATGGGACAGTTTTTCCGTGTGTTCTTTTCAAGGCATATTCTGTCGTACATCCTTTGTATCAACATTCCGTTCCAACTTATTTATGTCGGTTTATTCCAGTTCCTGCTGCCTTTGTATATGAGCGATACTCTGTTGCTTTCACAGGGTAACATAGGTCGTATTCTTTGTATTTTCAGTATTGTAAGTCTTGCGGCTTCTTCTGTCAGCAAGTTCTCTGACCGCTTTAAGAATGACAAATTGCTTATTGCAGCCGGCGCTTTGTGTGTCGGTATAATAATGATTATTTTCAACTTCTGGCAGGCAGGCGGATTTATAATCTTCTTTGCACTGATGTTTGCAATGGGTATAGACAATGTCTTTATCGATGCTATCGAGGAAGTTTACATTGAATCCGGGTATGTGCGAGACGTTGATGAAGAAAACATTCTTCAAAGTTATAAAACAATTGAAAAAGTAATCTCTGTAGCAATACCTACCATTACGAGTGCGATTATCATAAAAATGGCATTTTCGGGCAGTATGCTTGTTATAGGTGCTTATTCTTTGATAGGAGCACTTTTGTTTATTGTTCTCGGTAAAAACGGACGGCATTCTGAAAATGAAAAGGGAGCACAGAAATGAAACGTATTCTGATACTTTTTGCTTGTGCAGTTTTTATTGGTCTTAGTCTTTGTGGTTGTACAAAAAATCTTTCTTCCGATCTTTATTGGAATGGTGCCGAGAAAGAAACAAAATGGGTCGAAAAAAATGTCCCTAATGCGGCGCGTTCTTCCCAACAGTCGGAAGTAATGTCTGATGCCGAAAAATACAGCATGCCGACCGAGCCTGTTTTGAAAAATGGCAACAAAAAATTTACAATCGGTGTTGTTATTTCGGGTGAATATTGGGAATTTTTTGATAATTTTAAAGCTCTTATTGAGGGTTTTACAAGCATAGGCTGGGCTCGTCCTATACAGATCCCTTCGTCAATTTCTACAACCAAACAGCTTATTTCCTGGTTGTCATGGCAAAATTACAGCGATTATATTGAGTTTTCGGAAGCATATTTTGTAAATTTGGAATGGGGTGAATCTGCTGCAGAGCTTGAAATGGCACAAAAGTATTTTTCGCAGGATGTGCCGGAGGTCGATGCTATTCTCGCATACGGAGGAATGGCTGCTAAAGAGTTTTATCAGCAGGAATCCTATTCTGTTCCGGTTTTTGCGGATGCAATTACAGATCCATTCGGTGCCGGTATAACTGTTTCGATTGACGATTCAGGACGCGATTTTTTCTCATGTAAAATAGACCCGGATATATACAAGCAGCAGTTACGCCTTTTCTCAAAAGCAACCGGTATGAAGACGATCGGTATTGTTTACGGTGACGATGAATACGGCAGAATATACAGTGCTGTTGGTGATGTAGAAGAAATAGCAAAGGAAGAAGGCTTTACAATTATCCGTAATACAAATGTTTTAGAGGATACGACAGATGAAACTGTAGATCTTTATCTGGCGGCTCTAAAAGATGTTGCTTCTAAGGCTGACGCAGTATATATAGGAGCAGGAACAGCTGTTACCGAATATGATATTATGGATCAGATTGTTGCTATCCTTGACGAAGCAAAAAAGCCTTCATTTGCGCTTGAAGGTTCTATACGCGTAAAGGACGGTATCTTATACAGTCTTTCTTCTGCCGGAATGACTAGTTCAGGAATCTATATGGCGACAAAACTGTCGCATGTTTTTTACGGTGCTGTTCCGCGTAAATTGCCGCAGAAATTTGAAAGCACTCCTTTTATTGCTCTTAACCTATACACGGCAAAAAAGATCGGCTACAAAGTGCCGATGGATGTTTTCATTAATTCTGATGAAATTTACATTGACCGCAAGGGAACTCTCAAACAGTCCTTTGCCGGTGCCGAAACATCCGCCGCAGGTTTTTCTGACTTTGCAAAGGTTGTAGAATCACATACAAATACTTATCAACCGCATTTTAAGTCGGATGGTTCAAAATTCAAAATTGGAATTGTACAGAGTGGTTCTTACTGGGAATTTACCGAACACTTCAGGGGAATCCTTTTGGGGTTGCAGCAGAACGGTTGGATTAATGCAAACATTACTATTCCATCCAATCCTGATAGTCTTGAATCTCTTTTGAAGGCACTCGGCGACCGTTACAGCGATTATATATACTTTGATCCTGCCTACAACATAAATCTTAACTGGGGAGACAGCATGAAGCGTGCTGACAAACTTAAGAGGGCAACTACAGAAGACGTTGACCTGCTGATTGCCTTTGGCGGTGTAGCCAGTTCGTTCTTTGGCGGATACAAGTCTTATTCGATTCCTGTTCTTGTCGAAGCTGTCAATGATCCTGTTGCTACAGGAATTTCTTATTCGCAGAAGGATTCCGGACGCGATTTTGTAACATGCAGGATTGATCCTACTCAGTATCAGCGTCAGCTGCAGCTTTTTCACAGTATGATTGGATTTAAGAAACTTGGTATTGTTTACGGTGATAATGAATACGGAAGAGCTTACAGTGCGGTAAACGATGTTGAAGTTGTCGCTCTTAAAAAGGGTTTTGAGATAGTCCGCAATACGCATGTAAAGGAAAAAATTGCACCTGATACCAAAAAGTTGTACCTTGATGCGCTTGACGATGTTTGCCGCCGTGCAGATGCGGTTTATATAGGTGCGTCAACGGCTGTTACTGAATATGACATCATGGATGATATTGTGAATATTCTTAACAAGTATAAAATACCATCCTTTGCACTGGAAGGTCAGATTCGTGTAAAAGATGGAATTCTGATGGGCGTATCTTCGTTGGAAACTGAAAAAATCGGTTTGTATAATGCTGACAAAATAGCGGCAATCTTCTCGGGTGAAAAACCGCGTGCTCTTGAACAAGTATTCACAGGAATGCCGTCAATAGTATTCAATATGACAACTGCCGAAAAAATTGGACTGGATATTCCGCTGGAAACGTTGTCATCCATAGATATATTGTATTGGTAATGGAACTAAAATGATTTACGAATTAAAAAATAAAACATTTTGGATTGATGAAGTAGTAGAAAGTTTACTTGAATATATGAAAGAGCAGGATATGGATACAGAGGGTCTCATAACCTGTGCGGCTGGTATGACGCCGTCGTGTCCGATTCATTTTGGCATTCTGCGCGAAATTGCTGTAAGTTCTTTTGTTGCTGATGAACTGCGTTCAAGGGGTTACCGTGTACGTCTTGTATATTATTGGGATGATTATGACCATTTTTGCAAAATCCCGTTTTATACGACAAAGGATAAAGTAGAGTCCTATCTTGGAAAAACGTTGCGTGAAGTTCCTGATTTTTCCGGTAGTTACAATTCCTATGGCGAACACTATATGCATACGTTTGAACTTTGTCTGCACCGTGCTGGTTTTACTCCCGATTATGATTATCAGGCAATAAAATATCGTTCCGGTTATTATAAAAAATATATTCAGCATGCGATTGAAAAACGTTTTGAAATATTTGACATTATAAATTCAGCAAAACAACCCTATTCGGCAGAAATACTAAAGCAGCGTGAAGCATATTATCCGTTGGAAGTCTATTGCGAAAAATGCGGTCGCGATAGCGCAAAAACCACATCCTACAATAAGGCAGACACTACTATTTCGTATGTTTGCCAAAAATGTGGTTACGAAGGAACATATAACATTCTTTCCGGTTTTAAAGGGAAACTCATCTGGAAGGCAAACTGGGCATTGCGATGGTCAGACGATTCTGTCAATTTTGAAAGCTCCGGTGAAAACCAGCTTACTGATACCGGTAGCTATTCTGTTGCAACACGTATAGCGGCCGACATTTTTGGAGGCAAAACACCTTTTTCGCTTTTATACAGGTTTATAGGTATTCCGGGAGTTTCAAAGGTATCGCGTGCACTAGGAGAGCGTGCTTTGGCGTCGCGTTTTTGCGATGTTCTTGAACCGCCTGTTATACGCTGGCTTTTGGTAAAAACACCACCGAACAAGCCGATTACAATTGATATTGAAGGTGGTATTTTCCGTATTTATCATGAGTGGGACATGTTCTGCAAAAAAGTTCGCAATGGTGAGGCAAACGATACAGAAAAACGTATCTGGGAAATTGCAACAAGACATGTAGCTACGCCGGATGTTGTTATTCCGTTTAAGATTATTACCATGGCGCTTGAGATTGCAAACGGTGATAAAAAATTTGCAGTCCGTCTGCTATACAAGATTACGGGATTTGAAGGTTCCGTAGAAGAACTTGAAATGAATATCTATCAGCGTCTTGATGCGGCATATAACTGGTTGTATACGTATAACAACATTAAGAACGAAACACAGCTTTTAAAAGAGTTCAATCAGACGGCATGGGATTCTTTGTCAGAGGACTGCCGTAAAGCGATTGATATAATCAATCGTGAAATCTTTTCGCTTGATACCGAAGCCCAAATCAATGAACTTTTGTATCGTGCGCCCAAAGACGTGCTGGCGCTTGCAAACGGTAAAATAGAAGAAGGTTCTCTTGCTGTCCTGCAGAAAGAAGTATTTACTGCTATGTACAGGCTCTTGTTCGGTACCGATAAAGGCCCGAAACTTGCAGCCTTATTAGCGTTGCTTGATAAATCAATATTCAGAACACTATTACGAGGAGTACGGAATGAGTGATTCAAAAAATCCAGAAATTGTCACTGGTTTTGACCAGAATGATGCTGTCGAAAAAAGAAATTCTATTAAAAACAGACTTCGCAAGGTGTTCATTCTGCTTTCGATTGGCATTATACTTTTAATATGCGTTTTTTCGGTTGTATATTTTTATTTTACAAACCGCAAGGATGCAATAAATTTGATAAGAAATAAAGTTCAAATTGCTGAGATTTTTATGGAAAATCAAAAATCGGTAACTTATGACTTTGCAAAGAGTATTGCAAACGACAAGTCTCTGCAGATCGGGCTTGACATGAAAAGTTCCGCTCGTATTTCGAGTTATCTGTATAATTTGCTTGAAAAAAACAGCAGCTATTATGTTACGATTTTTGACTCAGAGGGAAAAACCGTATCCGATGTCGGAAAGACCAAATCATCTGTGTTTACAAACCGTAAGGAACTTTCTTCTAATGAACAGCTTTTATTGCGTGAAGGGCTCAGTGGCACAAGCAGTATAGATACAATCTCGATTATGAATGGCTTGCAGGATCCGTTCCCATGCTATATTGCTACAGTTCCGGTTATCCGAAACGACGAGGTCATAGGTGTTGTTATGGTACGTTTTGTGTTTGAGGACAACACTGAATTTTTTACCAAACTGTCAAAGGATATAGCAGCCGATATTGCTATCTACGTGGACGGCGAGCCGGTTATAAAAACTGCTGCACTTGAAATATCACTTGAGCGTTACAATGAAGTTGCACATCTCAAAAAGAATATGGAAGATGTCAGCTTTAGCGAAACAGGATTGAATGAATACCGTATTCTTAAAGACAATAAAGACGGACTGGTTGGGATCCTCCATGTTTATGTTTCGGCGTTTTCTTATCTGAGGATTTTTATAACAGCCGTAATTATGTATGTACTTCTTGCAATAATTGTTATTGCTATTGTTTCGGTTGTTGTTCTAAAAGTTTCTGATTCTATACTTAATCCACTTGGTCAGCTTTTGACAGGTGTAAATAATTTCAGGTCGGGAAATCTGGAAGAAGATGTAAAACTTAGTATAAACGATGAAATAGGACGTTTGGGTGATGCTTTCAACGAACTTCGCAACGAATTGAGCAACAAAATTTCTACTATTGAGACAATGAACAGTTCTCTTGAACAGACAGTTGCCGAACGTACCGAACAGATTAATACCCTGAACGAAAAGATGAAACATTATCTTTCACCTCAGTTGTATGCATCCATTGCCGGTGGTGAGCGTGATGCAAGTATTGATACTCATTATCGTAAAAAGCTTACGGTTTTCTTTTCTGATGTTAAGAATTTTACTGCAACAACTGATTCTCTTGAACCTGAAGATATTTCTTCGCTGCTTAATTCGTATCTCGACCGCATGGCACAGATTGCTGAAAAATATCGGGGAACAATCGATAAGTACGTTGGTGATGCGGTTATGGTCTTCTTTGGTGATCCGGAATACACATCGGATAAAGATCATGCTATGCGTGCGGTGATGATGGCTATGGAGATGCAGCATGCAATGATTGAGTTCCGTGACCAGTGGAAACACAAAGGTATTGCAAATCCATTCCACGTCCGTATGGGTATAAATACTGGTTATTGTACTATAGGTAACTTTGGCTCGGAAATGAAAATGGACTACACGATAATCGGTAACAACGTAAACCTTGCAGCCCGTTACGAAGCTGCCTGTGAGCCGGATTCCATACTGATAAGTGAAGATACATATATGCTTGTTAAGGACGATATTGAATGTGTCGTTGCAGGTACTTACAATATGAAAGGAATTCCTGAACCCGTTACCGGTTACAAGCCTCTTCGTCTTATCAATAATACGGCAAAAAAAGAAATCGTCAGAATTACAGATAACGATGAACTTATTGTGAATAATGATTCGATTGATATCAAAAAGCTTTCTGTGGCAGAAAAGCGATCCTTGCTGCTTAATCTCAAAAATGCTTTTGATACCATTGCCGGTAAAGGTGCTAAAAAATAAGCTGGTTCAAGGGGTATTACTACAGCAGATCGGTTAAGAGTGTCGAGTATGGAAGTGGAATATTTACAAGCAGTTCTCTCTGATGTCGAACAAATTATTAGAATGAGACTTGCATATATACGTGATGATTTTGGCCCGCAAACTCCGGAAACTGAAAAAACAATAGAAAATCAGCTTAAAGACTATTTTAGGATTCATCTTGGTAAAGACTGTTTTGTTTTTGCGGCAAAAGAAAATGAGACTATTGTTGCTACGGCTTTTTTGATGATTGTAGAAAAACCTGCAAATCCGCATTTCTTGCATGGTAAAATCGGCGATGTGCTGAATGTGTATACTGTGCCGGAAAAACGCCGTCAGGGAATTGCGGGCAAACTTATGAAAATGATGATTGACTATGGATCAAAATTGGGCTTGGATTTTATTGAACTCAAAGCTACTGCCGATGGTTATCCGTTGTATAAAAAGCTTGGATTTGAAGATTCACCGTGTGAATATAAAGAAATGAAATATATTATTTTAGAAAAGTCCATCGGGAACATATAAGCATTTTACTTAAACACAAAAGCCATTTACAGAAAAATCGTGTTATAATAAATCCGTGAGGTTCTTATGACATTCGACGGAACACAAAAGATTATCGGTCGCGGCGCACAGGCAGAGGTTTTTCTTTATCACGGATTTGCATACAAAGTATACAAGCCAACCTATCCTGCAGAATGGATCAGTTTTGAAAAACAGCAGCAAAAGCAGATAAACAAGGCGGGGCTTTGTCCTGTGCGCTATTATGATACCGATGACAGTCACATTATAAAAATGGATTTGGTTGACGGCGAAACCCTCGAAGTCAAAATGAACCGATCTGTTAAAGATAATAAAGTTCATGAAATAATTGGAGGCTACAAGCTTCTTGGACGTGCGTTCCGGTTTGTACATGCGGCAGCTGTAGATGGACTTGAAATTCCTCATCTTCGTGATACTGCAGCATTTGGTTTAAATGAAGAAGATACAGAAAAAATCCTTCCGATTATTGAACGACTTTCAGCCAAACTGAAAAACTGTATTTGCCATCTTGATATGCATTTTTTGAACCTTATGCTTTCGTACAAAAAGCCGATTAGCGAGATGCTTGGATACACAATAATCGATTGGATGAACGCGCGGATTGCACCGCCTGTTTTTGACTATGCACGCACATATGTGATTTTTGACGAGTTTTCAAAAGAAGCTTTGGAATTGTACAAGCAGATTGTTTTACCGGATATCCTGACAGATGGTATTTGTGAATCTGATTTTGCAGACGCAGTTGAAGTTTGCTCTGTGATACGAAAACATGAAAAATGCCATTAACTATTTTCTTACAACAAACAATGATATTCATACAAGAAAAAACAGCATAACGCTATAGAATTATGATAACTAAAGTTTTCATTTTAACAGGGAATCCAAATACAAAAAAAGATTACATCCGGTGAGGACTACTCTGTTATAGGAGAAGGTCTATGAGCATTGATTTAAAAACTATGCCGAAGCTGGGCTTTGGACTTATGCGTCTGCCGGAAAAAGACGGTATAATTGACCATGGCAGGTATGCAGAATGGAGGATAGTTACATGAAAGCCGGTATGAACGATTTTTATACGTTAAATGACGGGTTTAAAATTCCTAAAATAGGTTTCGGTACATATAATGAAGAATTTGCGGACAACAAGGAAACGATTTTGCAGGCGATTGAATGCGGCTATCGGTTCTTTGATACCGCATCACTGTATGAGACAGAAAGGTCGCTTGGCAATGCGCTTAAAGAAAGCGGAATCGCAAGAAAAGACGTAATAATCGAGACAAAGCTTTGGATAGATGAGATGGGTGCGGACAATGTGGGTAAGGCCTTGGACAAATCGTTGAACCGCCTCCAGACCGACTATATCGATATTTATATGATGCACTGGCCCCGGCAGACTGGAGCCGACAGTGAAAACTGGAAGCAACTGGATACAGAGACCTGGAAGGCGATGGAAGATTTTGTAAGACAGGGAAAAGTAAAACGGCTTGGTCTGAGCAACTTTTTGCCGCATCACCTTAAGAATATTCTCGAAAACTGCACTATTAAACCTGTGGTTGACCAGTTGGAACTTCATCCCGGTTATTCGCAGGAGGCTGCTGTAACTTTTTGTGCTCAAAACGATGTCCTGCCTATGGCATGGAGCCCGTTAGGCAGGGGAAGGGAAAATGCGACAATAGGCAACTCTATTCTTGTTCGGCTTGCAAAAAAATACGGCAAAAGCATACAGCAGGTTAATCTCCGCTTTTTGCTGCAAAAAGGTATTCTCCCCATACCAAAGGCATCTTCTGTGGAACATATGAAAGCAAATCTTGATGTTTTTGATTTTGAGCTTTCGGAAGATGATGTATCCATGCTATCGTATATGCCGCAGACTGCATGGCTCGGTGAGCATCCCGATTTTGTAATTCCGGACAGGAAAAGCAATCCTGCCAATATATAGGAGCTGTATTAAATGAAAGTACTGATTATTAACGGAAGTCCAAAACCGGATGGAAACACTACAATTGCACTGAACGAGATGATTAGCGTGTTCAAAGATGAAGAAATTGAAACCGAAGTGGTTCAAATCGGGAACAAAGTCATAAGGGGCTGTGTTTCCTGCGGTTCTTGCGGAAGCACAGGAAAATGCGTGTTTGAGGATGAAGTAAATGTGCTTGCGAAAAAACTGGAGGCTGCCGATGGTCTTGTTCTCGCATCGCCTGTTTACTATGCATCAGCAAATGCTACGCTTATAGCCTGTCTTGACAGGCTGTTCTACAGTTCCCACTTTGATAAGACCATGAAGGTAGGAGCAAGTGTTGTTGTTGCCCGGCGTGGAGGTTGTTCCGCTACGTTTGATGAGTTGAACAAGTATTTTACTATATGCGGAATGCCGGTTGCTTCCAGTCAGTATTGGAACAGTGTTCATGGCAACTCGAAGGGCGAAGCTGTACAGGATGCAGAGGGTTTGCAGACAATGAGAACTCTTGCAAGAAATATGACTTTTCTTATGAAGAGCATTGCACTTGGTAAAGAAAAATACGGACTGCCACAAAAAGAGACATGGCAGCCGACACATTTTATAAGATAAAACAAACAGGAGGATTAAATAATATGAACGAAACATTAAAGGTATTGGAAACAAGAAGAAGCTGTAGAAATTTTAAACCGGATATGGTCAAAGAAGAGGATCTTAAAGCGATTATCAGGGCGGGAACCTTTGCGGCAACTGGAATGGGCAAACAGAGTCCGATTATTATTGCAGTGACGGACAAAAAACTGCGAGATGATATTTCGGAGGAAAACAGAAAAATCGGTGGCTGGGGTAAAGACTTTGATCCTTTTTACGGGGCTCCCGTTATTTTGATTGTGCTTGCAAAAAAAGAAGTTCCGACTCATGTTTATGACGGTTCTCTTGTTATGGGTAATCTTATGAATGCGGCAGAAAGCCTTGGAGTTGCAAACATCTGGATTCACCGAGCCAAAGAGGAATTTGAATCCGACTTTGGAAAGAGTATTCTTAAAAAACTCGGAATCACAGAAGATGTTGAAGGAATCGGACACTGTGCTCTCGGTTATGCTGCAGAACCTGCCAAGAATCCTGCCCCGAGAAAAGATAATTACGTTTACTATATTTAAAGGTATTATTTATGGAAAAGATTAAATGGGGTGTACTCGGTACTGCCAATATCGCAAGATACGCAACAATTCCCGGCTTGAAACTTGCAGAACATTGTGAACTGTACGCAATCGCCGGTAGAAGTGCAGAAAAGGCAGATGCGTTCAAAAAGGAATATGGTTTTGCAAAAGCATACGGCAGCTACGACGAACTGATTGCTGATAAAGATGTTCAGGCTGTTTATATTCCCCTTCCGAACAATCTTCACCTTAAGTGGGTAAAAGCTGCACTCCAAAAAGGCAAGCACGTCCTTTGCGAAAAGCCGCTTGCCTTGAATGCGGGAGATGCTCGTGAAATGTATGAGACTGCCCGTAAAAACGGTGTATATCTGATGGAAGCATATGCATATCTTCACAGCCCTTATGTTGAAAGCCTTAAAAAGGATGTGGCAGATGGTGTGATTGGTAATATTGATTATATTGAGTCTGCATTTATTACTCAGGGGTATAAGGAAGATTTCCGTTTGCACAAAGAATTAGGCGGCGGAGCGCTTTATGATTTGGGTTGCTATTGTACAACGATGATTCTGTCTCTGGTTGGTTCAGATCCTGATTTTGTAAAAGCTGATGCTGAGTTTTCTGATGAAGGTGTTGATGTAAATACAACTGCTATTATTCGTTTTAAAAATGGAACTCGCGCCTCTTTCAATGTGGGAATGATTCTCGGACAAAATACAAACGCCCGTTTTGACAGGCTTTATGTTCATGGAACTAAAGGCTCTATCCGTTCTGAAGTTGAATACAATCAGGAAGGAAATGTCAGCTATAAGGTTTTTACAAACACCGGTATAACTGAACGCAAGATTTTTGTTCCACAAAATTATTCACTCGAGCTTGAACAGCTGAACCGCTGCATTCTTAACGGAGAGACACCTCATGTTACACCGGAGTTTTCAATCAAAAATGCCGAACTGATGGATAAGATTTTTAAGGAAATAGGATATTAATATGAAAAAAAAAAGGCTTTGTTTATCGGTTTTACTGTACCTCAGGTGGAATAGAATTTGACCAGTGGTGTGACCGTGTAATTACAGCACTTGAAAAAGCAAAAGGAGAAATCTGATTATGAGACTAGGAACTTCTTCCCCGTTAAAACACAAATCCCCTCAGGAATGGGTCGAAAAACAGGTTAAACTCGGCTGTGGTACTGTTGTCTTCCCGCTTTCATGCAACGATGATGAAAAGAAAATAATCGCATATAAAGACGCTGCCGAAAAAGCCGGGCTCACAATTGCCGAAGTCGGAATCTGGCGGAACGCTTTAGCTGGTGACCCGGATGAACGAAAAGCCAATGTGGATTACTGTGTTAATCAACTGCGGCTTGCTGATTTTCTGGGTGCACGTTGTGCTGTAAATGTTGCGGGTGCCTTTGGTCCGCGTTGGGATGGTGGTTATAAGGCCAACTTTACAGACGAGGCTTGGGAAAAAACAGTTGCAATGGTTAAAGAAATCATAGATCGTGCAAATGTAAAGAATACGTATTTTACACTTGAGCCTATGCCGTGGATGATTCCGACTGGCCCTCAAGAGTATCTGCGCATTCTTGATGCGGTTGACAGGGATCGTTTTGCAATTCATATGGATATAATCAATATGATAAACTCGGCTGACAGATATTTTAAGGCTGAGGAATTTGTCGATGAATGCGCAAACCTTTTTGGCAAACAAATCAGAAGTTGTCATATTAAGGATGTTCATTTGGATGAACGCTACACAGTCAGATTGGAAGAATGTGGTCCCGGTGACGGAGAGTTTCCTCTCAGATATTATGTTGAAAAAATGAATGAGTTGGATTCCGAAATGCCCGTTATTCTTGAACATCTAAGTACTGACAAACAATATTTTAAATATATGAAGTACTTAAAGGAGCAGCTCGATGGCTTATACAAGACTCTCTGATGCAAATGAAATAACCGCACGCTATATGGATTCCATTTTAATTGAGGAACGCCTGATTGATTCAGTAGTTGCAGATACTTCAACCAGACTTTTGGGCGAAGTTTTTGACATGCCTGTTCTGACCCCGGCTTTTTCGCACCTAGGCAACTATGATGGTCGAAAATATACCGGTCTCGAAGAATATTCTTTTGCGGCAAAAGAGTGCAATGTTCTCAATTTTGTTGGTATGATGGAAAATGAACAATTCAAAAAAATCATTGCTACTGGAGCAAAAACTGTTCGAATTGTAAAGCCGTATGCGGATAATGAAAAAGTGAGAGACCAGTTTAAATCGGCTGAAGACAACGGTGCCTTTGGTATTGGAATGGATATAGACCACATCTTTGGTACTGGTGGTTATGATGTTGTAGTTGGTGAAAATATGGCTGCACAAACTTTTGATATGCTGCAGTCTTACATTTCGTCTACAAAACTGCCGTTTGTCGTAAAAGGGGTTTTAAGTGTGGCGGATGCGGTAAAGTGTGCAGATGCCGGTGCTAAGGCGATTATAGTGAGCCATCATCATGGCCGGCTGCCTTATGCAGTGCCGCCAATGATGATTCTGCCGGAAATTAAAAAAGCACTTGTGGGGCGTGGAGTTAGAATTTTTGTCGATTGTGGAATAGCAACCGGTGCAGATGTTTTCAAAGCCCTTGCTCTTGGTGCTGATGCAGCAGCTGTTGGACGTTCGATGCTTCCGTCTTTGGAAAAAGAAGGGGTACAGGGTGTTACCAAGTTCTTACAAAGTGTGAACGATGAACTGCGATTCATTATGAGTTCAACAGGGTTTAAAACTGTGGCAGAAATCGATGTTTCAGTACTGAGGAAAATGACATTCTGAAAAGGAGATTATTATGGAGCTTAACTTTGAACTGTACGACAACAATGACGAAAAGATTGCAGTTATAAGTCAGAAAATGCTTTCGGTTCTTTGAGGCTTGTATGGAATTTAGAAAGGCAACAGAAAATGATATCGAAGAAATCTGTCTTATGGTAAAAAAGGCGATAACGGTGATGAATCAGAACGGCATTCCTCAGTGGGATGAAATCTATCCTACAAAGGAAGAATTTCTTGATGACATATGCGGTAGTCATTTGTACAAAGGTATTATTGATAATCAGATTGCGGTGATTTATGTTTTGAACAAATGGCAGGATGAGGCATATTCTTTTGCAAATTGGAGTTACACGGGAGATGACTTTTGTGTACTTCACAGGCTTTGTGTAAATACAAATTTTCAGAATCAGGGAGTTGCAAAAAAAACACTGGCACATCTTGAAAAGCAATTGCGTAATACCGGAACAAAAGCAATCCGGCTGGATGTTTTTACTGAAAATCCTTATGCGCTCAAGCTTTATGAAAAAGCTGGTTACCATAAGACAGGAACTGCAGATTGGCGGAAAGGAAAATTCCTCTTAATGGAAAAGATTTTGTAAAAAAGGATTTTTTGTGGAACAAAACGTCCTTGGTAATAAAATGATAACAATAACAAACGAAGCTGCAAGAAGCTTTCTAGTGAATTATCAAAACCTCAATGGTAACAGTGGGCTCAAAGGCAGCAACGGAGTAATGGAGTTTATGCAGAAGGTGCGCTGCGTTCAGTTCGACCCGCTCAATGTTGTGGGGTGTAATCCGGATTTGGTGATGCAGTCGCGCATAAAAGGCTATAAACCCGAAGTTTTGTTCGATTTGTTATACAAAGAACGTTGTTTATACGATGCCCCCGACAAGATGATTTCTATCATCCCGACAGAAGATTATCCTAAGATGGCACGTATCCGGCAAAAAACCGTTGATCAGTTAAAAGATATTCTTACATGGCGAAAATCTCTTGGTGCGCTTGACTTACTCGATGAAATAAAAGAGTTGATTCGCGTAAACGGAGCACAGCCTGCAACTAAAATTAACATAGGTGAAAATGTGGATTCGGGTAAATGGGGTCACAAAAAACTTTCAAGTGCAGCTCTGGATTATCTTTATCATTCTGGAGAGCTCGGAATAAGCTCAAAAATCAAAACCCATAAAGTCTACGACTTGAGTGAAAACTTGTTTCCCCCTGAGGTTTTGAATACTGAAGATCCGTTTAAAACCGAGATCGATTTTGCAAAATGGTATATCAAGAGAAGAATTGGAGCGGTGGGGCTTGTATGGAATAAGAATGGTGGTACATGGCTTGGTTTTTATGTTTCAGATTCAAAACTGCGTACTCAGGTTCTTAATGAATTGGTAGAAGAAGGGCAGATTCTTGAAGTCCAGATCGAAGGCTCAAAGGAAGCATTCTATATCAGAAAAGAAGACGAGCCTCTCCTTGGAAAACCCGCTAAAAATAATACAGCTCAATTCATTGCCCCGCTTGATAATCTTATATGGGATAGAGGCATGATTCAGGAACTATTTGATTTTGAATATTCATGGGAAGTCTATACACCGGCTGCAAAACGTAAGTTCGGCTATTATGTTCTTCCTGTGCTGTATAAAAACCGCTTTATTGCACGCTTTGAACCGGAACCTTGCAGAGGCAAATCTCCATTGCAAATCAAAAATTGGTGGTGGGAGCCGGGCGTAAAAATTACTGACCGGATGATTACCACACTAAAAGATGCTTTTACTCGTTTTAGTAAATTCCTTGGAGTCGAAATGATGAATGAAAAATATCTTGAAGAAAAATTAGAGAGAAAAAATGGATGAACTTATAATTTCTGCACTTCATCATGTTTCGATGAAATGTGATGATCCCCTGGTTTTTGAGAAGACAATAGTATTTTATACTGATATTCTCGGTTTTTCAGTAAAACGAAAATGGGCAGATGGAGTATTGTTACAGTCAGGAACAGCTTGTATCGAGATTTTTACGAATGATACCGGCATCCGCGAACTTGGTGCGATACGTCATTTTGCACTTGCTACTGATAAAGTTGATGAATTGGCTGTGAAAATTGAAGCAGCTGGTTATGAAGTTTTTATAAAGCCCAAGAATATTGTGATTCCGTGTGAACCTGAATTGCATGCGCGCATATCATTTTTTTACGGACCTCTTGGTGAACAGGTAGAACTGTTTGAAGAACTGGATTAGATATATTTTGTGAACGGAGAAATGATGGATTTACCACAGCATATTTATCGAATGGAAACCATTTTTGACAAAGCACAGTATCTGTTGAATTCACTGGAAGAAAAGATTTCAGAATTTGAGGCTTTCCAACTGGAAATACAAAAACTTGAAGAATATTACGAAAGCCCTCTTTGGAAAAAAGATTTTGAAATGGACGAAGCTGGTATGTTCCCTGAAGAAGTAAAGCGAGGGGTTCTTTCAGAGGATGGTATTTACAATATACTTGAACGATACAAAGAATTACTCGATTTGCTGAAAGGCCCGGACAAAACCGAATAACTGAGTAATTGATTGTTGCTGTAATGTCTAAGATTTCGCTTTCTTTTCTGAAAGAGTAAGACCTATTAATGCTGCTACCAGCACTATCGGGAAAATGCCTCCGGCAAGAAGTCCGCGCTGCAGATTATCACCTGCTGCCTGACTGATGTTTCCTACAAGCACTGGACCAGCTGAACCACCGAGATCTCCAGCCATGGCGAGCATTGCGAAGAATGCAGTACCGCCCTTAGGAATTCTTGGTGAACACACACTGATTGTTCCTGGCCACATTATTGCGACCGAGAAGCCGCAAATCAGACAGCCTGCCAAACTAACTATCGGTAATGGTGACAATGATGCCAAAAGGTAACTTATTACACATGTTATACCGGAACAAATCATAAACTTGATAAGATTTATACGGTCGCCAAACTTACCAAAAAGTGCTCGGCAGATTCCCATAGCTACAGCAAAGAGGCAAGGGCCTGCAAGGTCACCGGCAGTCTTGGAAAGTCCGAGAGCTGCCTCTGCAAAGGCTGATGCCCATTGCGCCATAGAAAGCTCAGAAGCTCCTGCGCAAACCATAAGAACCACTGCTACATAAAAAAGCGGTAGACGGAATAAGGCTATAATTCCCATTCCTTTTTCACCGCCGGTCGGGTGTTCAATCGGACAAGATGCAAAATTAAAAACATTGACAACAGGTACAATCGCCCATATACACGTTAGTATCTTCCAGTTTTGAATTCCTACAAACCTAAAAAACAAAGTCGAAAGTAGAATTACACCAACAGAACCCCAACAGTAAAACGAATGCAAAAGACTCATTGTTGCTTCCTTGTGTTCGAACGGACAAGCCTCAACAATCGGACTTACAAGTACTTCAATCAAACCGCTTCCAATTGCATAAACAACAACACTGATTATAATTCCAATAAAAGGATCCGGCATGAGGTCTGGTAAAAAACCAAGAAGTACCAGCCCCGCTGCAGAAGTAACTTCGGAAGTAACCACACATTTCCTATAGCCGATTTTATCAACTACCTGAGCACAAATGATATCTACAATCAACTGAGTCATAAAAAATACAGCCGGAATAAGCGCAATTTTTCCAAGTGGAATATCATAACTATTGTGAAAAGTCAAAAATAAAAGCGGCGCGAAATTTGCAGCAATAGCCTGAGTTATAAAGCCCAGATAACATGCAATGAGGGTTTTCTTATAATTCATACTTATATATAGTAAACGAATATATGAAAGTCTACAATGGTGCAAAAAGCCTTATCTGATTCTTACAGTTTTTTTACCAGATCTCTGCATAACATCACGAGGTTATAACGAATGCCTCTTCTTTTATCCCAGGAACGGGTATCCCATTCATCCTGCGAAACATCGTCACCACCGTAGATGATTGCGGCGTAATCAAACTTACGGAACTGAGAAACTGCAATACAGCCTGCCTGCTCCATCTCAACGATTTTTGCTCCCTCAGCCTTGCGCTGTTCAATGAGAGCTTTTGTTTCTCGGAACATTGCATCAGTTGTCCATGTAATACCGGTGAGGTATGCAATATTATGTTCATCAAGGTAATCTGTCACCTTTTTTGTAACCGCTTTATCAGTATAGATATAGCGGGACGGCTCAATGTAGCGGTATGAAAAACCTTCATCCCGGATTGCGCCTTCTACAACCAGCAGTTCGCCTACCTTGATGTTTTTATCTAGAACACCGCCACCGCCGCAGAACATAACTTTTGTAAGGCCACAGGCTGCAAGAAACTCAAGATTTCCGGCACATGCAGGACAGCCGACATAGCCGAGTGTAATAAGAATTTCAGGAGCGTCTGTAAAGCGGTAAACCTCAACAGGATTTTCACCGGAAATATGCCGCTCAAGCTCAATAAGTCCGTCTTTTTTCAGAGAATCCATGACATCAGGAAAAAAAGTAATAATCAGTTTGTCTGTCTTAAACTTTTCAAGATTCCATTTATATGGATTAACAACAGAATCGTTGTCTGTATCAAATTCAAGAACCGGATATTCATTGGCTCGTACCATATCAAACCTCCTGTGCAGGGCTGTTAACAACCATATTCGTTTTAATTTCTGAAAACCTATCACACATTCATCGGTGTTGCAATAAAAACTTATTGACAAGTTTACTTGGCAATGATATAAACAAAGATATTGCATAGTATACTTGGCAAGGAGATTTTATGAAAATACAAACAATCCGAAGGTTTTTGCTTACTTTTTCGATGCTGTTGTTTCCGATTACGATTTATTATTTTTCACCATACCTCATAATTGTGGCGGCATTGCAGCATGTGATAAACGGAAGTTTTATCGTTTTCACACTGATGTTTATTTTTGGAATTTTTTTCGGAAGATTATGGTGCGGTTTCCTGTGTCCGACTGGTGGCATGAGTGAATGCTTTGAACGTTTTTCCCCTAAGAATCCTAAACAGGGTTGGCGGAATTGTCTCAAGTATGGAATCTGGGGCATTTGGCTTTCAGGTGTGATCGTGTGTCATTTTTTGGGGAAAGGTGATTATACTATACAGCCGTTTTTCATGACTGACCATGGCATTTCTATTTCTGATATATACAGTTATGTGATTTATTATGGAATTGTAATTTTGTTTTTGATTCCGGCAATTATTCACGGTAAACGTGCAAACTGTCACTATATCTGTTGGATGGCACCCTTTATGATTATGGGCTACAAGTTTGGCCGGCTGATACACCTGCCGCAATTAAAAATTAAAGCACAACGTGACTCATGCATCAGCTGTGGAGCCTGCAGCAAGGTTTGTCCGATGAGCGTGGATGTGAAAAATATTGTTTCTACTGGTAAATATAACGAACTTCGTACTGCTGAATGTATTCTCTGCGGTGAGTGTATTTCAGCTTGTCCAAAGAACATTTTGAAATATAAAATAACAAACAAATAGGAGTGAATAAATGACAAAAGAAGAAATTCTGGAACAAAGCCGAAAAGAAAACAATGATAAAGACATTTTCGACCTCGAGGTACAGAAGACGGCTGCCATAGCCGCATATTTCTCTTCACTCGGTCTATGCGTCTTTGTTTCCATTCTCAACTGGATTTTTACAAAACGCATCAGTGTTCAGTGTTGGATGATTTTCTTTGGAATGCTCTCCATCGCTTTTTTTGTTAAATTTTTTAAGATGAAAAAGTGGCATGAACTTTTTGTAGCACTCGGCTATCTTGCAATTTTCATTGCTCTTACAGTTGTGTTTATCTTCCAGCTCACCGGCCGACTCGAGGTT
>JAEEGL013382411.1_pt1 | contig 25673 bp, 20 predicted proteins | sample 9134231 | NCBI WGS metagenome assembly JAEEGL01 (sample SAMN16246548, study PRJNA631951) | gut metagenome | biome: gut microbiome; feature: rumen; material: fiber-attached | host: Bos | place: Iran: Karaj | collected 2018-10 | reverse complement strand
CTCATGCAGCCCAGCACGTCGGTACAGGTGCCGGTCACATGAATCCCGTTTTCCGGGATCGTCACGTCGTCGGGGAGCACCGGAAGGAGCTCCGTCGGCAGGTCGGTATGCCGCGGGTCGAACATATAGTCGAACCGGACCGCATCGGAACGATGGTTCATCAGCTCGGTTACGTCGATCTTCATGGCGTGCCGCCTTTCGTGAGGATGCCGCCGGGGTTCGCATAAAATCCCACGGTAATGACCATTATACTAGAACGGGTCGCCCTTGTCAAGAGGAAATTTCACCGAATTTCCGAGTTTTTTCCGATCCCATTCCATCTCTTGCAAAGCGGGCGGTTTCATGCTATACTGGGTCATATATAAAACAAAGGAGGGGCGTTCCGTGAAAAAAGCGATCAGGATCACCGTGACCGCGCTCGTGCTGATCCTCGGCCTTCTGTTCGTTCTCCGCTGCTGTCTCGTGGCGGACAAGTCCGTGCTGTCGGATCCGGTCGTGACGGACGCGCTCCGTGCAGCCTGGTCGGACGGGGAAGCCGTGACGACGTCCGTGGAACGGATCGACCGGGAGATGTCCGAGAACGGGTATTTTTGTGCCTACGGCCTGTGGGTCTGCGAAGAGGCGTCGGAGGTGCAGGTCACGGTGCGCTGGAACGACAGCGCCGCTACCTACACGGACATGGAGAAGGGGCATGAGTATACCTTCCACCTGCTCAACGAGACGACCGGGGAGACCTACCCGGCCACCGCGGTCGGGAAGACCGACCGGTTCATGTATCACTACCGGCATCTCGTGGTCCCCGGCGTCGTGATCGGCGCGGAGGACCAGATCTCCGTCGTCATGGAACTCCGGGACGGCTACGAGGACACGCAGGTCGTCAAGTACGCCCTGCAGCCGCTAATTGAGAAGAGGCTGCCATCCTCCGTACGGAAGGCGCTCGTGGCGAAGTAGACCACCTGTGTGATCTGGCAGCATAACAGGACCGGCAGGAAATCCCTGCCGGTCCTTTCTTTATCTTTCGCAGAAAAACTACATGGCTCCCTTCCGGGAGAGCACGACCCAGACGGTTTTGAACAGGATGTGGACGTCCCGTTTGAGGGACCAGTTCTCGATGTACTCCCGGTCCAGACGGACCACGGTGTCGAAGTCGCGTATCTTGCTCCGGCCGCTGACCTGCCAGAGACCGGTGATGCCCGGCCGCGTAGACATCCGGGAGCGGTGGAAGGGCTCGTACCGCTGCCACTCGTCCACGGTGGGTGGTCTCGTGCCGACCAGAGACATGTCCCCCTTCAGCACGTTGAAGAACTGGGGAAACTCGTCAAGGGACAGGTCGCGGATCCATCCGCCGACGCCCCGCTTCCATTTTCCGTTTGGCAGCTGCTTCTGGCCGATAATGCGCGGGTCGTGTTCCACTTTGAACATCAGCTGGTCCTCCTGGCCGGTGTCCTGGGCGAGCTCCACCTTGCGCGCCTCCGCGTCCTTGTACATGCTGCGGAATTTGTAGATCTGGAACTTCTTCCCGTTCTCGCCGATCCGGGTCTGGGAGAAGAAGACGGGCCCCGGATCGGACACCCAGATGGCCAGCCCCACGACGGGGGTGAGAAGGATGGTGACGAGGGAGCCGAGAAGGCCGCCCGCGATGTCCATGAGCCGTTTCAGGAAGACGTCGCGTCCTGTGATATAGCCGAGGGACGTGGTGATCGTCAGGTGTCCGCAGATCCATTCCACGTTCTTGTGCCTAGATTCGATGTCGTCCAGATTCGTGAGGGCGGTATGGATGGTGATGCCCATCTGCATGAGGTTGTTGATCAGCGTCACGGGCAACTCGGCCCGGGGCGATACATCCAGGTAGACCTCGTCCACCCAGTTGTTGGTCAGATACTGTTCCAGCGTGTCGGTGGTGGCGACGATCGGGATCGTCTCCACTTCAGGATACTGGTCCCAGAGCGGACGCAGGGCCTTACGCGCCTCCTCCTCGGAGGGATCCGGTCCCATGATTGCCAGACCGGAGAACCGATAGGTCCCGTAGTTCGAGCGCAGGATGCGCGGGATGACGGTGGGGATCTGGGAGACCTCCAGCGCGATGAGGAGGGAATGCCGGTTGAGGATGTGGTGTTTCTTCTTCAGAAAGCTCTTGTAGAGCTGACGGATGACGTAGCAGCTGAAGAGGTAGATCGGCAGGGCAAAGAGCGTGATCCGCAGCAGATCGGTCTCTGGCTTCTGGCTCAGCAGCTGGAGGGCAAGCAGGATGAGGACCACATAGCCCGTCTGGACCAGGAGCCGTACCATCTCGTCCCAGGGAGAATGGTGCAGTACGCTGTGATAAGTGTCCAGCACGATCATCACGAAAAGGTTTACCAGGGTGGCTTCGAGGATCATCCGCCAGAAAAAGAGGGAAGACCATACTCCCTCCTTCTCGACGATAAGGAACCCGGCCAGAAGGCTGACGAACACGCAGATCGTGTCGAGCAGCATGAAATCGGTATGCTGGGACCAGCCGCGCAGTTTTCGTTTATACATGTTTCAACCCACTTCCCATCGTTCTATTTTTCGGGGGCTCGGCCAGTTCTTCGCAGACCGCCCGGAATACGACATTCATCATTCTGTCCCGCGTCCCTTCTCCTGCCTGACCCGGGCGGCGCAGAGGAGCACGGCAACTCTCGTCAGACGCAGTTTCAGCAGCAGGATCACGGCCCCGACCTTCTTCGGCAGGCCTTTTACGGATACGTAGGAGAGCATGTCCGATTTGGCGAGCCCTTCCCGGAGACGCCGCGCGGCGTCCGCAAGGGAGGGCTCCGTCTCTGCGCGCCACTTGCCCGTACGGATGATCAGCATGGCCGCGTATTCGTTGAGTTGTCGGTCGATGGAGGGCCCCAGGCCACCGAGATGTTCCCGCAGGTACGCGATGAGATATCGGAAACTTTCCGTGAGCAGGTTCTCCCGGCTCTTGGCCCGGATGGAGTCCTCGTTCGTCCGGTTGTACATATAGAGGGGCTCGTTGCAGATATATACGTGGTTGCAGTGGAAGAGGCATTCGTAGGTCATCGGCACGTCGGTGAAGACGCGGATTCTCTCTTCCCGGGTGTAGTGCTCGAGCAGCAATTCCCGCCGGAACGCTTTGTCCCATGTATGTGCCTGGATCACCCCTGCCTGGATCCCTCTCCGGTCATCCGTCAGGAGATAGGGGAACACTTCCTTTTCCAGCCGTGACCGGTCGTAGAGGCCCTCCGGGACGAGATTGATGGTCTCCTCCAGATGATCCTCGTATACGTTGTGAGCCGCGAACAACACCATGTCGAGGGACACGGGGGATTTCGAGACGGTGTCGTGGATGAACTGTAGCATGCCGTCGAGCGCCCAGTCGTCTCCGTCGAGGATGCAGACGAATTCTCCTTTTGCCGCCCGGATGCCTTCGTTCCGGGCCGAGATCAGCCCGCCGTTCGGTTTGTGGATCACCCGCACGCGGGGATCGGCCGCGGCGTATTCGTCGCAGATCGCGGGGCACGCGTCCGGCGAGCCGTCGTCGATCAGAAGCACCTCGAAATCGGGATAGGTCTGGGACAGGATGCTGTCCACGCACTGCCGCAGGTATTTTTCGACTTTGTAGACCGGCACGATCACGCTGATCATTTCTGGTTCCCCTTTCTTACCTTGATGTCGGTGCCGAGCGGAGGTTCAGTTCGGGTCCCGCTCTTCTCCGCCGCGCCTGAGGAGCGTCCGCTTCAGGTGGCCGAGGCTCTCCCGGAACACGGCGCTCCGCCGGAACACGGCGAGGTAGCAGAGGTTCGGCACCAGAAAACTCACCGCGGCGTTCACGAGGAGGGTGGGCCATACGCCAAGACGGATGAGCGAGCAGAGGAACCACGACGCGGCGCAGGAGACGAGCGCGACCGCCGTCATCCCGCAGAAGAGCCGGACGTACTTTCCTCTTCTCTCCCGGGGGAACACCTCCCGGAACAGGTTGTAGAACAGCCACGGGATCTGGATAAAGACAATCGAGACGACCGAGGAGAGCAGCACGCCGTAGAGGCCAAGCCACCGGACGGTCGCCAGGTTTAGGGCCAGATTGACGAGCGCCGCCGTCAGCGGCCGCCAGCGGTCGATCCGCCAGATACCCGCCGCGTCCTTGAACATGTTGATCAGCTTATTGAGGCCCATCGAATAGAAGTAGACGACGAAGCAGATCGCGAGAGACGCTTCGAGCAGGCTTTCCTCGCCCATCCAGATGTGGATGAACGGCTGATAGAGGCAGAGCAGCATGGAGCTGCCGACGCCCATCACCCAGAGGTACAGGAAGCTGATCTTCTCGAGATCCAGGTAGTTCGCTTCCTTGCTCTCCGTGACCAGCTTGTTGCCGACGCCGGCCATGCAGGCGTTGAGAAACACGACCAGCATCATGCGCAGCGCCGTGATGATGAAGTAGTAGTTCTGGTAGAGCGCCAGCGCGGTCAGTCCCATGAAGGCGGAGATGACCAGCGTGTCCGCGGCGTCGAAGACCGTGGCGGACAGTTTGGCGGTGAAGAGGTCACGCACCCTCCGGAAGATGTCCCGCGTCTTCTCCTTCGGCAGCTTTCCGTCGGGCACGTAGCGCGGATACATTTTGGACGCGTACACGGCCGTCAGCACGTTGACGGCGAGCTGGCAGACCAGCTGGACGGCCAGATAGAGATAGTAGTTCCGGGTAAAGACGAGGATCAGGATCTTCAGGGTGTATTCCGTAAGACGTACGGCCAGACTTACCTTGCTGATCACGTCCCGCCGCTGGTGCGCCTGCAGCAGGCTGCTCTTGTAGGCGAACAGCCAGTAGGTCATCACCGTGTTCCCGAGGTTCATCAGGAACAGGATATACAGGTTCATGCCCGCGGGGACGTCGCCCTCGATGAGGTTCTGGAGGAAGGGCATCAGGATCAGCCCCACCGCCGCGACCGCCAGGCCGATGAACCGGTAGAGGGTCCGGTACAGCCGCAGGAGGGCGCAGATGGTCGGCGTGTCGTCCTCGGCGATCGGCTTGTACATGCTGAACACCATGGCGCTGCCGACGCCGAGCTCCGCGAGGTTCAGAAAGGACAGGAGCGAGCGGAACAGGCCGTTCAGCCCCAGGTATTCGGTCCCCAGGAAGTGCAGCATGACGGAACGGATGATGAAGGGAACGAGCATGTTGACGATCTCCAGCGTTCCGTCGAATACAACGTTCCTCGCCGCGTTCCTGGTGCGTTCAAGCTTCATGATGTTCGCCGCGGTCCTTTCTCGGTCGGATTCAGTCGTTCAGAAGGCTCTGGTACAGTTCAGAGGTCTGCGCCGTGAGCTCCTGCCAGGTGTATTTCGCAGCGACCACCCGCCGGGCTTCGTCGCGGTGCGCCTCCGTCTTCTCGGGATGGTCGCACAGATCCTGCAGCGTGTCCCGCAGCGCCTCCACGTTCCCGCGGGGGAAGGTGAAGCCGCAGCCGTCGAGGACGTCGGCGCATTCGCCGATATCGGACGTCACGCAGCAGCATCCGTAGTTCATGGCTTCGAGGAGCGAGAGCGGCATGCCCTCGAGATCGCTGGGCAGTACATAGAGGTACGCGTTGCTGAATAGCTCCTCGGCAACGGGTCCCTGCTGGAAGCCGGTGAAAAGGATGGAGGGCGTCTCCCCGGCCATGGCGTGCAGCTTCTGCACGTATCCGTCCGTGTCTGACGTGCCGCCGACGATCACCAGTTTCTTGTCCGTCTTGAGCGACCGGTAGGCTTCGATGAGATAATGGATCCCCTTTTCGGGCACCAGACGGCCGAGGAAAAGGATGTAGTCCCGGGACGCGAGCCCGAACTGCTTCGTGATCTCGTCGGCCGGCCGGATCTCAGCAGGATCGATGCCGTTCGGGATCAGGACGGTCTCCCGTCCGTAGGTCTCGCGGAAATACGTCCGGACGCCCTCACTTAGGACGATGATGCGGTCGGCGTGGCGGACGGCCGCGCGCTCGCCCTTCATGATGTAAGCGGACGCGAGACGGCCCCATTTCTGGCGCATGTGATCGAGGCCGTGGACCGTGACCACGACCTTCTTGCCGAAGAGTTTCGGCAGTCCGCAGAGGGCGGAGGGCCCTTCCGTGTGGAAGTGGACGAGATCGTAGCGGCCGAAGGCGGCCCTGATCGTCGCGATGACGGAGGAGGACATGGCCGCCAGTCCGCGGCGGTCGACGGTCGGTGTCCAGATCAGCCGGACGCCCCGGTATTCCTTCTCAAGCCTGCCTTTCTTCCGCAGCTGACGGGACTGCCGGCTCGTCCGGTTGTAGCAGGTCACGTCGTACCCGGCTTCCGCGAGGCGCGGCGCGAGGTTGCTGACGACGACCTCCACCCCGCCGTCCCGGGAGGGGATGAATTTATGTCCGATCATCGCGATGCGTTTCGCTGTTTTCTGCATGTTGCTTCTGTCCTTTCGCCAAAGACGGCTCATCGGGCGGCCATCTCCAGATAGATCTCCTGCAGTTTCCCCGCCTCGGCGCGGATGTCGTAGCCGGCCTGACGGACGGCGTCCGCTCCGGATTCCCGGTCCGTTGCCGTCCGGGCCGCGGCCAGGATCTCTCCGGCCCATTCGGCGTCGCCGGACTCGAGGGAGAGCCGGCGCGCCCCCGGCGAGAGCAGGATCTCGTCGGTGACCCGCTCGGAGAAGACGCACGGCAGCCCGGCCGCCTGCGCTTCGATGCCGACCACGGGCAGCCCTTCGAACAGCGAGGGGAGCACGAAGCAGTCCATCGCCTGATACCAGCCGCTGACGTCCGCCATCTGCCCGAGAAAGAGCACCCGGTCCCGGAGCCCAAGCGTCCGGGCCTTTTCTTCGACGGCCTCCTCCAGCTCGCCCGTACCGATCAGCGCGAGCGTCGCTTCCGGGGCGGCCTTTAAGACTTCGGCGAAGATGTCGAGGAGCCGGCTGTGGTTCTTCTGTACGTTGAAGCGGCCGACGTGCCCGATCACCAGCCGGTCCGTGACGCCGTACTTCCGCCTCAGGGCGTCTCTCTCCTCCTGCCGGAACGCGAACTTCTCGACGTCGATCGCGTTCGGCAGGATGAAGCCGGACTCGTTCCAGCGTTTCTCGCCGTAATAATAGATCCCCGCGTCCCTGCCGCAGCTCCAGTAGTCCGTCGCCGCGCCGGGGAGAAGCTGCTTGCAGACCAGCTTCAGCGGGTATTTGTAGTCGCGGATGATCTGTGTGTTGTGCGCGTGCGCGATCCGGGTCCGGATCCCGGCGTCCTTCGCGCTCTTCAGCGCGTAATAGCCCATGGCTTCGTTGTGCGCGTGCACGATCGCAATGTCGGGATCGGACGCGAGGATCTCCGCCACGAAACGCCTGTACTGAGGAAAATGGAGTGGGTTTAGGCCCGGGCTGACGAAGACCCGTCCGCCCATTTCGCGGATCTCCTCGTCGTATTCCCCGGGTTCCGGCTTGTTCGCCAGAAAGTCGAACTGGACCACGCTCCGGTCGATCTGCCGGTAGTAGTTCATCAGCATGGTCTCGATCCCGGCGCGCGCCATATTGCTGACGGAATGCAGTACTCGAAGCATCGTTTCTTCTCCCTCCTGTCGATCCCGCCGCTCAGGATCCGCTCAGCATGTCGCGGAGGATCCCGTAGGTCCTCTCGCAGTTCAGCTCGTCCCGGACCGGATAGAACGCCTCCAGCCGGTCGAGATACTCCTTCTGCATCCTGAAGCCATTTTCAGCGCACGCCGTCACGGCGTCTGCCAGCGCTTCCTCCGTCAGGACGACGGGGCCGAAGCCGTGCTTCTCGTAGGAGAAATAGCCTTCCTGGTAATGGTATTTCCGGAATTCCTCCACGTCGAACTGGTAGTAGATCACCGGCTTTTCCATATAGCCGGCGTCGAAGAACACGCTGGAATAATCCGTGATCAGGAGACGGCAGCGCATGAGCAGCGTCTGCACGTCGTAGTCCCGCCAGCCGGCCAGAACGATCCGCTCCGAGGGGGACCTGAACTTGTCGAGCTCGTCCTGCAGCTCGATATGGGGATAGAACAGCAGTCTGAGGTCGTGCTTCTCGAGGAGGGCCAGAAGACGGGGATCTTCCAGCATGGCCTGAAAATGCCGGTAGAAGGCCGTTTCGCGGAACGCGTCTCCGCGGGGGTAGTCCGATCCGCGCCAGGTCGGCATCACAAGGATCTCGTTCGACGGATCGTTCCCGCGGATCAGGTTGTCGAAGCGGCACAGCCCCGTGTACCGGACGACCCCTTCCGGGTAGCCGAATTCCGAGGCGAGATAGTCATATTCCAGTTTTCCGCCGCTGGCGAAGAAATCCACCTTCATGGTGGGATAGCGCATCCACTTCATCTCGTCCTTGATGATCCCGTGCTGTAGAAAGATCTGCTTTCCCCTCGGGCGGACCCCGATCTGACGCAGATGATAGTAGGCCATCAGGTCCGGGGCGGCGGGCTGCACGTGGGTGCTGATCAGCATGTCGGCTGCCAGATACATCAGATAGTGGCGGGCCGAGCGCCAGGTGACGGTCGGGCCGAGCGACGCGACCTTTTCCCGGTCCGGGCTGGACGGGTCGATCACGTAGCGGGCGTTGATCTCCGGATGTTTCTCCCGGAGGTAGCGGAAGAACCAGTACGCGTTGTCCCGCGCGTCGAATCCGCGCTCCATCACCAGCCAGAGGTGACGATAGTCACCGCTCGTCTTCCGGAGGATCGCGGCGGCGGGACGGAGCACGGTCAGAAGAAAGATGTTCTTCAGGTAGACCGGGAGTCGCTTCAGTTTATTCAGCATGTTCGCCTTTCCCCGCCGTCTCGATGCGCCAGATCTCGTCGGCGGTCTCTTCCGAAGTCGGTGCCTTCCAGACCGGCCGTCCCCCGCTCTCGCGGATCCGGTAGCTGTAACTCACGGGGATCAGTCTCAGCCCGACGCAGCTCCAGAAATAGAACGCAGTGTTGTCCGTCAGGTAGGTCGCCGTCATATAGGCCAGAAGGGCCATATACAGGAGGCCGGTCTCCGTGTCATGCCGCTTCGTCCAGTAGGCGGGATACAGGAGATAATGGATGAGGGACCACAGGGTGAACCCCAGGGCGCCCAGCTCGATAAAGATCTTCAGGATGTCGTTGTGCAGGGGATATGCCCGGTTGATGAGGCCCGCCTCGTACCAGGTGTTCACCAACTCGGTGACGCTCTCGAACCCGAGCCCCTTCCAGAGCGGGGAGAGTTCGTAATAATCGTTGGGGAGGCTCCACAGGACGTCGCGGCCCATCATGTCGATCCCGAGCGATTCGAGGAACGACGTCAGGATGCCGGAGCGCGTCAGGTAGAGATAGACGTAGAAGAACAGGATCAGGGCGATCCCCGTCGCGAGGATCCACCGCCGCGGCTTTCTGGTCAGCCGGATCAGCTTCACGTACACGCACACGAGGAGCACCGCCGGCAGAACGGCGCGCTTCAGGCCCAGAAGGATGAAGAAGACGGAAAGGATGACGCCCGCCCACCGCAGCCGTTTCTCCGCCGGAGAATTCTTCGGCGCGAACATCATGTAGTAAATGAAGAACTGGCCGAAGAGGAACGTGATGTCGTGGATCTCCAGCGCGCGCATGAAGCCCTCCGCCTCCCCGAAGGTGACGAGGCAGTTGATGACGGAGGCGAGGCTCTCCTGAAGGCCGTATTTCGGGATTTCCAGCAGCACGATGGCCATGTTCACGGCGCACATGCTGAAGAACAGATAGTGGACCGCCTTCTCCTCGAGCAGATAGCACATGAAGACGGCGTACAGGATGGTGATCGTCTGATACAGGATCTTCTGTCCCGCCCGGCTGATGGACGCCGCCTGCGAGAGATCCGTGATCCAGATGTACATGCTGACGGCGACGTACACGGCGATCGGAATCAGCAGGATGGGGAAGAAGCGCATCGCCCGCTTGAGCTTCTCGAAATCGGCGGTCACCAGGAAGCACGCGAAGGCGCAGAGGATCGTTCCGAGGACGATCGCCTTGGGCAGTCCTCCGTACGCGTTGTTGATGACCTTCCAGTCTCCGAGACCGGCGAGTACCGTACAGACGACCGCCACGATGATGACCGGGACCGGGCACCTCTTCCGGGCGCTCCGGAGGCCCGTGCCGCTCCCGCCGGAGGGCGGGAGGCCGCCGCGCGTCATCGTGCCGTCTCCGTGACCTCCGCCTCCGCGGGAGAGGACACGTCCGCCTCTCCGTTTTCCGCCGGAGCGGGGGAGAGCTGCATCCGCTGCATGGCGAGCCGGAGCAGATCGCGGATCTCGAAGGCGCCGTCCTCACCTGCGACGGCCCTGCCGCAACTGTAGCGGATCCGGTAGTCCGGATTCATCTTGTTGTATTTCGCGACCTGGTTTCCGATCGCGGTCAGGATCACGTCCAGCTTGCCGGACGAGCAGTTCTTGAAGAAGGCGAGGAAGACGCCGCCGCCGTTATAGCCCACGAAGCCGTACAGGTCTCCGAAGCTCTTCAGGATCATGGCGAAGTCGCGCAGCACCTCGTCGCCGGTCTCGCGTCCGTATTCGCCCGACAGTTCGCTCAGCGAATCCATCTTCAGGGTCAGACAGGCGAAGTCCTCGTCGAGGACACGATCCGAACATTCGCCGATATACGCGTCGCATCTCGCGCGGTTCGGCAGCTGGACCGTCTTGTCCACGTACCGGAAGTAGTCGATGAAGTCGAGCGCTCTGCCCAGCAGGACGGCGCCGACGCAGCCAACCAGCGCGAACAGAATGAGGGCGATCGCGACGTACAGCTTGAGGTTCACGGCCGGCTGCACGCTGATGCTGCTGATCATCGCGAGATAGTTAGCGCTCAGCTGACGGTTCAGTTCATGCCCCGTGTTCTCCACGTACCGGTAGTATTCGGTCGCGAGATCCGCGCAGTGCTCGATCCGCGCGCGGATCTCCTCGGCGCTGAGAGCCGTCTGGCCCTTCGAGCGCGAAGCGGTCTCGAAGACGGAGAGGAGATATTCCTTGTGCTCCTTTTCGATGGCCTTCTGGCGGATGCCGATGTTCAGGTCCACGTATTCCCGGATGAGCTCGTCATACGTCGTTTCCTTGCTGCTGCTCTCCTGGTCGTGCTCGACGTCCTTCAGGATGTATTCCGTGCCGGCATCCTGGCTGTTCGCGCTGTGGTAGTGATAGTCCATCACGTCCTTGTTGCGCTCGCTGTAGCTGTCGATCAGCGTCTTGAGGTAGTCTGCGCGCTCCTGCCGGTTCTCGATGTAGAGCTGCATGTCCTCGCATTCCTTCGTCAGCCGGCTCGTCAGGAGATCGACGTCGTTCGTCTCCGCGTCGGTCAGGATCGCGGCGTACAGGCTCGGGATCTCGTAGTTGTAGAGGAAGTTGTAGATGCGGTAGAGGTCGTCGTACGTATACCCGGTCTCCACCGAGCGGAAGTAGGGCTGGGATGCTCTCTTGTCGAGGAGATAGTTCAGCATCTCCGAAACGGAGTCGTCCAGCACCTGCGCGCTCTCGATGAAGTCGTAGTCCCCGTCGGCGAGCGCGGAGACGCCGTTGTTCTGCAGTTTTTCCTCGACGTACTTCTCGGCGTAGAACTCGTAGTAGTTCTTGAGGATCGCGTCCAGCATGTTCCGGGCGTAGTCCTCGCCGGTGTCGTTGTCGCCGACGTAGTAGACGCGGTACGTGTCCGCCACGGTCGACGGCTCCTCGCCCTTTTCGAGCAGCGCCTCATTCAGTTTCTGCTGCGTTTCCGAGATCACCTCTTCGACGTAGCAGTTCGAACGGATGGAATCGATGTTCGACGGGTCGCCGAGATCCGTCAGGGCGCCGGGAATGACCGTCGAGGAGTAGATCTCCTCCACGTTCAGGGGGCTTCCGTCCGGCGTATAGCCTTCCTTCGCCCCGTTGTTGGTGTACTGGAGGACCGTCGACGCGATGTAGTGCTGCTGGGACTTTCCGTAGAAGAAGATCGCCAGGGCTCCGACGACGGCCACGAGGAAGATCAGGAGACTGAACTGTTTCAGATAGCGGAGCGTACTGAATTTTCTCATAGTTCCTTCTCCTTCCTCGCAAAGATCTTGCCGATGAAGACGCAGACGAACACGACGAAGAGGACCAGCACGGCGCAGAGTAGCGAGGGGAGCAGGCCGATCTTCTCGGTGAAGCTCACCTTGTCCTCGCTGAAGCCGATGTAGTTGCGGGCCTTCGTGCTCGAATACGCGCTGTCGACCGACTGGATGTCCGAGGCGATCTCATCGAGCAGCGTCTCCATTCTGCCGATCATGGCGTCGGCCTTTTCGGTCTTCGCCGGATCGGACGTGCCGCCTTCCAGCTTTTCCGTCAGGTATGTGTTGTATTCGATCGCCTCCGTCCGGTCCATCGTGCCCGTGAGCTGCTGTTCCGCGTGGGCCGCCATGCTGTCCATGCCGGTCTTGGTCCGGGACATGTAGTACTGGCTGTTCTGATCCTCGGTCGGGATCATGACGACGGCGCTCATGGCGGCGTCGTACATCTTGATGCCTTCGATGTCCTCCTCGTACGCGGCCATCAGCTTGTCCTGCATCAGGCCGTCCATGCGGATCTTGTACTCCAGCATGCTGACGAGCCCGGTTCGGTCGTTCGCGATCCCGTTCTCGATGACGTAGGAGCGCAGTCCGGCGAGGTCGTACGAATAGATGTTATCGAGGCGCTGCTCCAGGGAGGAGAAGGTGATCCCGGTGGCGGGATCCTGATAGTTCTTGCTCTCCCGCCCGCGGAGCTGAACGTATTTCTTCAGCTGGTTGCATTTGAGCTCGAGAAGGTCGACCGCCATCAGATACTCGTCGTTGAACTTGAGACCGTCGACGTCGAAGGACAGGATGGAATGGTTGTATCCGTAATGCTCGACGAAATACTCGCGGTAGGCCTTGCAGAGGAGCGAGAGCATGTCTTCGGCGCTGATCTTCTCCGTCTTCCCGTTGTCCGTGAACCGGACGATGAAGGAGGTGCTGATATAGTTCACGCTGCCGCTGATGCTCCTGTCATGGGTCGCCTGGACGCTGACGCATTCGCTCAGCTCGTCCGGGGTGACCTTTCCCTCCAGGCCGGCGTACCCGATCAGCCGCTCCATCACCTCGGCGCTCCGGATCTCGAAGATGTTGAAGCGCATCTGGTTGGGCGTCAGGCCTTTGGACGCCTCCTCGTAATCCAGCGACAGGACCGTGCTGGCCGTGCGGGTGCTCCTGCAGTAGAAAACGCCGCACAGGACCAGGGCGATGACCAGGAAGCAGGCGAGAACGATATACTTCCGCTTCCAGAACGCCCGGAGGGCGTCGCGCAGAGGATGGCGCTCCCCGACGGCGATGTCGGCAGGCGCCAAGTCTTCTGCCGTTTTCGATCTGTCTTTCTCTTTCATTGACTGTCTCCTTCTTCTAGTCTCCGTCCCCCGACGGGCCGGTTGGTACCGCTCAGTACCGGTTGATGTCGATTACGACCAGCTCGGGCATGTTGTTGATCCGCGGCGGAAAGATCTTGGAGTCGCCGAGCCCCGCGCTGATGACGAGCGTCTGGCTGCCGTCCAGGATGTATTCTCCCGCGGTGTATTTCGGGAAAAAACCTTCCTCGTCCGAATACAGACCGCCGAGGAAGGGAAGCACGACGATCCCGCCGTGCACGTGCCCTGCGATCCCGAGATCGAAATCGTAGCCGGACAGCTTCGATTCGAACATGATCGGGATATGCGCCATCACGATGCGGTAGACGGACGGATCGGTTTCGATCGAATCCATGAACGCCCGCCCGCCGTATTTGTCGAATCCCTCGGCCGTGCCTTCGAGGCCGGTCAGGCGGATCGTGTCTCTCCCGACCCGGATCTCCTCTTCGGCGTTGCGCAGCAGCTTCAGTCCTGCGCTCTCGAGCGCGCCGGGCAGATCCCGGTCGCCCCCGTCATAGATCCGCTCGCTCTCGTGGTTGCCGAGTACGCCGTAGCAGGGCGCGACCTCCGTCAGGGCGGAGATGAGGTCCAGTACGGGCCCGTAGTCGTCCTCGTCCCGGATGACCATGTCTCCGGCGAAGAAGATGAGGTCGGGCTCGAGAGCCCGGATGTCGCCGATCAGTGTTTCGTTTCCCTCGCCGTATTCCCGGACGTGGAGATCGGAGAGGACGGCGATCCGGATGTTGGCGCTGATCTTCTGGGAATTCTCCTGGTAGAAAGTGATCCTGTAATGGGTCTTCGTGTACCGCCCGTAGAGGAGGACGGCGGCGCAGATGAGAAGCAGCGCCAGGAGCAGGATGAGCGGAACACGGAAGCGCTTCGGCCATTTTCCGCGTTTTTTTGCCGCCGGCTCCTTCGGCGCGCCGGTGTCTTTTGTCGTCATAGCAGGCTGGATCTCCGGTTGTCTTCCGCCTGTCGGGGCGGATCGTTCAAAATATATTATATCACATCCTCCATTCTATCACATCTCGGCCGTCATTACAAGCGAATAACGAAGATTCTCTCCCTTCCGGAGATAAAAAACGGCCGGGAGACGGAAGGTCTCCCGGCCGGGGTCAAATCCGGATCAGTGGTCTTTGAAGAGCCAGGTGGAGGCGCGGTCGGAGAGCGTGCCGAATGAGAAGCCTCTCTCGAGGAACGTCTCGATGACCCAGGGCATCAGGTCGATGGTCTCCGGCGTCACCTCGTGCATCAGTACGATGAGCGGCGCGTTTTCGTCCTTGATCTTCCTGTTGTCCGCAATCGCTCCTTCGAGCGTGTCGAGGAAGTTCTGGCGGAGGTAGTCATAGGTCGACTCGTCCTCCGGCGCCAGATAGAGCATGCCGTCGTTCGTGACCACGTTCCAGTCGAAGGCGAGGTAGCCGTGGCGGGCGAGCATCTCCTTCATCTCCGCGAGCTTCGCGTCCGTGAGATACTGGCCGATGGAGCCGCCCGGGAAGCGGAACATCCGCCGTTCCGCCTGGATCTGGATGCCGGCGTCGCTGACCGCCTGCTCCCACGCGAGGATTTCCTTCTCCAGCGCGTCGGCGGAGGCGTAGATCTTCTTGTAGACATGCGTCATGGTGTGGCAGGCCAGCTGATGGCCACGCTCCGCGATGAGCCGGGCGGATTCGGGATACGCCGCGACGGAATTGCCGATCGTGAAGAACGTCCCTTTCACGCCGTACCGGTCGAGGATGTCGAGCAGGCGCCGTGTGTCCGACTCGGTGGGCCCGTCGTCGAACGTCAGGTATACCAGGTTCTTTCCGCTCTTTTCGGGAACGATCCGCTTCTCCGCGCTGACGAAGAGCGTCACCGGCTCCGACGGATTGACGTAGTAGCCGTTTCTGTCGGAGAATCCGCTGTAGGTCAGGGCGAACACTTCTCCCGCCGGCGCCATGTTGGTCGTCTTCTCCACCTCCGGAACGATGCCGAAGTAGGAGAGCACGGCGGTCACGTCCTCCGCAAGCCTGCTGGCGAAGGACGGGATCAGGAGATAGCCGTCCGTTTCAGCGGCCGGCGCCTCCCATTCCGTGTCGGGCTCGGTGAGGGGCGCGCCGGAGAGCGAGGCGACGGTGGCTGGATCGTCCGCCGCGTTGTAGGGCGAGGGCAGAAGCTCCGTATGGAGGAATCCCCGGAGCATCCTCTCGGACGCGTCGTCCGGCGGGACGGCCGGCGTGCCGGGCGTGTCCTCCGGAACGGGATCCACCGTCAGCCGGAGCAGCTCGACGATGTCGCCCTTCGCGTCCCACAATTCCGCTGCATCTCCGGAGGAGCAGCTGAGGAGCCAGGGGACTGCGAGGAGCAGGATCAGTATGAGTCGTATCTTTTTCATGTTGTCCGATTCAGCTTTCCTTCGGTCTTGGTCCGTCAAGCGTCGATCGATTCCGCCCGGACGGCGCGGCCGCTGTGCTCGTCGATTTCGAACAGAACGCCGTTCAGACGGCAGTCGCCGGCGGCGGGCTCGAACTGGCAGGGGGTCCTGACGCGGTACTTGTGGAAGACGGACTCCGTCCTGACGCCGAGGATCCCGGCCTGGGAGCCGCACATCCCCGCGTCCGTGATGAAGGCGGTCCCGCCGGGAAGGACCCGGGCGTCCGCCGTCTGTACATGGGTATGGGTGCCGAAGACGGCTGAGATCCGCCCGTCGAACCAGCGGGCGAAAAACAGCTTCTCAGAGGTGGCCTCTCCGTGAAAATCGCAGACGGAGACGTCGTACCGGCCCGCCTCTTTTCTGAGGATGGACTCGGCACAGTCCGCGGGGGAGTCGGCCGGATCCATGAAGACCGTTCCGATGAGGTTCATGACGAGGACCCGCACGCCGTTCGCCTGAACGATCAGGTGGCCGACGCCGGGGGCTTCCGGCGGATAGTTGGCCGGCCGGATCAGGAGCGTCCCGTCGTCCAGCATCGGGAAGACCTCGCGGCGCCGCCAGGTGTGGTTCCCGCCGGTGATGACGTCCGCCCCGCAGGCGGAGAGCCGCTCGGCCGCCTCCTGCGTGATTCCGTTTCCGCGCGCGGCGTTCTCGCCATTGACGACCGTCAGGGACGCGCCCGTCGAGTCGATCAGCTTCCGCAGCCGTCCGCCGGATTCCAGGTAGCCGACGCCTTCGTCGCCCACGACGTCGCCGAGACATAGGATCTTGATCATACCGTACCTCTTCCGTTCCGTTTCGCTTGAGCCGTGCCGGTCTCCGAAAAAAGAATGCCTCGCAAATCACGCGTCCCGCGGATCCTGTGAGACATTCCGAACCTTTCAGAACCGGAGCGGCGTGATCAGTAACTCAGTCCGCGTCTCCGGCGGTTGTAATCCGAGCGTGGGTTGACGATCTCGCGCCAGTCGAGGTCGCCGTGATCGAGAGCGCAGACGAGCACCTCCGCCGTGGCGATGTTGGTGGCCATCGGAACGTTGTGGACGTCGCACATCCGGAGCAGGTTGTATTCGCTCTCCGCGAATTCCCGGTTGGGCGTCGTGCTCCTGAAGTATAGCAGGACGTCGATCTCGTTGTAGGAGATGCGGGACGTGATCTGCTGTGCGCCGCCGTGGGAGCCGGGCAGGAGCTTCTCAATCTCGAGCCCCGTCGCTTCCTCGACATACTTGCCGGTGATGTTGGTGGCACAGATGTGGTGCTTCGACAGTATGCCGCAGTACGCGATGCAAAACTGGGTCATCAGCTCTTTTTTGGTGTCGTCAGCGATGAGTGCGATATCCATATCCGTACCGTTCCTTTCCGTTTATGGTGCGGTCCCCGGCGGGACCGTTACGTTGTCGTCGTTCAGAATGCCTTTTCCATCCGCCGCCTGAGACGCTTCATGCCGTCGAACAGATAGACGTTTTCGCCTTCCATGCGCCGCGCCACGTTCCGGCAGGCGGTCATGAAGGGGGAATCCCGCTCCGGCAGCTCTCCCTTGTCCTGAGCCTTCTGGAGGGAGGGATCGTAGGGGATGACGCCCGCGCACGGGAGCGCGCAGGAGTCGATCATGCGGAGGAGGCCCGCCCGCTGTTCCCGTCGCACGGCCTGCGGATCGAAGGCGGAGATCAGGAGACGGAGCCGGATCGCGCCGGCCGCCTCGAGCTTTTCCGCCGCGGATTCCGCCGAGCGGACGGACGTCAGGCTCTGCTCGGATGGGATGAGGACCGTATCGAAGAGATCCGCTACCGGGACGGCCAGGGAAAGGCCCGCACCGGTGTCGCAGATGAAGAACTCGAAATCGTTCTCCTCCTCCATCACCGTCCGGAGCGTCTTTCTGACCAGACCGGCGGTGGAAAGGCCGGCTGCGCCGGCCGCCGCCTCCAGCTGATCGGCGGGAGAGGCGGAAAGAAGGAAGAGGGAGGGGATCTTCTCGTAGGGGGTGATCACGCACTCTTCGAGCGGCCGCCCGGCCGCGAGGTCGGTGAAGTTGAAGAGCGCCTTGTCCTGCGCGCCGCTCAGCAGGTCGAGACAGCGGCTGGTGAAGTCCAGGTCGATCAGAAGCGTCCTGCGGCCCGCTTCCGCCAGCGATACGGCGATCCCGAGCGCCGCGGAACTCTTGCCGACGCCGCCTTTCGAGGAGGCGATCATAAGCCTTGGATAGGACGGCATACGGACCCTCCCGACTGATTACAATTCATAATTATACACGTACAGTATATCACCAATGAGCATAACTTGTCAATGCGCTGACACATTTTTTTGTGAAACTTTACGGCTCGGCGGTCAGCTCGGCGGACACTTGCCGGGACACGACGGCGGCGCGCCGGGCCGTCTCCGGAACGACAAAAATCCTCTTGCATCGGCGGGGAAGAACTGATATAATAGTATCAGGCGAAATATCACTTTTGAGGAGGCTGTGATGAAGAACGAAATGGATAAAACGATCACCTTCTCCATCCGGGAAGAGGAGAGAGACCGGGAACGGAAGATGCTTCTGCGGGCCGTCTACGACGCGCTCAGCGAGAAGGGCTACAACCCGATCAACCAGCTCGTGGGATACGTTCTGACCGAGGATCCCACCTACATCACGAACTACAAGAACGCCCGCGCCCTTATCCGCCGGATCGACCGGGATGAACTGATGGGCGCGCTCCTGAAGGAGTATCTGGGACTGTGAGGGAACTACCGACGGCGATCCTGTCGCCCCGGCTCCGGCCCGTGTCCAGGATGGCGATCGGTTCGCTGACCGTCTCGCCGATGCAGGCGGCGCTGCCTCTCGAGGAAGGCGCGGCCGTTTTGGCCTATGCCTTCGACGCGGGGATCAACTTCGTAGACACGGCGCAGTACTACCGGAACTATCCGATGATCCGGGAGGCGCTCCGGCGCGCCCGGGATCCGGACAGCGTCGTCCTTTCGACGAAGACCTACGCATACTCCCGGGAGCAGGCCGAGGCGGCGGTGGAAGAGGCCCGGCGGGAGACCGGCCGGGATGTGATCGACCTGTTCATGCTGCACGAGCAGGAGAGCTACGAGACGCTCCGGGGACACCGGGAGGCGCTGGATACGCTCTTCGAACTGCGGGAGCGCGGCGTGATCCGGGCGGTCGGCGCCTCCACGCACCATACGGCGCTGATCCGGGGGCTCCTCCGTCTTCTGGACGAGGGATACGACCCGGATGTCTGCCACCCGCTCTACAACATGAGGGGGATCGGCATCGCCGACGGGAGCGAAGCGGAAATGGCGGCGGCCCTTATGACGCTCCACAAGCGGGGCGTCGGCGTCTTCGGCATGAAGGCGCTCGGCGGCGGTCACCTTTGCGGAAGCGCCGAGGAGGCGCTCCGTTTTGTTCTGGAAAAGCCCTTTATCGACGCGGTGGCCGTCGGGATGCAGTCGGTCGAGGAAGTGGACGCCAACCTGCGTTTCCTCCGGCGCGGCGCCTTTTCCCGGACCGACCGGAAGAGATTATCGGCGAAGAAGCGGCGGCTCCACGTGGAGGAATACTGCGAGGGATGCGGCGCCTGCGTGCGGCGCTGTACTTCGGGCGCCCTCCGGCTCGAGCCGGCCGACGCCGCGGACGACGCGCACGGAACCGAATTCACGGCGGAACTCCTCGGAGAGGACGCCGTCACGGGAGGACCGAAATACCGCGCGGTACCGGACGACGAAAAATGCGTCCGGTGCGGATACTGCACCGGGGTCTGCCCGGTCTTCGCGCTGAAGATCTACTGATCCGGATCGGATCATCAAACCAACCATCGGCGGAAAGAACATGATGCAGATCATTGACTTGAGGAGCGGAGAGACCGTTCCCTCGCTTGACGGGGGGAGCGTCTTCGTTCTCGGATTTTTCGACGGCGTCCATCTCGGCCACCGGGCGCTTCTGCGGGAGGCGCGGCGGCTGTCGGAGGGACGCGGCGTGACGGCCTGGACGTTCCGGTCGCTCCCGAAGGGGGACGGACGTCTTCTGACCACGGTGGAGGAGCGGCTGGCGCTGCTCCGCGAAGCCGGCGCCGATCACGCGGTGCTGGAGGAATACGGGGAACTGCGGGACCTGTCCGGGGAGGCCTTCATCCGGACGAGGATCCGTGACCGTTTCTCGCCCTCCGCGGTCCTGACAGGACCGAACTTCCGCTTCGGGCGGGACGCCGCCTGCGGGGCGGAGATGCTGCCCGGACTCCTGCCGGAGACGGCGGTACGTATCCTCCCGGAGGAGAAGGACCCGGCGAGCGGGGAGATCATCTCGTCCTCCCTGATCCGTTCTCTCGTTCTGGACGGACGGATGACGGACGCGGCCCGGCTCATGGGCGGCGGCTACCGGATCACCGGCGAGGTGATCCACGGGGCGGCGCGTGGCAGAAGGATCGGTCACCCGACCGTCAACCAGCGGATCTCGGAGGGGAAGGTGACGCCGAAGCACGGCGTCTACAGCAGCCTCGTTCTGATCGGCGGGGAAACGGTCTTCGGCGTGACCAACGTCGGCACGCGCCCGACGTTTCACGACGGGGACGGCGTGACGGCCGAGACCTGGCTGATGGATTACGAAGGAGACTTGTACGGACGGACCGTTACGACGGAACTGTTCGACTACATACGGCCGGAAAGACGGTTCAGGACGGCAGTCGCGCTGAACCGCCGGATCGAAACGGACGCGGAGGAGGCGCGGCGCCTTCTGGCCGCGCGGCAAGGAGAATGAGAAGATGATCAGGAGAGGAATCGGCGCGGCGCTTCTGGCGGTCCTGCTGTTCTGGTGCTGTCCGGTCCTGCCCGTCTCGGGCGCGGAGGTGCCGGATCCGCCGGCGCTGACTCATGCCAAAGCTGGCTGTCTTTATAACTTCGAGAACGACGTGGTGCTCTACGAGGAGAACGTCAACGAACGGGTCTTTCCCGCGGCGACCGTGAAGATGATGACCGCCATCGTGGCGTTCGAGACGTTTGGCGACGACCTCGACCGGCAGATCACCGTGACGAGGCAGATGCTGGAGCAGGTGGTCGGCAACCGGATCGGATTCGAAGAGGGCGAGATCGTGACGGCCCGCCAGATGCTGTCCTGCATGCTGGTCAACTCCGCCAACGACGCCGCGATCATCCTCGCGTACGCGGCGGCCGGCTCCATCGAAGCGTTCGTGTCGATGATGAACGACAAGGCGCTGGAGATCGGCACCTACAGCACGTACTACACGAACCCGACGGGCATGCACGACAGCGCCATGGTCACGACGGCCCGCGACACGCTGCTCATCGCGAAGTACGCGTACGCCGTGCCGGGACTGGTGGACATGACCACGCTGCCGAAATACGTCATGGAAGCGACGAACATGCACGACTACCGGAACGTCTACAACCGGAACGGAATGATCTCGAAGTACTACGGCGCCGGTTATCTGGATGACCGGGTCTTCGGCCTGAGCGCCGGAGCCACGGCGCAGGCGGGCTACGTGGCCTGCGAACTGGCGACGGACACCGAGGTCGGACTCACCTACGTTGCGGTGATACTCGGCGCGGAAGATGACGACGAGGAATCCTGGCACTACGTCAACGCGGAGAACCTCCTCGACTGGGCGTTCGAGAACTACGGATACGTGGAGGTCCTCTCCCACCGGAAGATCATCACGGAGCTGCCCGTATCGCTGTCTTCCACGCTCGACTACGTGACGCTCGTGCCGAAGGAGGACATCGTCCGGTACCTGCCGCTGTCGGTGGATCCGGAGACGGACATCCGGTACAGCTATCAGACCCGGGAGAAGACGCTGACGGCCCCGATCGAGTCCGGCATGGAGGTCGGCACCGTCACCGTGACGATGGACGATCAGATCATCGGCTCCGCGCCGCTGATCACCACGACGAGCATCGCCCGGAGCGAATTTCTGTATTTCCTTTCCCGCGTGGAGGAGTTCATCAAGAGCCGCCTGTTCATCGGCACGCTGGTGTCCGCGGCGGTGATCACGGTGATCTACGTCCTGATCAAGGCGCGCCGGCGCGAGAAAAAACTCCGCCGCATGACGCGGCACCGCTGAGCGGCGGGACGGCATAGAACAAAAAGTTCCGGGGGAGAACGTTTCGTAACGAAGCGTTCTCCCCCGGTTTTTCACTGTTATACTCCGTTTACCAGACGCGGCGTTCCTCGCGGAAGGGATCAGCCGTGGCGGCGTCGATCGGGCGGAGGATCACGAAGGAGCTGAATTCGAGCTCGTCGAAGCGGAAGCGTGGATCCAGATCAGGCCCGCAGGAGGCGCTACCGAGCCCGGACTGGCGAAGGTTGACGGTGACGGTGGTCTCCGGCTCGCGGACCAGTTCGTAGTGATGGCGCTTCTCCGTCAGCTGTTCGGGCGAATAGTGCTGCGCGTTGAAGGCGAAGGGAATGTCCGCGGTAATCAGCAGTCCGTGCCCGGTCTCGCCGTAGACCTCGGCCCACCGGCAACCCCAGTGAGAGGCGTTGTCCTGCGGACGGATGTACGGTTCGTAATTGTCCGTGACGGAGGAGGAATAGTCCCCAAGTCCTGCGGAGAGCCGCTTGTCAGCATAACTCTCGCCCGGCCCGTAGCCGAAGTAGCGCATGCGCTCCATCCCCTCCGGCATGGTGATCCGGAGACCGAAGCACGGGAAGAAGGCGTCCTCCGGGAGCATGTCGCGCCAGGCGACGTCCAGGTCGATCCGGAGCCCCGCGTCGCGGAACGTGTAGGTCATCTCCGCCCGGAGGACGGGATCCCCGGCCGGGGCGCCGAGAGAGATCGACGACCTGACGACAGCCTCCTCCGGGGAGGCCTTTTCGGTCGTGACCCCGTAGCATTTGACCGAGACACGGTCGAATCCGGCTTTCTGCCAGAACTCCGCGATCCCGCGGTCGTTGTCGGTAGGCGCGCGCCAGATCTGCGGGACGACCGGTCCCGTGATCATCTCCGCGCCGTTGTCGGCGAGCCCGACGAGCAGGCCGCTCTCCTTCGAGAGACGGTAGCGGGTCTCCCCGATCGTGATGACGAGTTCCTTTTCCTCTTCGGCGAACGTGACCGGATATCGGGCGGGCTCGGCCGGATAGGACGGTATGTCCTTCTCATAGACGAACCGGGCGGCGCCGACTTCATAGCCGGCGGGCGCCCATTCGGTCGGGGCGTTCTGCCGGAAGGACAGCTCCGCGGTGACGATGCCGCCGGACGGAAGCTTGTCGGTCAGGGTGTATTCCTTTGTTTCTCCGGGCGCGATCCCGAGCGAGGGGAAGACGCCGGAAAGAACGGCAGTTCCGTCCAGCCGGACGGTCCAGGCCATCGAGAGATCGTCCATCGTCCTGAAGAAGCGGCGCGAGCGGACGGCGTAGGTGCCAGGTGACACTTCGGACACTTCTACAGGCATGATCGCCTGCTTCAGCTCGAGCAGGCCGGTATGGGGACGGCGGTCCGGATAGACGAGACCGTCGACGCAGAAGTTCAGGTCGTTCGGCGTGTCGCCGAAATCGCCGCCGTACGTATAGGAAGGCGCGCCGGTCCTGTCTCCTGTGGCGACGGAATGGTCGGTGAACTCCCAGACGCAGCCGCCGAAGAAATTGTCGTGGGACTCGATGACCCGCCAGTAGTCTGCGAGGTCGCCCGGGCCGTTGCCCATCGCGTGGCAGTACTCGCAGAGGAAGAAGGGCATCGTGTAGCGTTCGTTCTCGCAGTAGGCGGCGCACCGTTCCGGCGCCCGGTACATGTTGCTCTCGATGTCCGTGACGAGCGGGAGCGGCTCCTCCGCCTGACGGCGGTCGAGGCTGGCGCCTTCGTAGTGGAGCAAGCGGGAGGGATCCCTCCCGCGGATCCATTTCGCCATCGCGTCGTGGTTGCTTCCGTATCCGGATTCGTTGCCGAGCGACCAGAAAATTACCGAGGGATGGTTCTTGTCCCGCTCCACCAGACGGCGTGCGCGGTCCACGTACGCTTCCGTCCACTCGGGCCTGCCGGCGAGCCGGTCCCAGGGGCACATGCCGTGCGTCTCGAGGTCCGCCTCGTCGCAGAGGAGAAGACCGTACCGGTCGCAAAGCGCCGGGAAGCGCGGGTCGTTCGGGTAGTGGGAGGTGCGGACCATGTTCACGTTGTGCGCTTTCAGGATCATGACGTCCCGCTTCATGTGCTCCCACGGCGTGGCGTGGCCGAGCAGCGGATGGCTGTCGTGCCGGTTGACGCCCTTCGCCTTGACCTTTTTGCCGTTCAGGAGGATGCACCGATCCCTGATCTCGATCCTTCTCGCGCCGGCCGGGATCGAAACGACCTCGCCGCCGCAGAAGAAGAGGAACTGATAGAGATCCGGCGTTTCGTCGGACCAGAGCCGGACGTTCCCGACTTCACAGGAGACGGAGCCGCTGCCGCCGAGCGCGGCGGCACCGCGGCCGGCTTCGCTCCCGTCCGGGCCGATCAGCTTCCAGGCGACCGTCGCCGGGCCGGTCAGGTCGATCTCGGCCGAGAAGACGGCGTCCCGGAAGTCGTCCGTCAGATCGACGTGAACGAACAGGTCGCGGATGTGGACCGGATCCCGGAAGAGGAGGTAGACGTCCCGGAACAGACCGGCGAAGCGCCACATGTCCTGGTCCTCAAGATAACTGCCGTCGGACCATTTCAGGACCAGCACCTTGATCGTGTTGACGCCCTCCCGGACGAGCCCGGTCACGTCGGTCTCGCTCGTGCAGTGGGAGACCTGGCTGTAGGCAGCAAACCGGTCGTTGATCCAGACGTAGAAGGCGGATTCCACGCCTTCGAAATTCAGATAGACGCACCGGTCGCCGAGACCGGCGGGCAGCGTGAAGTTCCGGACATAGAGCCCGCACGGGTCGCCGTCGGGCACGAAGGGCGGATCGAGCGGGAACGGATAACGGATGTTCGTATAGTTCGGCGCGTCGTATCCGCGGCCGGTCTCCGTCTGCCAGCTTCCGGGCACGGTCAGCGTGTCGAACCCGTCCGCCGAGAAGGCGGCGTCCGTCACGTCCGGCACCGCGGCCGGGGAAGGATACCAGCGGAAGCGCCACTCGCCCGAGAGCGATTTGAACCGGGGGCTCGTGCCCCGGGCTTCCCCGAGCGCCCCCTCCTCCGTCTCGAACGGGACGAAATAGGCGCGGGGTTCCTCGCAGTTCACGTGCAGTGCGGTGGGATCTTCGTAGTAGCGGGGAAGATTCATATCGGACTCCTTGAAAGATTGTTTGATAGAAAGAGCCCGGCGGCCGGAAAAGACCGCCGGACGGCGTTCAGAGCAGAAGGATATGGTTCGTGATCAGCACGACGAGCGGGATCGTGAACATGGAAAAGAGCGTGGAGGCGCTCACGTTGAGCGATGCCAGATCGGGCCGGACGTTGTGCATCTCGGCGATGACCGCGACCACGGCCGCGGCGGGCAGGGAGGCCATGATGGTGAAGAAGATCACCCGGTCGTCCGCCATGCCGCAGAGGTGGTAGATCAGGCAGATCACGACCGGCATGACGAGGAGCCTCAGGAACGAGAAGAGATACACGCCGGGATCGCCGAACAGACGTTTCGCCGGGATCCGGGCGAGGTTCGCCCCGATGACCAGAAGGATCAGCGGCGTGCACAGGTTGGACATGAAGTTGATGGAGGTCATGATCGGCACCGGGAACTGGACCCGGAGGGCGTAGAAGAGCAGGCCGACGAGGCACGGCGTGGAGCCGTAGTTGAAGATCAGCTTCTTCCAGTCGATTTTCACCTGCTTCTGCTTGCGCGCGATGATCACGATGCCGTACGACCAGGCGACGAGATTGAACGCGATCACGTAGAAGGAGCACCAGAAGAGCCCGATGTCGCCGAGCAGCGCCTTGAGCACCGGAAAACCGAGAAAGCCGCCGTTGACGAAGATCAGGGAGAATTCCGTGACGTTGCGTTCCGCCGGATCCTTCCG
>JAEEGL015890997.1_pt1 | contig 25675 bp, 19 predicted proteins | sample 9134231 | NCBI WGS metagenome assembly JAEEGL01 (sample SAMN16246548, study PRJNA631951) | gut metagenome | biome: gut microbiome; feature: rumen; material: fiber-attached | host: Bos | place: Iran: Karaj | collected 2018-10 | reverse complement strand
GCGCGGCAGCGCAGCCGTGCGCTCCGAGCGCCGGCCGCAGGCGCTGCGCGAGATCGATTATTCGCAGGAGTCCCGCATTTCCCTCGGCATGGCCGAGGTGGACCGCATCCTGGGCGGCGGGATGGTGCCGGGCTCGCTGGTGCTGATCGGCGGTGAGCCGGGCATAGGCAAGTCCACCCTCAGCCTGCAGATCCCGCTGTGCTGCAAGGATTTACAGACATTATATGTGACCGGCGAGGAGAGCGCGAAGCAGGTCGGCATGCGTGCGAAGCGCCTGGGCGGGGATGACAGCAACTGCTCCATCTTCTGCGAGACGCTGATCGACGCCGTGATCGCGGAGGCGGAAGCCCGCCGGCCGGACCTGATGATCGTGGACTCCGTGCAGACGATGTACACCGAGTCGGTGGATTCCGCGCCGGGCTCGGTGAGCCAGGTGCGCGAAGTGGCCGCCGCGCTGCTGCGCTTCGCCAAGGACAGCGGCGTGCCCGTGATCCTGATCGGACACATCACCAAGGAAGGGTACATCGCCGGACCGAAGATCCTCGAACACATCGTGGACGTCGTCCTGCAGTTCGAAGGGGAGGGCCGCGGCGCCTACCGCATCCTGCGGAGCATCAAGAACCGCTTCGGCTCGACGTCCGAACTCGCCGTCTTCGAGATGACGGGCAAGGGACTCCGCGAGGTGGCCAATCCTTCCGACCTGCTGGTCCCGATGCATGAACAGGGGCTCAGCGGCACGGCGGTCAGCGTCATGCTGGACGGGACGCGCCCCTTCCTGTTCGAAGTGCAGGCCCTCGTCAGTTCGGCGGTGTACGGCACGGCGCAGCGTTCGGCGACGGGCTTCGACACCCGCCGGCTGAACATGCTGCTGGCCGTCCTGGAGAAGCGCGCCGGATTCAAGCTGGCACAGAAAGACGTCTTCCTCAACATGGCGGGCGGCATCCGGGTCACCGATCCGGCCTGCGACCTGGCCGTCGTCTGCGCGGTGCTTTCCTCCAATTTCGACTTCCCGATCCCGCCGCAGACCTGTTTTGCGGGCGAGGTCGGCCTCAGCGGCGAAATCCGTCCCGTCGCCCAGCCCGGGCGGCGCGTCGCGGAAGCGGCCCGGCTCGGTTTCGAGCGCATCTTCGTCTCCTCCTTCGCGCCGGTCGAACATCCGCCGAAAGGCATCCGGATCGTCCCCGTGGCGGACGTCCCGGCGCTGGTCCGCGCCCTTTTCCAGTCAGGAAACAGTTGAAAATAAATTATTTATGAAACGGATATCCTTCCTTCTCTGCCTTGTCGCCCTGCTTGCCGCCGCCTGCAGGACGGCGCCCGCTGTCATCAGCCCCGCCCCGCTTTCCGCGGAAGAGACCGCCCTGATCGTGTCTTCCGACTCCGTGATGCGCGTCCTGAGCGTCTTCGTCCCCGAAGATTCGCTGGTCCTGCGCTCCTTCTCCACGGATTTCACCGACGCGGACCTTCGCGGCGAGACCTTCCGGACGCTTTCCGCCAAACTGCTGGCGACCGTCACCTCGCCCGAGCAGGACGGGGTGGGCATCGCGGCCCCGCAGGTCGGGCTGAAGCGGCGCGTGGTCGCCGTGCAGCGCTTCGACCGCCCCGGCGAGCCGTTCGGCGTCTTCCCCAACGTCCGGATCGACTCCCTGTACGGCGAGGTGAAGGACGGCCCCGAGGGCTGTCTGTCCATCCCCGGATACCGGGGGAGCGTACCCCGCTATACCCACGTCATCGTCTCCTACAAGGACCCTGCGACGCTGCAGACGGTCCGCGACACCGTCGACGGCTTCACGGCTGTCATCTTCCAGCATGAAATCGACCACCTGGACGGCATCCTCTACACCGACCGGACGGATTCCGTCTGGGTTCGGAACCGTTGACCGGTGCATTCCCAGATCATTCCATTTATTGTCAATAAGCCATGAAAAAAACCATCCTTCTTCTCGTCCTTGCTTTTATCGGCATCGGCGCGTTCGCACAGAAGTCATCCCTTCTCCGTCAGCGGATGGAGATCGTCGAATTGGAAAGTGAGACCAGCAACGTCAATCTGCAGGTGTTCTACATGAATGACGAAAACCCCCGCGTCTATTACCTTTCGCTGGGGAACCTGGGTGTCGGCATCGATCTCGTCCAGATCGATTTCGACCCTGTCTTCGAACTGTTCATCCCGTTGGGCGGCACGTTGGAAGAGGCCATCGCGAAGATGGAGGAGATCAAGACCTTTTTCAAGCTTCCCCGGCAGACCACGACGGAACTGCAGGGCAGCTTCTCCGCGGCCTATCCCAGCGACAAGCTCCAGACCGTGACGGTCACTTCCAGAAGGCTCCTGTCGTCGAAGATCCTGGAGTTCAGCCTGCCTACGGACACCAACGGCATCGTCCGCGCCACCTACGTGACGAAGGGCAAGTTCGGTTCCCTGCTGACCGGCCTCAAGCTGTATAAGAGGATCCACCCGAAAGAGAAATAACCATCCGTCCGATGATGTCCAGGCTTCTTCCGCGCGCCGTCGCGCTAGCACTGCTCCTCGCCGTTTGTTCCGCTCCGAAGGCGCCGGCGCAGGACCGGCTGCTGGGTACGCTTTCCGACCCTTCCTCGGAGCTGATGTCGCACGATTTCCGCTATGTCGGAGCATACGGCGGCTGGCGGTACGGCCTTTACAACGCCGGTTATGCATCCACCGTGGAGCATCCGAGGAACCTCGACATCGACGTGAAGCTGTGCCGCTGGAAAACGGATGACGCCGCGCACCGCGAGTGCTGCCCGGTCTGGCATACCGGGCAGGGGATCACCGACGGCTTCCGGGCGCCGTATGATCCGACCGGGATCATCGAAGGGCATGTGCTGCACATCCTGTTCTGTCCGGGCGTGGACGGGCGCAGCGCCTATGTACATGTTCCTTATGACTTGAAAAAGAAGCGGTTGGGCAAGGAAGAAGTCATGTTGCTGGACGGCGTGCCGATGACGGTCGAGGGCGTGCTCGACAACTACAAGGCCCGCACCGGCGCCGAGATCCCCTGGTTTTCGGACGGGGGGGCCGAGACGGCGTACGGGATCGGGATGAATGTCGAGATCGTGCGGCACCGGGGCTGGTACTACAGCGTCGTCAGTGCCTTTGCGCAGGGGTTCACCTGCATGGTCGTCCGCTCCCGGGACCTGGTCCGGTGGGAGACGGTCGGCATTCCCGCCCCGTCCTCCCTTCCTCTCGGAAACAGCTACTGGGAAGGGGTCGTGCATCCGCTTCACGGCGACACCTTCGCCTTCGCCATCCGCGTCCAGAACGAGCACGGCGTGATCTACGGGACGTGGAACGCGGCCACGGGTGCCTTCTCGCATCTCCAGGCCATCGAAGGCGGCATCACGGCGCGCCCGGAAATCTTCAAGTACAAGGGCGATACCTATTTGTACTGCAACACCTTCGGGCCTTCCGAAGTGGAGGGATACGGTTCCGTCTTCCGTGCCACCGTTTCCTTCTACCGGCTTTCCGCGGACGGCGCATCCCTGGCATTCGTCCGTTCGAAGACCGTCCCCGAAGGGATCCATTACGCGACGTTCTATGTCGAGCCGGGGCGTGGCCTGCTGCGCCGGAGCCGCGCGCGCGACCGGCTCTGCATCATCTACAGTACGGACGCGCGGCGCCTGAATCCGGCCCAGGCCCGCAGCAACATCAATCTCGAAGCATTGACTCTCAACTAATCTGGATATGAAAAAGATCTTGCTTTCCCTGCTGGCGATGTGCCTGCTTGCCGCAGGAACCCTGTCTGCCTACGTGGAGCGCGACATGCTCCGGAGCCAGGCGGATGAAGCGAAGCTGAAAACGCTGCTCATCCCGGACCAGAAATGGGTTCCCTTCCCCGCTTACGCAGACCGCGCCGGATGGGACGCGCTGCTGGGCGACTGGAAGGACGATTTCATCGCCCGGGGCGAGAAGGCCCTGGACTTCGAATGGAAGGTCGTCACGGCGACGGATTACCTCACCCACGACCGCGGCGGTTCGCAGGGGGCGGCCGGCGCGCGGCTCTATGCCAATGTGCTGACGGTCATCGACCTGTTCTTCGCGGAGCTCGCGAGCGGTGAAGGCAAGTATCTCGACCAGTTGATGAACGGCACGTTCGCCCTCTGCGAAACCACTTCCTGGGTGCTTTCGCACCACCTTTACCTGCAGAAGAGCGGCCACTATTTCCCCCAGTCGTTCGACAATGCCATCGACCTGGTCTGCGGGGACGTGGGGGCCATCCTGGCGTGGGTCTACTACTATTTCCACGAATCGTTCGACCGCATCGAGCCGGAGATCAGCCGCCGCCTCTACGAGGAGCTCGACAAGCGGATCATGACCCCGTACCTGACCGAGAAGCATTTCGGCTGGAAGGGCGACCGGTTCGATCCGGAGACCGGGCATCTCAACAACTGGACGCCCTGGTGCAGCGTCAACTGCCTCCAGGTGTTCGCGCTGCTGGAGAAGGACATGGACCGCTTCGCGAAGGCCGCCTACATGTCCATGGAGTCCGTCGACAAGTACCTCAACAACATCGAGGGCGACGGCTGCTGCGACGAGGGCCCCAGCTACTGGTACCAGGGGCCGGCGAAGAACTTCGAATATCTCCTGTTCCTGCGTTGGATCACGGGGGGCAAGGTCGATGCGCTGGCCAACCCGATGATCAAGCGGATGGGCGAGTACATCGCCAGTTCGGTGATCGGGAACGGCTGGGTGGTGAACTTCTCGGACGCCGGCGCCCGCGGCGGCGGGGATCCGCTCGTCATCTACAATTACGGAAAGGGCGTCGACAGCCTGCTGATGAAGCGGTATGCCGCCTATGTCCTTGACGGGAAGGAGCTTCCGGCCGTCAAGGACCGTTTCATCATCCGCATGTTCTATTCCCTGCTGGTCAAGGACGACCTCCGGAAGGAGACGCCGGAACTGGTCATGGATCCCTATACCTGGTATCCCGAGACGCAGATCTGCTATATGAGGGAGAAGAACGGGTTCTTCGTCGCATCGAAGGGCGGCCACAACGCGCAGAGCCACAACCACAACGACATCGGTACGGTTTCCGTTTACTACAAGGCCGTTCCGTTCCTCATCGACGCCGGCGTCGGGACGTATGTCACGAAGACGTTCAGCGCGCAGCGCTACGAGATCTGGACCATGCAGGCGAACTACCACAATGTCCCCATGTTCAACGGGATTCCCGAGAAGGAGGGACGCGAGTATGCCAGCAAGCAGTCGGAATTCGATCCGCGGACGATGACGTTCTCGGTGGACTTCGCCGGGACGTATCCCGCCGAGGCGTGCGTAAAGAGCATGCTCCGGAAAGTCTCCCTGAAGAACGGGAAGGTGACCGTTAGGGACAGCTATCAGCTGACGGAGTCGAAGAAACCGGCGGACTTCAACTGGCTCACGTGGGGCGACGTCGACATCTCCGTGCCCGGGAAGGTCACGATCACGGTCCAGGGGGAGACGGTCACGCTCGGCTATGACGGGAAACGCCTGGAACCGGTCCTGGAAACCATCGTGCAGGACGATCCGCCGCTGCGGAAGGTCTGGGGGGACAAGATCTACAGAGTAACCCTCCGGGAGCGCAAGGCGTCGCCGAAGGGTTCCTATACATTCACGGTCACGCCCGGGAAGGGGTGACGGCCGTCATCCCTTCCGGATTACTCCTTGACGGGACGGATGGGGAATTGATAACCGGACCATGCCGTCGTTTGAGTGATCGGCGCATAGGAGGACACGAACCATTTCAGTCTCCAGCTAAAAGAAGAATCCGTATCCAGCGGGCTGCTAGACCAATAGTTGCAGTTTATGTCCTCCGGGCTATAGAACTTGCTGTCCAGATATCCTCCCACATTGGGCAGGAAGAGGGTCTTTCCGTTCTTCTTGGAGGTGAACCGCAGTCCCGTCGCCCCGTTCTGCGTGACTTTGGCATACGTGCAGTTGTCGATCAGTTCCTGGAACTCATCTTTCGTAGGCAGGCGCCAGGCGCCGTCCGTGTAGTACTCGACGACATCCGACTCCGTACTCTGGTAGCGCGTCGCATCGGGGAAGGTGTAATACCGTCCCGCGTCCGTCGCATTCTGCGCCAGGAAGTTACGGTCTCCCCACCTGACGCTGAGGCCGAGGTCGACGGCTTCGGGAGCCGGATCGAGGACGTTGATGGTCACCGTCCTTTCGATATTTCCGTTCAAAACCACCCGCAGCACGGCCGTTCCCGCCTTGAAGGCATTGATCTCGCGCCAGCCGTCTCCGCCGTTCCCGACGCCGGCGATCCGGTCGGCATCGATGTACCAGTACTCATTGGTTATCTTCGCATCGGACGGATTGAGGACGGCCGTGACTTTCACCTTGTCGAAGGGGAACAGGGTCACGGGGCTCGGACTGAGCGTGAAGGAAATCAGGTCCGGAGCCTCCACCTTCACGGAGCATGTGGCGGAGAGCGACCCGACGGTCGCCGTGATCGTCACGGTCTTGTCTGCAAGCTTTCCGGTTACGTTTCCTTCGCCGTCCACGGTCGCCCAGGAGGTGTTGGAGGATTTCCAGGTGACGGGAAGGCTGGCGGCCTCCGCCGGAAGGATGACGGGCGTCAGTTTGATGGTCTCGCCGCGCTTGACGGAATAACTGGATTTGTCAAAGCGGATCGAGGTGGCGGTGGCTTCTGTGACCTTCAGGTCGATGCTGTGGGAGAACGCTTTGTCAGCGGTCTCGACCAAGATTGTCACGCTTCCGTTCCCGACGGCCGTCACCTTCCCGCTGGAGGTGACCGTGGCTACGCCCGTATCGGAACTCGTCCAGGTGAATGCGGTCGGCTTGTCGGTCGCATTCTCCGGCAAGGCGCTGACGGAAAGAGAAAGGGTCTGGCCTTGGGCCAGGATGGTGGAGGTATAGCCGCCGATGCGGATGGCCATGGTCGGGATGGAAGGGTCTCCGTATACCGGACGGATGGGAAGTCCGGTCATTCTGGATGACGTAGGGTCGGATGCGGAAGTGGAGGCTCCGGTCCGGGCGTAGGCGGGCTGGTAATGGTAGAGGGAAGACGTCCACAGCGTGATGGAGGAAGCGTTCCCCAATGCATCCGTGAAGGCTCCGTTGACGGGGATGACGATGGACTTGTTCGTGTATCCGGTTTTCTTGCTCGTAAAGCGGTACGCGTAGACGGTGTTCCCGCTGCGCATGCTTTCCATCGTGCAGTTTTCCAGCAACTCTTTCCATTCCAGATGGGTCGGCATCCGCCACTTGTCCCCCAGGTGCGCCTGTGCGGCGTCGTCTTCCGGGGACAGCGTGGACAGTCCGTCGTATCCGGGGGCGTTTTCCATGGTGCAGTACTTGGTCATGGCTGTGTTGGCTCCGCTTCCGTCGCACCAGCGGTAATTTCCCCAGCTGTAGGAGGACTTCGGCAGGGTTTCTCCCCAGGCGAAATACGCTCCTGCCTGTGTCTGCGTGTTTGCACCCAGGTTCATGGAGGCCCATTTGACGCTGAGCCCCAGGTCGACCGTTTCGGGCTGGGCGTAGCTGACGGTAACGGAGCATGTCGCCGTATGGCCGCCGTCCGCGGACGTCGCGGTGAGCGTCGTTTCACCAAGGCCGGTGCCGGTGACGTAAACGGTATTGCCATAGGTTTCGATCGATGCGACCGAGGGATCGGCGACCGTCCAGGTAATCCTCCCGTCGCTGGCGTATGCGGGCACGGGAGTTGCCGTCACCGCGGATTGGTTGCCGTTCAGGGGCAGTTGCAGGCTTGTCTTGTCCAGCGTGACGCCGGTTACGGGGACATGGACCTCTTCGCCTTGCACGGCGCGGACATAGTACCGGCTGTTGCGTCTGGATACTGCCGTTGTCGACGATCCGTTCATCGCAGGGATCGCGTAATGGCAGAAGATGGGCTCATCCACGTAAAGTGACGAAGTCATATATTCCATTTCGCTGAATCGGAAGGAAATCGTCCGGTCGGTGCAGCCGGGGACGTTGCTCTTGAATACGATGGCGGAAGACCCGTCACCGGCGGCCTGGGACGTGGTGCGCTCAAACAGTTCGCGCCATTCGGCTTCGGTCGGTGTCCTCCATCCTTCCCCGAGAAGGACGGTCGCCGCATCGTCCTCCGGATCCAGTTTCGTTTTCCCGTCCGTAAATCCGTTGTTTCCGTATTCGGCCAGGGTGCAGTATTTCGTAAGGTCCGTCAGGATGTAATTCTGTTTGTCCCACGTTCCCCATTTGTAACTGTAGTCGCTCGCCGCCTGCTCCGTCTCGCCCCACTTGAACTGATGACCGAAGCTGTTGGAGGTGGCGCCGATGTCGAACGACGCCCATTTGACGCTGAGACCCAGGTCGACGGCTTCCGGGATGTCATAGTGCATTTGCGGGGTCACCTCGAGCGCCGCCATCTTTTTAAGTCCGTTCCGTTCGATGGTAAAGGGAGCGGAGGCCTTCTTCTGGAAGGTCGCGCTGGAACCATATGCCTGGACGGTGACCTTGAACCCCTTGGTAAAGGAGGTCGGCGGGACGACGAACCAGAAGTCGGTCGCGGTTTGGGCGCTCGTTCCGAGCTTGATGCCGCCGGGGCAGTCGAGCACGATGTCGGCATAGGTGCCGGAAGCGTCGAAAGACAACGCGGGGTCGCGGTCCGGAGAGACACTGACCGATGCGCTGCCGCTGATCACTTCGCCGTCGTTCCCTTCCAGCGTAATCTTCGAGACGGTGACATCGTCTCCGTAAAGGCGCAGCCGGAGAAATCCGCACAGATTCTTGAAGAACAGTTCGGAATTCTCCGTTGCGGAAACCATTACGTTGGCGTCCTTGCCGAACGAGTGTTCGCGGTAGGACTGGGTCCTGGGAATCTGGACATGGCTGATGGTTCCCTCGCCGGACATGGTGATTCCGCTTGAATACGGGTAGACCGCATAGATGTTGTCCAGCGGGGTGCCCGTGGCGGACGACGACGAGGCTTTTGCAAAATCTCCGTCGTTGGTTCCGGCCTCTCCCTGATATGTATATTTCTGGTTGACTGTGATGTATTTGAAAACCGATGCGGGATCCGCCTCGTCCCACAGGATGCGCAGATCCTCCGCGACATAGGCCTTGGTCTCGGGATCCGAAGGGCTTTCGATCCTGGCGTGCAGGATGTCTCCGTCATCGGCCGCCGCGATTTCGGCGGGCGTTTCCATTTCTGCCTGGGTGCATCCGGCGGCTGCCAGGAAGGCCAGGACCATCATGATGTGGCTCTTGTTTTTCATGGCTCGTCAGTTATTGTCCCAAGGATATTCGTTTCCGTCGTCGTCGATGGTTTCCGTATTGCTGCCTGCCAGCAGCAGCGATTCGAGACGCAGGGTCTCGACGGTGATGCCCGGAGCGACATACCGTTCCCCGGGGGTGCTGTGTTTTTCGCGGTCGATCATATGGTGTCTTTTCTGTTGATTCGTATGGATTCAAGACGCAAAGATAATCATTAATCGCTTATTGCCAAGCGCCTTCCGGAGGTTTCAAGCCGTTTTTCAAGCAGGGTGCGGATGCGGTCGGGACGGACGCCGGACCACGGAGAGACGGCGAGGAAACGCGGCGGAACGGCCGCTGCGACGCGGTCGATCCGGAGGTCCGCGCGGAACCGTCCGATCATTTCGGCGAGGAGTTCGATGTACGAATGCAGGTCCGGCATTAGGAAGTCCTCCGGGTGTTTTTCGTATTCGAGGGCCATCGGCGTCCCCTTCAGGATCTGCAGCTGATGGAGTTTGATGCCCGTGAGCGGCAGGTCGTTGATCCGCTCGCAGGCGCCGAGGAGCATCTCCCGCGTCTCCCCGGGAAGGCCGAGGATGAGATGCCCCCGGGTGTCGATCTCCCGTTCTGCGGCAAGCCGGACGGCCCGCGCCGTGTCGGCGAAGGTATGGCCGCGGTGGACGCGCGCGAGGGTCTTGTCGTAGCAGGATTCGATGCCGAGTTCGAGGATGACGATGCCGGGGAGCGAGGCGATGAGGTCCAGTTTCTCCTCGTCGACGCAGTCGGGACGCGTCGCGATGACGATCCCTTTCACGGCGGGGTGGGCGAGGGCCTGGGCATAGCGGTCGCGCAGCAGCTCCACGGGCCCGTAGGTGTTGGAGTAGGACTGGAAATAGGCGAGGTATCCGTCCGCCTTCCGGCCTCTGGCGCGATGGAACGCGATCCCTTCGTCCAGTTGTTCGCGGATGGATTTTCCCGGATGGCTGTACGCCGGGTGGAAGGCGGCGTTGTCGCAGAAGGTGCAGCCGCCCCGGCCGAGCGTCCCGTCCCGGTTCGGGCACGTGAACCCGGCGTCGATGACCAGCCGCTGCAGGCGTTCTCCTAGTTGCGTCATGCTTCCCATTCCGTGTCAAAGGTAGTCATGTTTTGTCAATTCTTCATTTTTGATTACATTTACCGGGTAATACAAGATCTCTATCTAACTAAAAGACTGACTCGATATGAAACGGCTGATTCTCTTCGCGGTGATGCTGCTCACCCTCGGCGCCTGTAAGAAGCAGGACGCCTTCACGCAAAGCTTCCAGGCCCCCGTCGGCGACATCCGGGCCCTGTACATCCGTCTCGGCAACAATATGTGGTGCGACTGGCCCGTCCAGACAATGGGGAGCGACCTCCAGGAGGCGGTCAAACTGCTGCCTGAAAACAAACGCCCCGACCTCCGGCTGACTACCGTGGATTCCCTGTGGCGGAAAGTGACGGATCATGCAGCCGCGAACGGCATCAACATGCTGGTCGTCGACCTCGGCGAAGGGCTCCAGTACCCGAGCCACCCGGAACTGGCCGTCGAAGGCAGCTGGAGCGTCGAGAAGATGCGCGACGAAATCCGCCGCCTGAATGCGCTGGGCATGGAAGTCATCCCCAAGCTCAACTTCTCCAACACCCACAACGGCTGGATGAAGGACTACCGTCACATGGTGTCGTCCGCCCCTTATTACCAGATGTGCTCCGAGGTGATCGCCGATGCGGCGGAGATCTTCGGGCATCCGCGCTTCTTCCATATCGGATACGACGAGGAGACCGTCGGCCATCAGAGCGGGTTCACCTATCGGATGCAGCGGGTAGGAGAATCCTGGTGGCGTGATTTCCTGTTCATCATCGGCGAGGTCGAGAAGCAGGGCGCCCGTCCGTGGGTCTGGTGCGATTACGGCTGGAACCACCCCGAGTACTTCGAGCGCTGCCCGAAAAGCGTCATCCAGCAGAACTGGTACTACGACGAGGCCTACGGCGGATTCGACCCGGAAACGAACCGGACGGACGACCATGAGCGCCTGATCACGTTCTGGAAACTGGAAGAAGCCGGTTTCGACCAGGTGCCCTGCGGCACGAACTGGGTGGGCTACAAGCGCCGGGAACTCAATGTCGGCGCGGACGACGTGATCGGGAAACTCGTCCGGACCTGCCGGAAGGTCATTTCCAAAGAACACCTGTACGGATTCATGATGGCCCCCTGGAGCGCCTGCACGGAGGAAGGGACGGACTTCCAGCTCCACGGCATCGAGTTGTTCCGGGAAGCCCTCGCTTCCGAGCCGGAATAGCCGGAAGCGGCCTTCAAATATGGTATTAATCAAAAATATTGCTATCTTTGCCCCGGATTTAATTCGCAAATGATATGAATTTACGTGACATCAAGAAAGACATCGAGTACGTGATCGGCGCATTCATCGATGACTGCTCCCTCTTCAGCGCCGTGAACAAGAATGCGGACGATGCTGCTCTCGGCGTGCTTTTCGATGACGCCGTCAACCTCTACAACGACCTGAAAGACAAGGTGAACGAGAAAGTGGAAGGCAAGAAATCCGCTTACTACACTGCCATTCGCAAGGAGCTGCTCGACAAGACGGACGAACTCTACAACCGCCTGAGCGAGATGGTCCAGAAAGCCGCCAAGGAGTAAACCGGAAGCTGATCCTTTTGTAAGATATGCGGGGGAAGGCTTTCGGGTCTGTCCCCCGTTTTGTATAGAACGAACGAAACGGAAAAGAGATGAAAGTAGCAGTTGTAGGCGTGACCGGCCTGGTAGGAACCCGAATGGTCGAAGTTTTGGAAGAGAGGCATTTCCCCGTGTCTTCCTTCATCCCCGTGGCCTCCGCCCGTTCGGTGGGCCGCAAGATCCTTTTCCACGGGCAGGAACACACCGTCGTCAGTGCGGACGAAGCGATCGCGCTCCGGCCGGACCTGGCCCTGTTCTCCGCCGGCGGCGACGCCTCCCGCGAACTGGCGCCGCGTTTCGCCGCGGCGGGCTGCCGCGTCGTGGACAACTCCTCCTGCTGGCGGATGGATCCGACCAAGAAACTGGTCGTGCCTGAAATCAATGCCGACGTGCTGACGGCGGAGGATTTCATCATCGCCAACCCGAACTGTTCCACCATCCAGATGCTGCTGCCCCTGGCGCCCCTCCACCGCCGCTTCCGCATCAAGCGGATCGTGGTGTCGACGTATCAGAGCGTGACGGGGTCCGGCAACAAGGCCGTCGCCCAGATGAAGGCGGAGCGCGGCGGCGCGCAGTGGGGTGATTATCCGGCTTTCTATCCGTACCCGATCGACGAGAACGTGATCCCCCATATCGACGTCTTCCTCGAATCCGGTTATACGAAGGAGGAGATGAAGATGGTGAACGAAACGCACAAGATCCTTGGCGACGACAGCATCGGCGTCAGCCCGACGGCCGCCCGCGTGCCGGTCATCGGGGGCCACAGCGAATCCATCAACCTCGAGTTCGAGCGCGATTTCACCCTCGAGGAGGTCCGCGCCCTCTGGGAAGCGGCACCCGGCGTCACGGTGGAGGACGATCCGTCGCGGAATGTCTATCCGATGCCCCGCTTCGCCCTCGGCAAGGACGACGTCTTCGTCGGGCGGCTGCGCCGCGATCCTTCCGTGCCGTTCGGGCTCAATTTCTGGTGCGTCTCCGACAATATCCGCAAGGGGGCGGCGACCAATGCCGTCCAGATCGCGGAGGAACTGCTCCGCCGCGGCTTCCTGGGCAACGAATAGGCGCATGGGAAGACGGACGGGCAGAATTGTATTCCGGATCTTGCTGGTCGTGTACGTGCTGGCGGTCCTGTACCTGTGTTTCGGTTACTTCCGGACGTTGCCGTCTGTCAGCCGGTACATGTGGGGATTCCCGACCGACAAGGTCGTCCATTTCCTGATGTTCCTTCCTTTCCCGCTGCTGGCGTACGGCGCCTTGGGCGTGCGCCCGCGCTCGTTCTTCCTGTCGCTGCTGCTGGTGGCCGGCATCTTTGCGGCCGGCTGCGTGCTGTCCGGCGGGACGGAGGTCGTCCAGTCTTTCCTGTACTGGCGGTCGGGCGACCTGCGTGACTTCGAGGCCGACGCCCTTGCGCTGGGCATCAGTTCGGGAATCGTGTTGCTGATTGAAACGGTCCGGCAGATCCGCCGGCGCTAGTCTTTCCCGGCCAGGTGCTTCTCCCAGGCCCAGGCGGCGGCGAGGGTGTCACGGATGTCCCTTTCCGCCTTCCATCCCAGTTCCCGGTTCGCTTTGGCGGGGTCTGCCCAGATGGCGGTGACGTCCCCGGGCCGGCGCGGCGTGAACCGGTAGTTGAGCTTGACGCCCGTCGCTTCCTGGAACGCGTCGACCAGCTGCATGACGGAGAGCGGCGTCCCCGTTCCGATGTTGTAGATCTCGTAGGATCCGGTCATCCGCCCGTCCAGCATCCGGCGGACGGCGAATACATGCGCGCGGGCCAGGTCGACGATGTCGATGAAGTCCCGCTGGCAGGTGCCGTCGGGGGTCGGGTAGTCGTTCCCGAAGATGGACAGGCATTCGCGGCGGCCGATGGCCGTCTGCGTGATGAAGGGGACGAGGTTGTTCGGCACGCCGCGCGGGAGTTCGCCGATGAGGGCGGAAGGGTGCGCGCCGATCGGGTTGAAGTAGCGGAGCGCGATGCCGCGCAGGTTTCCGTATGCCTTCACGCTGTCGCGCAGGATGTCTTCGCACATCTGCTTGGTGTTTCCGTAGGGCGAGGTGGCTTCCTTGCGCGGGGAGGCTTCCGTGACCGGCAGGCTGTCGGGCTCGCCGTAGACGGTTGCCGAAGAGGAGAAGAGGATGTTCCGGCAGCCGTTCGCGCGGGCGGCCTCGATGACGTTGATGAACGATTCGAGGTTGTTGCGGTAGTACTTGAGCGGTTCGCTGACCGACTCGCCCACGGCTTTGAAGCCGGCGAAGTGGATGACGGCGTCGATCCGGTGCTCCCGGAAGAGGCGCGCCGCCGCCTCCGCGTCGCAGAAGTCCATCTGCACGAAGGGAAGGTCGTCCTTCCCGGTGATTTTCCTCACGCCCTCGACGCCGGACAGGTCGCAGTTCGACAGGTTGTCGGCGACGATGACCTCATAGCCGGCCTCGATCAGTTCCACGCTCACATGCGAGCCGATGAATCCGGCGCCGCCGGAAACCAAAACGCATTTTTTCATTCCGCTTTCTTTTTGGATATGCAAAAATAGGATTATTTTTGTGTTTATGAAGCTTTTTCGTCGCATAACCCTTCCGGCGGTCTTCCTGGCGACCGTCGCGCTGCATGCCCAGGTGCCTGCACAACAACCCGCCGCAAGGTCGGCGAAAACCCGCGCCCAACGCTATGCCGAGCTGATTTCGGACAGCGAGGCCCTGAAAGGCAGCCTGTTCGGCGTCCTGGCCGTCAACGGGGCGGGCGACACGCTCGCCTGCATCCATCCGGACACGCGGATGGTTCCCGCCTCCAACCTGAAGCTGGTCACGACAGGAGCGGCCCTGCATGCCTTGGGCTCCGGCTTCCGTTTCGAGACCCGCATCGGCGTGCGCGGAGCGGTGTCCGCCGAAGGCGTCCTGGACGGCGACCTGTACATCATCGGCGGCGGAGACCCTACGCTGGCATCGAAGGACACGTCCGCCCTCACGCGCGCCGCGCTCTTCGCGCGGTGGAAGAAACTGCTCGACGGCGCGGGCATCAAGTCGGTCCGCGGCCGCGTCATCGGCGACGGCCGCTACTTCGACGGCCCGATCGAGAAGGACACCTGGTCGTACCAGGACATCGGGACGGCCTACGGCACGGGCGGCGACGGGCTCTGCTTCTACGAGAACAGCCTGGAAGTGAAGGTGAGCGCCGGTACGGCCCCCGGGGCCCCGGTGAACGCCATCGTCTCCTTTCCGCAGCTGCCCTGGCTCCGCTTCGCGAACCGTTCCCGGACGGGCGGCGCCGGCACGGGGGACGAGCTGTACCTGTATACGTCGGACGTCTGGCCTTTCGCGGAGATGCGCGGCACCTTCGCCGTCGACCGCGCGGCCAAGACCGAGGAATTCAGCAACAAGTACGGCGCCTATACCTGCGCGCATTATTTCTGCGAGTATCTCCGCGCGAACGGCATTCCCGTTTCCGCCGGCCCCGCGGACGTGCGCGGCGGCCGTCTCCGCACCGACCCGGCCAGCCTGGAGAACGGTCCGTATGCCGCGAAGGTGGACGACCTCCGCATCCTGGGCGCCACTTCTTCACCGCAGCTGAAAGACATCGTCCTGCGGACCAACCACGTCAGCGACAACTTCTATGCGGAGACGCTCCTGCGGATGCTCGGCCGCAGGCTCCACCATTCGGCAAGCTATGATTCGAGCTATGTCGCCCTGGGCGAGGTGCTCTCCGCCCTCGGCGCCGATCCCGCCGGGGTGCGGATCGTCGACGGCAGCGGCCTGTCGCGCCACAACTACGTATCCCCTTCGTATTTCGTCCGTTTCCTCGGGGTGATGATGGATTCTCCGGTCTTCGAGGACTACGTGGCGAGCCTCCCGCAGCCCGGAAAGGGCACGCTGGCCTCCCGTCTGCGCGGCGAGCAGGAGACGTTGCGCGCCCGGGTCCGCATGAAGAGCGGCTCGATGAACGGCACCCTGTGTTTCAGCGGCTATATCATCCCGGAGCGGGGCGCCCGTGATGAGACGGTCGTCTTCTCGATCCTGACGAACAACGCCCTGGCCGGCGGCTCCAAGGTGGGACCGCTGCTGGACCGGCTGATCGTGCTGCTGGCTGCCGAAAACGGAAACTAGTATCCCCCGGGGAAATAAGATGCGCTTGTGAAGAGGGAGCGGATGCCGCTTCCTTCTTCGTCCACGTGCCCGGTGATCCGCCGGGCGCGGATCGGCGTGCGGGCGTAGTAGTCCGGGTCGGACGGATCCAGCGACCCGATGCGCACGACCTGCGCGGCATGGATGAAACGCCCGTCGCCCAGGTAGATGCCCACGTGGCTGACGCGTTCCCCCGCGGCGCGGGCGCCCCGGGCGTCTTCCCGGCGGATCCCGTGTGTGCGCAGGGAGTCTTCCGGCGCGGCCTTCCCCCAGAACAGGAGGTCGCCGGGCCGCAGCGCCGTGGCCGTGATGCCCCCGTCAGCGGCGTGGATGGGAACGTCTTCCCCGGCCATGGCCTGCTGCGAGGCGTTGCGGGGCAGCAGGACGCCGTTCAGGAAGAAGGCGATGCGGGTCAGGCCGCTGCAGTCGACATAGTTGGTCGTGGTGCCGCCCCACATGTACGGGACCCCGAGCAGGCGCTGCGCCGTTTCACAGACCTGTTTCCCGAGCTTCTTCCCGTCCAGGGCGGTGGCGTGCCGTTCCTTCGCCCAACGGTAGAAGACATCCACGTCTTCCGCCCGGACATATCCCTGCTTCCCGGAGGGCAGGACGACGCCGACGAAACGTTTCGTGAGCACCGCGGTGTTCTCTTCATAACCCGCAAGCCGGCCGCGCGTATGCGTCCTGACCTTGTAGAGGATGCGCATCAGGTCGCCCGCCACCAGGTCGGAGATGACGGCGGCATCCGCCGAAGGTCCGGCGTATACGGTGCTGTGGAAGGCGGTGCAGATGTACTTGGGCGCCGCCAGGTAGTCTTCCAGCTGCGCGGCGTCCAGGCGGACGAGCCCCAGTTCGTTCACCCAGGCGGTGTACGGCTCCGGCGTCCGGACCTTGATCCAGTATCCGCTGGTATCCAGCAACTCCACGACCGTGCCCATCAGGGCCTGGTCTCCGAGTTCGGCCGTATAGTCCGGCGCTTCCCGCATCAGGTTCGCGGAAAAGGCCACGACCGCTTTGTCCTGGGCCTGCGCGGCGGCGGCCAGCAGGAGGCTGGCGGCCAGGAAGGAGGCAATGCGTGTTTTCATCGCGGTGATCCTTTATTTTTCCCCAAATATCGCAAAAAATGCTTATATTTGTCAAATTAAACTGTTCGCAATGGCTATTTACGTAAACCGAGAGATTCCCGAAGGCCTCACCTTCGATGACGTGTTGCTGGTTCCCGCTCATTCCGACGTGCTTCCGCGCGACGTCGACGTGACGACCGCGTTCACGGCCGACATCCAACTGCATACCCCGATCATTTCCGCCGCGATGGACACGGTCACCGAGTCGGATCTGGCGATCGCGATGGCGCGTGCAGGCGGTATCGGCGTGATACACAAGAATATGACCATCGAAGCGCAATGCGAGCAGGTCCGCCGCGTCAAGCGCGCCGAGAACGGCATGATCTACGACCCGGTCACGATCAGCCCCGACGCGACGGTGGGCGACGCCCTGGCGATGATGAAGAAGCACCATATCGGCGGCATCCCCGTGGTGAACGCCGGCGGATTCCTGATCGGCATCGTCACCAACCGTGACCTCCGGTTCCAGGAGAACATGAAGCAGCCGGTCTCGTCGGTGATGACGTCCAGCAACCTGGTCACCGCGCCCGTCGGGATCACCCTGGCGCAGGCGACGACCATCCTGCAGCGCGAGAAGGTGGAGAAACTCCCCGTCATCGAAAAGGACGGCCGCCTCGCGGGCCTGATCACCTACAAGGACCTGATGAAGATCAAAGACAACCCGATCGCCTCGAAGGACAGCAAGGGGCGCCTCCTGGTCGCCGCGGCCGTCGGCATCAAGTCCGACACGCTCGACCGGATCGCGATGCTCGCCGACGCCGGTGCCGACGCTGTCGTGCTCGACACGGCGCACGGCCATTCCGAAGGCGTGCTCCAGATGATCCGCAAGGCCTGCGCGGCCTTCAAGGACTACCAGGTCGTGGCCGGCAACGTGGCGACCGCCGCGGGTGCCAAGGCCCTCGCCGACGCCGGCGTGAAGGCGGTGAAGGTGGGAATCGGCCCCGGCTCCATCTGCACGACCCGTATCATCGCGGGCATCGGTGTGCCGCAGCTGACGGCCGTGATGAGCGCGGCCGACGCCCTGAAGGGCACGGGCATCCCCGTGATCGCCGACGGCGGCATCCGCTACTCCGGCGACATCGTCAAGGCCCTCGCGGCCGGCGCGAGCACTATCATGGCGGGTTCCCTCCTGGCCGGCACGGAGGAGTCTCCGGGCGAGACGATCATCATGAACGGCCGCCGCTTCAAGTCGTACCGCGGCATGGGTTCCCTCGAGGCGATGGAGCAGGGCTCCAAGGACCGTTACTTCCAGGACATGGAGGCGGATGTCAAGAAACTCGTTCCCGAGGGCATCGTGGCGCAGGTCCCGTTCAAGGGCACCGTCTCCGAGGTCATCTACCAGCTGGTCGGCGGCGTCCGCGCGGGCATGGGTTACTGCGGCGCCCACACCATCGCCGACCTGCGGAACGCGCAGTTCGTCCGTATCACCAACGCCGGTTTCCTGGAGAGCCACCCGCACGACGTGACCATCACCAAGGAAGCCCCGAACTATTCCCGGTAATCCGACCGTGATGCGCATCCGAGTCTCCCTGCTTGCCGCCGCCCTGCTGCTGGGCATCCTGCCGTCCTGCCGGTGGATCTCCTCCATCGTGCACGACGGGGAGGTGGTGGCGCGTCTGGGCGACCACAAGCTGTTCCGCAGCGAGGTGGAGGCGGTGATCCCGCCCGGGACGTCCTCCCAGGACAGCACGAATCTCGCGATGCTGTACATCCATACCTGGGCGACGGAACAGGCGTTCCTGGACGTCGCCTCCGCGAAACTCTCCAAGGAAGAGAAGGATGTGTCCAAGGAACTCGAGTCCTACCGGGCCTCCCTGCTGCGCTACCGTTTCGAACAGCGGTACATCAACGAGCGGCTGGATACGGCCGTCAGCGAGGCGCAGATCCTGGCCTATTACGAGGCGCACCCCGAGTCTTTCGTGCTCGAGCGCCCCGTCTTCCGGGTCCGTTTCCTGAACATCGCCAAGGATTCCCCGAACCTGCCCGTCATCCGGAAACTGATGTCTTCCGACGACCTGGCTGATGTGGAGGCCGCCGACAGCATCGCCTCCATCTCGGCGTACCGTTACCGCGACGCGTCTGCGCACTGGACGGACGCCGTTTCCCTGGCGGCCGAGTTCCAGGTGGACTATGCCGAGATGCTCGCGGCCCGCAGCGGCGCGTTCATCGTCCTGCCGGACGGCGCGGACAAGGTGTCCGTGGCCTATCTGGCCGAAACGGTGAAGGCCGGCCAGGCGGCGCCGCTGGATTTCTGCCGCGAACGGATCCGCGACATCCTCATCAGTACCCGGAAGCACGAACTGCTCCAGACTTTGGAACAGGACTTGATAGAAGAAGCCCGGATGAAAGAGAAATTTGTTATTTATTCGGAATGATCAGAAGATTGATACTCACGGTCGCGTTGGCCGCGGCCCTCTGCCCCGGCGTGAACGCGCAGAAATACAGATACATCGACAAGACGGTGGCCGTGGTTGGCAACGAGCCCATCACCCTTTCGCTGATCGAAGGCGAGGCGAAGAACCAGCGCGCCCGCGGCATGGCCTCCGACCGGAGCGTGCGCTGCGAACTGCTGGAGACCGTCCTCGAATCGAAACTGCTCCTGATGCAGGCGCGCATCGACTCCCTGTCGGTCAACGAAGACTGGGTCGAGGGAAGCCTTTCGCAGGACCTGGACCAGGCGTTGTCCTATTTCGGCGGCGAGAAGGAGGTGGAGGAGTTCTACGGCAAGCCGATGTACCGGATCCGCAACGACCTGCGCCGCCAGTACGAGGAGATGAGCCTCACGGAGCAGGAGCGGCAGGAGATCATGAAGACGGTTCCCGACCTGACCCCTTTCGAGGTCAAGGCGTACATGGATACGGTCGACCGCGAGTCGCTCCCGATGGTGCCCGCGAAATACAAGCTCAGCCAGATCTGCCTCTATCCCGACCGGGAAGCCGCCGCGCTCGCCGCACGTGAGAAACTGCTCGAGCTGCGGGAGCGGATCATCGCCGGGGAGAAGTTCTCCCTGCTGGCGCGCATGTATTCCGACGACACGGAATCCGCCCGCCGCGGCGGGGAACTGGGCATGCTGTCCCGCTCCCTGCTCTGGCCCGCGTTCTCCGACGCCGCGATGGCGCTCCGTCCCGGGACCATCTCCCAGATCGTCGAGACGCCCGACGGGTTCCACATCATCGAGGTGCTCGAGAAGAAGGGCGACATGTTCAATGCGCGGCATATCCTGCTGATGCCCAAATACACGGCGGCCGACCAGGAGAAGGCGTTCGCCCGCCTGGACAGCCTCCGTTCGGAGATCCTTTCCGGCGCCGTTTCCTTCGAGATGGCGGCCTCCTTCTATTCCGAGGACGCTCCTTCGCGCACCAACGGCGGCCAGATGGCGGACCCGAACACCGGATCGGCCTATTTCGAGGTCGACCAGCTCAAGCCGTCCGACTATGCGGCCATCCGCAACCTCCAGGAAGGCGAGATTTCGATGCCGGTGGTTTCCAGCGACAACGACGGCCGGGCCGATCCTTCGAAGGGGTACGTGAACGGCAAGCTGATGTACAAGATCATCCGGCTCGACAAGATCATTCCCGCCCACACGGCTTCCTTCGAGACCGATTTCAATGAACTGCAGGAACTGGTGCACCGGCAGCAGCAGATCAAGGCCGTCGACGCGTTCCTGGAGAAGAAGATCGCCGAGACGCGGATCGTGATCGATCCCATTTTCGAGGACTGCGACTTCCACCGGGCGGTCTGGGCGACCAAGATCAAGAAATAAGCGTTGCCGATGCGGGGTCTTCGTCTGGCATATCTGCTCCTTTCGCTGCTGGTGGCGGTTCCGCTTTCCGCCCAGCGGCAGCGGACAGAGAGGACGGACAGCCTGGTCCGCCTGCTGGGCTGCGACGAGCTGCGCCAGCGGGACGAACGCGGGAAGAGCATCCGGATGGCCCTGGGGCACGCCCGTTTCGAGCACAATGCCACGATGCTGCTCTGCGACACGGCCTACTGGCGCGTGGACGACGGCATCATCAATGCGTTCGGCAATGTCCGCATCATCCAGAACGAGACCATCCTGAGCAGCGAGAAACTCGACTATCTGGTCGAGTCGAACCTGGCCCAGTTCCGCGGCACCGTGGTGCAGCTGCAGGACAAGAAACGCAATACGCTCCGCACGTCCGACCTGGACTACAACACGCAGGACAGCGTGGCGACGTTCCGGCGCGGCGGATCGTTCCGCGACCAGGACGGGCAGGTGATCGAGAGCGAAACGGGGTCGTACGACTCCAAGAAAAAGGAGTTCATGTTCATGCGCGACGTGAACATGTACACCGACTCCATTTTCATCAAGACCGATGTACTGACTTACAATACAGAGACTTCCGTGGCTCTGCTCGGCACGGGCACCTGTGCCTGGAAGGGAGAGGACTACATGCTTTCCTCGAAGTCCGGCAGATACGAACGCGCCGTCGAGCACTTCCTCTTCACCCGCGAGGTGCACCTGCAGACCCGCGACCAGGAGGCCTGGTGCGATTCGCTGCATTACTGGCGGCTGACCAACGACGCCCTGATGCGCGGCCATGTCGCCCTGCTGGATACGACGCGCGAGGTCATGGCGGTGGCCCGGTCGGCGCACTATGTCGATTCGGCCCGGAGCGTGACCCTGGAGCGGGATGCCGCGGTGATGGGAATCGACCGGCAGGAATCCGTCGCCGACACGACATACATCGGGGCGGACATGCTGGTCTATTGGACGGTGCCCAAGTGCGACCTGGACTCTTCCACGGTCAGGCAGTCCCGGGCGCGCCTTTCCGACATGTCGGCCGATCCGGTGACGGCGTACCGCCAGAAGGCGGCCGAAGAAGCCCGCGCGAAGGCGGAGCAGGCCAGGAAGGAGAAGGAGCAGGCGGATCCCAACGCGGCGGCCGCCAGGGACCGGGGCCGGCAGCCCAACCTGCCCGGCCCGGATGACGGCGCTCCGGCGCCGGCTTTCTTCCGCTACATCCGCCGTCCGCAGCCGCCGGATTCCCTGGCGCTGCGGGGCCCTCTGGCGCTGCGGGATTCCCTCCATGCCCGGGCGGACAGTTCGCTTGCGCTGCGTGACAGCACGTCGGCGGGGGCGGATTCGACCGTCCTGGCGCCCCGCGACACCACGCCGGTGGCTTTCCTCAAGGCGGTGGGCCATGTCAAGATCTTCCGCAAGGACATGCAGGCGGTGTGCGACTCCCTGGCTTTCACGGGTCTCGATTCCCTGGCGCGGATGTACAAGAGTCCCGTCGTCTGGAACGAGGTGCGCCGTCAGTATTCTTCCGACAGCATCTATGTCCTGGTCCGGAACCAGTCGCTTGAGAAGGCCAGCCTGATGTCGTCCGCATTCATCATCGTGCAGGAAGACTCCCTGTGCTTCGACCAGATCCGCGGGGCGGAGATGCTCGCGTTCTTCGACTCTACCGGTGCGTTGACGCGCTTCGACGCGCTCGGCGGCGCATCCGGCCTGTTCTACATCGAGGAGAACGATGCTTTCGCGACGGTCAACAAGTTCGAAGCGAAGATGTTCACCGCCCGGATGAAGGACGGTGATATCCACGATATCAATTACTTCGAGGACGTCAAGAGCGACGCCTTCCCGGTCGTGCAGCTCCGGAAGGACGAGCGCGAACTGAAGGGCTACCAGTGGCAGCCGGAAAGACGCCCGGCCACGCCTTCGGACGTGACGAGCCTGCAGCCGCGCCGCTCGGAACGGGAAAAATACGAGAAGATGCCCCGGCCGAAGTTCAAGTATACGGAAAAGTATTTCCCCGGGTACATGGACGAGGTGCACAAGGAGCTTGCGCGGCAGGATTCGCTCTCCCGCGCCCGCCGGGCGGAGCAAGCGCGGCAGCGGGAGATCGCAGACAGCCTTGCGGCGGTCGCCGCCGACAGCCTTGCGGCCGTTGCTGCAGACAGCCTGTGCACCGCGCCGGACAGCCTGGCCGCCTTGCCGGACAGCCTCTCTTCCCGCCCGCCGCGTCCGGACAGGCCTGCCGCGGACAGCCTGGACGTGAAACCGTCCGTCGATGCGCCCCTGAAGGCGCCCGTGGATTCGCTGCCGGCCCTTTCGGACACGTTGTCGCCCGAGCAGCGGGCGGAGCGGCAGAAACAGGCGGAGCGCGAGCGGAAACGGGCTGAACAGGAACGGAAGAAGGCCGAGCGGGAACAGAAGCGGAAGGCGCGCATCGACGCCCGGGAGGCGAAATGGGCGGAACTCGACGCCCGCGACGCCGCGAAGGAAGCGGCCAAACAGGAAAAACGGCTCCGGAAGCAGCGCATCAAGACCCGCAAGACCTTGCAGGCTGTCGAGAAGCGGGAGGCGAAGGAGCAGAAGATCATCGCCCGGTACAAGGAGCGATACATGAAACAGAAGGAGAAGAAAGAGGCGAAGGGGGCCGAGGAAAAGAAGTCCGAGGCGGATAATGAGACAAGAAGCAAATGAAAAATGTGCTGATCATCGGATCGACCGGACAGATCGGATCCGAACTGACGATGAAACTGCGGGGCATGTTCCCTGAAGGACGGATTGTAGCGGGGTATATCCCTGGCGCGGAACCGAAGGGCGTCTTGCTGGAGAGCGGACCGAGCGCCGTGGCCGACGTCTGTGACGGCGCCCAGCTGCTCGACGTCATCCGGAAGTACGACGTGGACACGGTGTTCAACCTGGCGGCCCTCCTTTCCGCCGTGGCGGAGAAGAAGCCGCAGCTGGCCTGGAAGATCCAGATCGACGGTCTGATGAACATCCTGGAGATTGCCCGCGACCGGCATCTTTCCGTCTTCACGCCGAGTTCCATCGGGTCCTTCGGTCCGGAAACGCCGCGGCTGGAAACGCCGCAGGATACCATCCAGCGTCCCAAGTCGATGTACGGCGTGACCAAGGTGACGACCGAACTGCTGAGCGACTATTATTTCCTCAAATACGGCGTGGATACGCGTTCCGTCCGCTTCCCGGGCCTCATCTCGCATGTGACGCTGCCCGGCGGCGGGACGACGGACTATGCCGTCGAGATCTTCTATTCCGCCGTGAAGGGGGAGGAATTCGTCTGCCCGATCGCTGCAGGGACCTACATGGACATGATGTACATGCCCGATGCCCTGCAGGGCGCCGTCGACCTGATGCTGGCCGATCCTTCCCGGCTGAAGCACCGCAACGCGTTCAACATCGCGTCGATGAGTTTCGATCCCGAGCGGCTCGCCGCGAAGATCCGCACCCGCATCCCGTCCTTCCGGATGCGCTACGAGGTCGATCCCGTGCGGCAGGCGATCGCCGATTCCTGGCCGGACCGCCTGGACGACACCTGCGCCCGCGAGGAATGGGGCTGGAAACCGCGTTTCGGCCTGGACGAGATGGTCGACGACATGATCGCCGAACTCCGCAAGCGTTTCGGCCTGGCTTGACCAGTCAAACACAAAACCACATAATGCCATGTACGGAAAATTTCAACAGCATCTCCGGGATGAACTGGCCGCCATCGATGCGGCGGGCCTGTACAAACGGGAAAGGAATATTGCGTCCGCCCAGGGAGCGGAAATCACATTGGAGGACGGCTCCGTCGCGTTGAACTTCTGCGCGAACAACTATCTCGGCCTCGCCGACGACGCCCGCCTGATCGCGGCCGCGAAACGCGCGATGGACGAGCGCGGCTACGGCATGTCTTCGGTGCGCTTCATCTGCGGCACGCAGGACCTGCACAAGCAGCTTGAAAAGGCGGTCTCGGACTTCTTCCATACGGAGGACACCATCCTCTACGCCTCCTGCTTCGACGCCAACGGCGGCGTGTTCGAACCCTTGCTGACGGCGGAGGATGCGATCATCTCCGACGCGCTCAACCATGCCTCGATCATCGACGGCGTACGCCTGTGCAAGGCGGTGCGCTACCGGTATGCCAATGCCGACATGGCGGACCTGGAGCGCTGCCTTCAGGAGGCGCAGGCGCAGCGTTTCCGCATCATCTGCACCGACGGTGTCTTCTCGATGGACGGCAACGTGGCGCCGATGGACAAGATCTGCGCCCTGGCCGAGAAGTACGACGCCCTGGTCATGGTGGACGAGAGCCACTCCGCCGGGGTCGTCGGCGCGACCGGACGCGGTGTCGCCGAGCAGTTCGGCTGCTACGGCCGGATCGACATCTTCACCGGCACGCTCGGCAAGGCGTTCGGCGGCGCCGTGGGCGGTTTCACCACCGGCCGGAAGGAGATCATCGACATGCTCCGCCAGCGTTCCCGCCCCTATCTCTTCTCCAACTCCATCCCTCCGATGATCGCCGCCGCCGGCATCGAGATGTTCCGGATCCTCTCCGAGAGCAACGAACTGCACGACCGGCAGCAGGAGAACGTGACGTATTTCCGGGAGCGGATGCTGGCCGCCGGCTTCGACATCAAGCCCACCCAGAGCGCCATCTGTGCCGTGATGCTGTACGACGCCCCCTTGAGCCAGAAGTTTGCCGCAGCCATGGCCGAGGAAGGCATCTTCGTGACCGGATTCTATTATCCGGTGGTCCCGAAGGGCCAGGCGCGCAT
>JAEEGL016396081.1_pt1 | contig 25676 bp, 23 predicted proteins | sample 9134231 | NCBI WGS metagenome assembly JAEEGL01 (sample SAMN16246548, study PRJNA631951) | gut metagenome | biome: gut microbiome; feature: rumen; material: fiber-attached | host: Bos | place: Iran: Karaj | collected 2018-10 | reverse complement strand
TGCCGATACCGCGATCGCAGACCCTGCTTTCCGTAACGGTAAATTCAAAGAGCTGTCACTTGATGACTTTACACTTATCGTTGTTGACGATGCCGATTTTGATAAGCTGCTTGAAGACAACGGACTTGATGTTTCAAAGTATCATGACGGCAGCTTACGTGCGGTTGTATTAAACGACCTGTTCCGTGAAAAGCATCCGAGCGAGCTTTTTAATGAAGGTATTATCGGTCAGTACCTGCGCTACGATAGAACAGAAGGGTATCCTCCCGTTATCGAGATCGCGGATCTGGTGAAATATGAGAGAGGAAATTATCTCTTCGAGCTTTCTCCCAAGGGAAATGCCACTGCTTACGTTCCTGCATCGGAATATTATCCCAGAGCTTATGAGACGATAGGACCGGATTATCTTTCTTGTGAGTTCGGAGTTGAGACCGATTATCATGAAGAACTTGTCGATGAGCTCTACGAGATGTTTGCGGAAGGCGATTATTCGCATTACAGCGTCTATGATATGATCAGTGCATTTGAGGCGATGAATACCGTCACGCTCATGCTCAATACCGCAATGTACGGCTTTACCGCACTGCTCACTCTGATCGCCATCGCCAACATCATCAACACCATCTCCACCGGTATCATCCTCAGGAGAAAGGAATTCGCGATGTACAGATCGGTCGGCCTTACAAGCGGAGGCTTCAAAAAGATGCTCAGACTCGAGACCTTCCTCTACGGCATCAAAGCCCTCCTTTACGGCATACCCATCTCCCTCATCCTCTGCTACATGATGTACAACTCCTTTAACGAAAAGCTCTTCACCTTCACCCCTGACTGGCTCATGATCATCATCGTAACGATCGTCGTCTTCCTCGTCATTGCCCTCGGCATGGCCCTGAGCATCAACAAGATCAAAGACGATACAATTATTGAAGCATTGAAAGAGGATGCAGTATAATACCTAATAACTTGGTCCACGGGTGACACAAGTGAAAAATATCGACGTTGAGACGCTTGCGAGAAAACGGACGCCTGGCCCGAACGAAGTGAGTGGCCTGCGGCATGAGTTATAAGTTGCTTAGTGTAAGTTTTCCGCCTAGCGTCGAAGAAAGGAGATATTTTTCACTGTGGCAGGACCCGTGCAGTAATGTATAGGAGGTATTTATGGTACGTCATGTAATTGTCTGGACTTTAAAGGAAGAATATGTTGGTGATGAGAAAGCCAAGATAATCGCAGAAATAAAAGAAGGCCTCGAGGGCCTCAAAGGTGTCGTCCCCGGCATCGTCGAGATCAAGGTCAACACTGAAGGCCTCCCCAGCTCCAACGGCGACCTCATGCTTGACTCCTTATTTGAAAACGAGGATGCACTGAAGGGTTATTCAGTACATCCTGCGCATGTTGCCGTAGCCGATGGAAAGGTAAGACCTTTCGCAAAGACCAGAAGCTGTTTCGATTACGAAGTCTGATCGATCGTTTTAGAATACATATGTCCTCAGTGCCCAGAGGATCAACAGATGAAGGGGATAGAAGACATAGAAGAACCATTTGTGGAATGCATGCTTGCTGCCCGATTCTCCGTTGTAGAGATACATGAGGATCGGCGGCACCATAAATGCACCGAACTGGAAGAGTGCTGTGAAAGGTCTTCCTGACACGACCGCAAATACAGTGAAGAGTGCGACTTCCACAACGATGATTATATAAAACGATCTCCACTGCTTTTTGTAATTGTCCCTGTAGATGAAAAGGAATAATGGCCAGAGGATATCGAATATCATCCAGTCTCCCATAAATGACAGGATGCAGGCGATAACCGTAAGAATTACCTTTACTGCCTTGGGAATATCCATCTTATCCCACATATAGAGAATAAGCAGTGCGAGGAAGAGTGTGAAGATGACACCGAACTGCGGATAGTACCACTTACCGGTTTCGAATAATGAATACGGGATCCAGGAGACGAGTGAAAATACTCCGAGACGGATCGCGTATTTTTTTACGTTCTTTGTATGCATATAGCCTTCATAGAGCATATATGCCATCGTAGGTCCGGTCAGTCTTCCGAAGAAGTGCATTACCTGTCCGAGAATACTGTTGGTGGGAACGAATGCCCATCCGATATGGTCGATCAGCATTGCGACTATCGCAATGTACTTAAGTGCGTTTCTGTTTATTGATTTCATTTTATTTCTTTCCTTATCCGTTTATTACTTTTCTGAGGAGCTTTCCGATCTCTTCGTAGTCCGCGATGAATTCGTCATGCTTTGCCTTTATGAAATCGATATCGTCCTCTTTGGCAGCCTGTTCGAGACGCGCTGCCTTTTCTCCGAGATCGAGTGCTCCGATCGTCTTGGATGAGCTCTTTACGGAGTGAATTCGTATCATATAGTTCTTGAGGTCTTCTTTTTCCAGGAATTCCGCCAGCTTCTTCTTGGACTCCTTGATCGATTCGAAATACGAACCGAGAACATCCAGATAAAGGTCGTCATATCCGCAGTGCCTGATTCCGACACTGACATCGATGAGGCTCTGTCCTTCGAGGAGTTCTAGATTGCCGGGTGCCTTGAAATCGGGAAGGTCGTCCGCGTATTTTCCCGAGAATTCCATTACCATGGATTCCGAAGGATCCGATGCTTCGCTGTGCTTATCGATCTTGTCCGCGGGAAGGAACTCCGTCATCTTTTCTTCGAGCTTGATCGGATCGATGGGCTTGGTCATGTAATCGTTGAAGCCTTCGCGGATATATTCCTCACGCGCTCCTGTGATCGCATTCGCGGTAAGACAGATGAATGGCGTGTCATGATTGAGCGAGTTCGGCATGTTCTGAAGATCATGCAGCGTTTCGATACCGTCTTTTCCCGGCATCATATGATCGAGGAAGATGATATCGTACTTTGTCTCGCAGCACATGTTTATACATTCGTCGCCGCTTATCGCAGTGTCGATCTTAACAAGCGTCTGCTTGAGGAGATTCCTGAATACCATAAGGTTCGTGGTATTGTCGTCGACCATGAGGATATGCGCGTTCCTTGCGGTAAAGGAAACCCTGTAGCGATCCCTCGTGCCGATGTTTGCAGTGTAGGTGTCCTTGTAGTTGCCGAGGGGCTCCCACTTTACAACCTTCTGCTTAAGACTGAACGAGAATGTCGATCCTTCTCCGTATACGCTCTCGACCTCGAGCTTTGAATCCATCATATCGAGAAGGCTCTGCGTGATGTTCATGCCCAGGCCTGTGCCTTCGATATTGCGGTTTCTCTTTTCCTCGATGCGTTCGAACTTGGAGAAGAGCTTCTCCATGTCTTCTTCTTTGATGCCGATTCCGGTATCCTTTACCGAAACCTTGAGGAATACGGAATCACTGTCCTCCGGATCCTTTTCAAATCCCATCGTGAAAGTGACCGAACCTTTTTCGGTATATTTGACGGCATTCGTGAGGATGTTTGTGATGATCTGTTTGATGCGGACTTCGTCACCGTTCAGTATTCTCGGAAGATCCTTGTCGAAATCAAACTTAAGATCAAGATTCTTGCCTTCGGCCCTTATCCTGACCATATTCACGAGATTGTTGAGGACAGATGACATGTCGTAATCGACCGGGATAATCTCGACCTTGCCGGCTTCGATCTTTGAAAAATCAAGAATGTCATTTATCAGACCGAGCAGGGTATTGCCCGCGGTCTTGATATTTTCCGCGTAAAGGAGGATCTCCTTGTCATCGGCTTCCCTGAGTATCATCTCATTGAAACCGAGGACTGCGGTGATGGGGGTCCTGATCTCGTGGGACATGTTGGAAAGAAAATTGGATTTGGCCTTGTTGGCATTATCCGCTATCCGGATCTGCTTTGTGAGCTCGTTGGACATGATCTGGAGACTCTTGGAAAGCCTTCCGACTTCATCATTGGATTCGACCTCCATCATCTGCGAGTAGTCACCGTTTGCATATCTGTATGCGGTCTCTGTCATCCTGGTGAGAGGCTTTATGATCGACTTGACCCAGATGATTCCTATGATGAGTGCTATCGCAACGATTATGACCGATGTGATGAAGAGCTGGAAAACAAGCCTTGCCTGAGGAATGCCGATCTCGTTTCTGGGAATGGACATATAGAAGATGAGACCGTTTGAAAGCTCTTCAACGACTATCTTGGAACGGCGTCCGTCATAGCCCCAGTGCCAGCCGGGATCATCCTTGGGAAGTCCGAGAATGAAACTGAAATGCTTTCTGACCGCATCGGCCATATCCCCGTGATCGAGTCCTTCGGGATGCCTGTAATGGTAAATGACATCTCCGTCACAGTTGATGATTCCGGCGGTGCCGCTTCCGTAAACGGAAAACTCAGCTGCCTTTTCCCTCAGCGCCGTATACATTGCTTCGGTATTGCCCTGATTTTCGTCAATGACATCGTTCAATACCTCGGTATAGTATTCGGTCGTGGAAAGGATCACCCTGTCTGAATACGAGTCGAGCAGAGTACGGTTTCTGAGCATTGCAATGATCATAAGGGTTCCTGTTGCGAGAACCATCATGACCGTTGTGGCTACACTGATTTTAGTCTGGATAGACTTCATGTACCGTATTTCCTCATAAGAAGTGAAAACAATATCACATAGACGATTATACCACAAAAAAACGTTTTTCCTGTATAATAAGAATATACGGAAAGGGTTCTTCTTTCTTTTCCGGAAATCCCATCGGAGACTGTCGGAATGAAGGATAAGGATTTTGTCAGATTTGATATGCAGGCACCGCCCGTTAGGACGAAGTGGTACTTAAGACCGCTCACATATATCCTCAGTGCGCCCGATGTCAAAAAGCACGGATGCATCATCAAAAAGAATATTCCCGAAGGATTGAAGCCTCCCTTTGTGATGCTCTGTAATCACAATGCATTCATGGATTTCAAAGTGGCAACCAAGACGATCTATCCCTGGAGAGCCAATTATGTTGTTGCGATAGACGGCTTCATCGGAAGGGAAAAGCTTCTCCGTGATGTCGGCTGTATATGCAAAAGAAAATTCACCAATGACATATCACTCGTAAAGCAGCTTACCCGTACGATCAAAAACGGTGATGTTGCCATCATCTATCCCGAAGCGAGATATTCACTCTGCGGAACCACAGCTGTTCTCCCCGAATCACTCGGAAAATTATGCAAGCTTCTCGGAGTGCCCGTTGTGACTCTCATCTGTCACGGGCATCATGTCAATTCGCCCTTCTGGAATCTGCATGACAGGGGAGTAAAGCCCACCGAAGCCGAGTTCACTCAGATCTTTTCCGCGGATGAACTTAAGGCTTCCACGCCCGAGCAGATAAATGAAAAGATCCGCGAGAGCTTTGTATATGACGATTTTGCATGGCAGAAGGAGCGCGGCATACGCGTGACATATGAAGGACGCGCCGAGGGACTCGAGAAGGTTCTTTACCAGTGCCCCGCCTGCAAAAAAGAATACAAAATGTCCTCCAAGGGTACGGTTCTTAAATGCGATGCCTGCGGAAAACAGTGGAACATGACCGAGCTCGGAGAGCTTGAAGCGATAAACGGCGATACGGAATTTTCGCATATCCCCGACTGGTATGAGTGGGAGAGGGAGAATGTACGCCGTGAGGTTGAAGCGGGTACTTATTCAACAGGAGAACTTCCGGTAAGGGTCGATTCGCTCCCGAATGCCCGGAAGTACATTCCCATCGGAACCGGTACAATGATCCACGATATGGACGGCTTTAAGGTGAAGGTTACCGATAAGGACGGCGATGTCCATGAGATGGTCAAGACCGTACCTTCCCTCTATTCCTGCCATATCGAATATGAGTATCTCGGAAAGTACGGGGACTGTGTCGATCTGAACACCCTGACAGACACCTGGTATACCTATCCGGACCCTGAAAAATGCGAATTTTCCGTCACAAAGATGGCTCTGGCCACCGAAGAACTCTTTTTTGCCGCAAAAAGGAGGAAAGAATCGCAAAAAAGCTGATATTTTCCTATATTTAGCCGTTTTTTAATGGTATAATATGATTTCGAGCGTACACGATAACTCGAGGGGAGAGAAATCGTATGACCAATAAATACAAAAACAGTCAAAGAAAAACCATCCAGGGCACTCTGGACAGGCTGTATTTTCTGAAAAAATCCGCACCGAGATTCCTGTTCTGGCCTCTTCTGGTGCTGTATTTTGTTTGTAACCTGATAATCAGTGTTTCGTCGAGCTCAGGGGCATCGATCAATCTTTTCGGACAGGCACTTCCCTTTTATACCTTTGCCGGAGTTTTTTCTTCGATCTCGAACGTCTGTATAATCATCGTCGCCGTGTATTACGGTAAGCAGGGATTTGTTGCCTCACTTACGGTTCTGCTTGTCCAGCTCCCCATAGTCCTGATGAGCGTCTTCATGGGACATAACCTTACCAGTCTTCCCGGCGTGTTCATCAACCTGATGACCGTAGGTATAGTTATCCTTATCTACAAGAACAATAAGAAGCTGGATGATTATCAGGAGAGTCTGAGAGTCCAGGCAGTGACCGATATGCTCACCGGTCTTCCCAACTGGTTTGCGACAACCGAACTTATCGAAGAGCTCATCAAAAAGAAAGAGCCCTTCGCCGATGTTACCATAGATATGAACGGCTTCAAGATCATCAATGACACCATGGGATTTGATGTGGGTAACGAAGTTCTGATCGAAGCTGCAAAGAGATGGAAAGCTGTAGCCGACGGAGGTGCATCCGGAACGCTTGATTTCGTCTCGAGACTCAGCGGAGATGAATTCACCCTGATCATCAGGGATTTCGAATCCGATGATGATATCCTGAACAGTATCAGGATGTATGAAGCCGCACTCAAGGATCAGATGGACAATATCGGATATGATTTCTACCTTACCGCAAGCTTCGGATATTCCGTATTCCCCTATGACTGCGGTACCATGGACGATCTGATCTCTTACTCCATGCTTGCAATGCAGGAGGTAAAGAAAGAGGCCAGCAGCGAACACATAAGAAAGTACACCAAGGACCTTCTGAAGAAGGAGAATACCCTTGAGATGGAGAGCAAGATCAAGAATGCGATCGATAATGATACCGTCTTCTACATGCTCCAGCCCCAGTATGATATGGATCACAAGCTCCGCGGATTTGAGGCGCTTGCACGTATGAAGGATGAGGACGGATCGTTCATCTCTCCCGCAGATTTCATTCCCGTTGCCGAGAAGGCGGGACTTATCGACAGGGTAGACTCTGCGGTATTCAGGAAAGCCGCTTCCTATGTCGGCGATCTTATAAAAGAGACCGGATCGAATGTCATGCTCAGCCTCAACGTTTCGGTCAAGCACCTTATGAAGAAGGATTTTCTTGTCGAGGTCAGCAATCTACTTGCATCAAGCGGAATTCCCGCGGGACAGCTCGAGCTTGAGATAACCGAATCGATAATGATCGAATCGGTCGAAAAGGCAATGCACTGCATCAACGAGATCCGCAAGATGGGAGTCAAGATAGCGATAGATGATTTCGGAACCGGATATTCATCACTGAGCTACCTGAACAATTTCCCTGCGCATCTTCTCAAGATAGACAAATCATTCATCGACAAGATGAATTCAAGCGACAGCTCCAAGCAGTATGTTGCCGCTATCATCTCACTCGGACATGTAATGGGATTCAATGTAATCTCCGAAGGTGTTGAGGAGGATTCACAGATCGAGACCCTCAAGAGCATCGGATGCGATTACATCCAGGGCTATATCTGGGGACGTCCCCTTTCTCCCGAGGATGCGGGCAAGCTGGTAACTGCCGGCTGATAAAAGGAACGGTCTGAAATGCTTAAATTTCTGATTATCTGGTATGTGATAATAAGCATCATTTCTTTTGTGATGTACGGTGTTGACAAAAAGAAAGCGGTAAACGGGCAGTGGCGTATTCCCGAAGCAACGCTTCTTTTGACCGGGCTTATAGGCGGCGCCGTGGGCAGCCTTATCGGGATGAAGTTTTTTCACCACAAGACGAAAAAGCCTTTATTCTTTATCCTGGTTCCGGTATTTGTAATATTACATGTTCTGATCATCGCCTTTTTGGTCAACGTAATTGTATAGTATTTATTTAATGGTCCTTTCCGTTCAGGTGAGGACTATTTTATTGTTTTAGGCAAGTTTTTGACTTTTGTAGTATAATTCCGAGGTAATGATTTTTTGAAAGCGGTTTTTGATGACTTCGGTAGTAAATAACGAAAAAAATGATAATCTCGTTGTGCAGGCATCGTTTCTTGCGATTGCAGGCATAGTGAGCAGGGTGATAGGACTTTTATACAGAGGTCCTCTTTCTTCGATCATAGGCGATGTCGGACTCGGTTATTATTCGTCCGCATATGTTTTCTATACGATAATACTTCTTGTTTCTTCGTACAGCATCCCTTCCGCGGTATCCAAGATAATCGCACACAAGCTTGCGTTAAAGGAATACAGGAATGCGCACCGTCTTTTCCTCGGCGCTTTCATCTATGTGCTGATCGTGGGACTTGCGGCTTCCATGATACTTTATTTCGGAGCGCCGCTCTTCGTTGAAGAGGCAGCCGTTCCGGTCCTCAGAGTATTTGCTCCTACGATATTCCTTTACGGTATTCTCGGAGTATTAAGAGGTTATTTCCAGGCACACAGATCCATGTCCCAGACCTCGCTGTCACAGATACTCGAGCAGATAGTCAATGCGGCAGTCAGTGTGGGTGCTGCGGCACTTTTCATCAAGATCTCACTCGGCAGCATGGAAGAGCCCGCAGATTTGGATGGTCAGGTCCTCAGGGCTGTAAGAGGAGCCCAGGGAAGCGCTCTCGGAACGGGACTCGGTGTTGTTACCGCGCTCATATTTATGCTGATCATGTACATGGTCAATCGTAAGGCGATCCTTAAGAGAGCTGCGGAAGATCCCACGCCCAAGATCGATTCTTTTTATGAGGTATTCAGATCGATAATTAAGGTGGTCACTCCTTTTGTCCTGAACACAGCGATCTACAATGTATTTGCACCTATCAACAATAAGATATTTGTTGATTTTTATCCCGTATGGAAGGGAGTGGATCAGATAGTCACCACGGCCCATTGGGGTATCTTTTCAGGAAAGGCACAGGTTCTTTCCAATATTCCCATTGCGTTTTCTTCCGCGATGGCTGCCGCGATAATTCCGCAGGTTTCTATGTTTATTGTAAAGAAGGACAAAGAGTCGGCATGTAACAAGATTGGTCTCGGAGTAAAGACCACGATGCTCATTTCCATCCCCAGCGCTGCCGGTCTCTTTACTTTTGCGGCACCGGTGATGCTCCTTCTTTTCCCCAATACGAGACCCAATATCGCACTCGGATCCCACTGCCTTATGGCACTTTCCGTATCTGTTGTGCTGATCGCACTTTCGACACTCAATTCGTCGATCCTTCAGTCGATCGGTAAGCTCAATGCACCGATCATCAATTCCGCGATCGCCCTTGTCATACAGACCGTGATCATGGTACTTCTTTTGAGATTCACCGATCTCGATGTTTTTGCCGTAGCAATCTCTTACACGGTATATGCGGGGATCATGGCGGTGCTTAACCAGCTTTCCGTAAGAAAGGCTATAGGATACAGGCAGGAGATCGAAAAGACCTTTATTAAGCCCCTGGCTGCATCCGTGGCGATGAGCCTTGTATCGTACGGTCTTTACAGACTCATTCTTTTGAGCGGATGCGATGAAAGACTTGCGGTCATCCCCGCTATAGCGGTTGCGGTTCCGGTTTATTTCGTATTCCTGATCCTTCTCGATTCCGTATCCGAAGCCGAACTGAAGGCGCTTCCCGCAGGAGGCAGGATAGTCAGGATATTAAAGACGGTTCATCTTATAAAATAATGGCATTTGACGGTATAACAACGGCTGCACTTTGCAGCGAACTGAATAAAAGACTGTCCGGTGGACGAATCTCGAAGGTAGCCCAGCCGGAAAGCGACGAGCTTCAGATCACGGTAAATACGCCGGAGGGAAATCTGAAGCTTCTTCTCAGTGCGGATGCTTCACTGCCTCTTGTCTATATCACGGAAAATTCCAAGAAGTCCCCTTTAAACGCTCCGAATTTCTGCATGGTTTTGCGCAAACGCCTCCAGGGCGGAAGGATCATTTCCGTATCACAGCCCGGTCTTGAAAGGGCGATAAGGATCGATGCAGAGCATCTCGATGAAATGGGAGATGTGAAGCGTGTGAGCCTTGTTACGGAGATCATGGGCAAGCACAGTAACATCATCCTCACCGAGGATGATAACGGATGCGAGAGGATCATCGACTCGATCAAGCATGTATCACTTGCCGTAAGCTCGGTCCGTGAGGTTCTTCCGGGAAGGGAATATTTTATTCCGAACACGATGGAGAAGGCCGACTTGCTTTCTTCTTCCGGAGAGGAGATAAAGAAGATCCTTGCTTCATATCCCGGACCCGTTTTCAAGGGGATCTATACTTCCTTTACGGGACTCTCACCCTTAGCCGCACACGAAATGGCATTCGATGCCGGGGTGGACGGGGATGCTCCGACGGCATCGCTTTCGGATGAGGAGATGGGTAAGCTCGTTTCGGCGCTCGTTTCGATGAAGGAGCGGATCCTTGCCGGCGATTTTTCTCCCTGCATTGCCTACACGGGCGGCAAACCTCAGGAATATGCGGCATTTCCGCTTGATATGTACAGGGGTCCGGAGGACAGCGTAACGCCTATTGACTCGATGTCAACAGTTCTGGAGAAGTATTATTCGGAGAAACAGTCCCTTGTCAGGATGAACCAGAAGTCCTCCGATCTTAAGCGTTTGGTCAAGACTCTCATCGAAAGGGATTCGCATACGCTCGATGAACAGACGAGGCAGCTTCAAAAGACAGAGGACCGTGACAAGTACCGCATCTGGGGAGAACTCCTCAACGCTTTCGGTTATTCGGCCGAGCCCGGTGCCAAGGAGATCACGGTAGACAATTATTACACGAACGAAAAAGAGACCATTCCCCTCGATCCGACACTTTCGGCGCAGGAGATCGCGGTCAGATATTTCGACAGATATACCAAACTCAAAAGGACTGCCGAGGCACTTGCGGTGCAGACGGAGAATGTTAAAGAGAGGATCGGGCATCTCGAATCCATCCTTGCAAGCATAGGTATCGCGGAGAGTGAGGAGGACCTTGCCTGGATAAGGCGCGAGCTTTCGGATGCGGGATATGTGAAGGAACATGTGCAGAAGGGTAAGCCGGTCAAGCTTAAGGGTGAGCCCTATCACTACATTTCCTCGGACGGATACGATATCTACGTCGGCAGGAACAATATCCAGAACGACCAGCTGACATTTAAATTTGCGGTCGGTGCGGACTGGTGGTTCCACGCCAAGAAGATCCCGGGCTCGCACGTTGTTCTCAAGGTAAAGGAACCCGGAGAAGAGCTTCCCGACAGGGCATTCGAAGAGGCTGCGGCACTTGCGGCATATTATTCCGCCGGTCGCGAACAGTCCAAGGTCGATATCGACTACGTCCTGAAAAAGGAAGTCAAGAAGCCCTCGGGAGCAAAGCCCGGCTTCGTCGTTTACTACACCAATTACTCAATGACGATAAGCCCGGACATCTCGGCGCTGAAAGAGGTCTGAAATCGGGCGCGGGTATATATATTTCTTGAAGAAATGAGCCATTTTTGATATTTTATATGGTGTATGCGTATCTAAAGGATCGGAGATAAATATGGTTAGATCAATGACCGGCTTCGGCAGGGCCGAGGTCGTAGAAAATAATAAGAGATATACTGTAGAACTTAAGTCCGTCAATCACAGATACTTGGACCTCTCGGTAAAGACACCGAGGGCTTTGTCATGTCTTGACGGAAATGTAAGATCCGAGATCAAGAAGTATTTAAGCCGCGGCAAGGTTGATGTTTATATTTCTTACGAGAACCTTTCCGAATCAGAGGCGGAGCTTAAGTATAACCACGATCTCGCTTCCAAGTACGCAGCTTTCGTAAAGGAGATATCCGAGGAGTTCGGACTTGAAAACGATCTCCGTGCCACCAGACTCGCAAGCTTCCCCGATGTATTCGAAGTCATTGAGGAAAACGACGATGAGGATGAGCTCTGGGCGGGACTCAAGAAGGCAGTAGACGGTGCATGCGAGAAGATGGTAGAGGCGAGAACCGCAGAGGGTGAGAATCTTGTCAAGGACCTTATCCCTAAGCTGGACAATCTTCTTTCCGTTGTTGATTTCATTCAGGAAAGATCCCCCAGGATCGTGGATGAGTACAGAGAGAAGATCTACACCAGGGTTAAGGAGATCCTCGGAGACAACACTCCCGACGAGGGAAGGCTTCTTACCGAGGTCACCGTATTTGCCGACAAGGTTTGCGTTGATGAGGAGATCGTAAGACTCCGTTCACATATCGAGACAATGAAAAAGGAACTCTCCGGAAATTCCGATGTGGGAAGAAAGCTCGACTTCATCGCACAGGAGATGAACAGAGAGGCCAACACCACTCTTTCCAAGACCACCGATCTCGAGATTTCCAACAAGGGCATCGAGCTCAAGACCGAGATTGAGAAGATCCGCGAACAGATACAGAATATAGAGTGATAAAGGCGAGCGGATCATAGAGCGAATAACGCTTGCGTTAATGAGCGAATATGATTATGCGAGCCTAACAGGTATGAGCAAGCAGCGATTTTATGCAGTGCATAAAATCAGCGGATTGCGAATAGCTGTAGGATTGCGAGAGTTGCGTAGCAACGAAGCAATCCGTATCAGGAGGAAACTATGGATAAAGGAATTCTGGTCGTTATATCCGGTTTTTCCGGTGCGGGAAAGGGAACCGTAATAAAGAAGCTCCTTTCCGAAAGCGATGATTACTGGCTTTCGGTTTCGATGACCACGAGGGCACCGAGACCGGGCGAAGAGGACGGTAAGGATTACTTCTTCGTAACACATGAAAAGTTCGAGCAGACCATCGCGGAGAACGGACTCATAGAGTATGCGCAGTTTGCGGGCAATTACTACGGAACCCCCAAGGCTGCGGTTGAACAGAAGATAAACGAAGGCAAGAATGTCATCCTTGAGATCGAGATCCAGGGTGCGAGAAATATAAGAAAGCTCTATCCTGAAAGCGTTCTCGTATTCATCACTCCTCCCACCGCCGATGAACTTGAAAGAAGACTCAAGGGCAGGGGAACGGAGACCGAGGAGAAGATCGCCGCAAGACTTTCGAGAGCGTTTGAAGAGTCCGAGGGCATCGACGAATATGACTTCATCGTCATAAACGACGACCTCGACAAATGCGTGGCCGACGTGCTTGATACCATCAATACCGCGAAGAGACAGCCTTTCAGAAACGAAGGCTTTATCGATACCCTTATAAAGGGACTTGAGAAATACCATAAATAAGTAAGTTTTATGCCGTAAGGCGAAAAGGAGATAAATATTATGATGCTTCATCCCTCTTATGTTGACATGATGGAGGCCGTTAACTCGGATGCTCCCGAAGGCGAAGAAATCGTACAGAGCCGTTACTCCATCGTAATGGCATCCGCAAAGCGTGCGCGCCAGATTGTTGCAGGCGACGATCCTCTTGCAGGAACTCCCGATGAGAAGCCTCTTTCCATCGCTGTTGACGAGCTTTATGAAGGACAGGTACACATCCTTCCCAATGTTCCCGAGCAGCAGTAATGAAGATCCTTTTTGTATCTCTCGGTTGCGATAAGAATCTGGTGGATTCCGAGAAAATGCTCGGTATCCTTTCAAAACGCGGGTATGAGTTCACGGATGACGAGGCCGATGCCGAAGTCATAGTGGTCAATACCTGCTGTTTTATCGGTGACGCCAAGGAAGAGAGCATAGGTGAACTGATCCGTCTCGGTAAGTTAAAGGAAGACGGAAAGCTCAAAGTGCTGATCGCGACCGGCTGTCTTGCACAGAGATACAGCAGTGAGATATTCGACGACCTTCCCGAGGTTGATGCGGTGATAGGAACAATGTCCATAGATTCGATCGCGGACATCGTCGAAGAAGCTCTTAAGGGAAAAGAAAACTCAGAGGAAGAAAAAATCTCAAGGATCGATCCCTTAGACAAAAAGCCCTATTCGGATCCTCACAGAAGCCTGACAACAGGCGGCCATTACGCATACCTCAAGATCGCGGAAGGCTGCAACAAGAGATGCACATACTGCATCATCCCTTATGTCAGGGGTTCGTACCGTTCGATTCCCATGGAGGATATCGTTAAGGAGGCGGAAGAGCTTTCGGCAGCGGGCGTCAAGGAACTGATCCTCGTCGCACAGGAGACTACCCTTTACGGAACGGACCTGTACGGAAAGAAATCACTTCCCGAACTTTTAAAGAAACTCTGTGCCATCGAAGGAATCAGATGGATCAGACTTTTATATGCATATCCCGAAGAGATCACGGATGAGATGATCGATGTGATCGCATCAGAGGATAAGATATGCAAGTATCTCGATCTTCCCATACAGCACAGCGAGAATTCCATACTCCGCAGGATGGGTAGAAAGACTTCGAAGGAAAGTATCGAGGCACTTATAGAAAAGCTTAGGCAGCGCATACCCGGTATGTGCCTGCGCACCACCCTTATCTCCGGATTTCCCGGGGAGACCGAAGATGAATTCAAAGAGCTCTACAGATTCGTCAATGAGACGGAATTCGACAGGCTCGGCGTTTTTACATATTCGGCGGAAGAAGGAACACCGGCAGCGGAAATGCCGGATCAGATACCTTCTGAGATCGCTGCACGCAGACGTGATGAGATCATGGAGCTGCAGCAGGCGGTTTCTTTTGATCTGAATGAATCACATGTCGGAGAGGTTCTCGAGGTCCTTATCGAAGGATATCTTCCCGAGGACAGGATCTATGTGGGACGTACCTACAGGGATGCACCCGGCGTGGACGGTCTATTTTTCATTGAAGCAGACAAAGAGCTGATGACCGGCGATATCGTTAAGGCCAAGGTCACTCAGGCTCTGGGATATGATCTTTCCGGAGTGATGATTAATGAGTGAACAGACTAAGAAAAATAAAGAAAGCATCTGGAATCTTCCCAATGCTCTTACAATATTCAGGATCATTCTCATAATCCCGTTCACGGTCCTTCTTCTCGGAGGACAGCGCGGATGGTTCGGCAGTAATCTTCTTGTTCCCGATATACTTGCCGATCTGATCTTTATCATCGCATCGCTTACCGATATGCTCGACGGTAAGATCGCCCGCAGATTCGGGCTCGTTTCCAATTTCGGAAAATTCATGGATCCTCTTGCGGATAAGCTTCTTGTTTGTACCGCAATGATCGCACTTATCGATATGAAGAGAATTCCCGCTTGGGTAGTCATCATCATCATCGCAAGGGAATTCATCATCAGCGGTTTCAGACTCATCGCCGTCGAAAACGGCAAGGTCATCGCCGCAAGCTGGTGGGGAAAGTTCAAGACAACTTTCCAGATGATAATGGTAATACTCATGATAGTGGAGCCCAGCCTCGCACTCATGGGAATGCCCGTCATCATCGTCGATATCATAATGTATATCGCACTTGCACTTACGATCGTTTCCCTGATCGATTATCTTGTAAAGAACCGGAGCGTACTTAAGCAATGAACGCTGAGATCATCTGTGTGGGAACCGAGCTTCTTCTCGGTAATATCGTTAACACCAACGCCGCATTTATTTCCGAGCGTATTTCGAGACTCGGAATTTCCTGCTATAACCAGTGCGTTGTCGGCGACAATATGGACAGGTGTCTCGCACAGCTGAAAGAGAGCTCTTCAAGAAGCGATATCATCATTCTTTCCGGCGGTCTCGGACCCACGGAGGATGATATGACAAAGGAAGCGGTCGCGAAATTCAACAAGCTTCCCCTTGTCGAGGACAAGAAAAGCCGCAAGGCTATCGAAGATTATTTTGCAAAAAGAAATACAGAGCCCACCGAGAACAACTGGAAGCAGGCTCTTTTACCCAAGGGTGCAAAAGCGATTCCCAATGCGAACGGCACCGCACCCGGAATAATACTGGAGACGAAGGGATGCACATACATCCTGCTCCCGGGACCTCCTTTCGAACTCGAGCCCATGTTCGACAATCAGGTAATGCCTTATCTTGCATCGCTTCAGAGCGGCGTTCTCTTTTCCGAGACGGTCAAGATCGTCGGTATCGGAGAGAGCAAGGCTGAGACTATGATCAAGGACATGATCGACGCTCAGACCAATCCCACCATCGCGACCTATGCGAAGACGGGCGAGGTCCACATCAGGGTCACTTCCTATGCTTCCGATAAAAGAGAAGCAAAGAAGCTTGTTAACCCCGTCGTAAAGGAATTAAAAAAGCGTTTCGGAAACAATATCTATTCGACCGATGAGAAGGTCACTCTCGAAAGAGCTGTGATGGATCTGCTTCTTTCCAATTCGATGTCGCTGTGCACCGTGGAAAGCTGCACCGGCGGAATGATAAGTTCACGCATTGTCGGAGAAAGCGGAGCTTCCGAGATTCTTAAATGCGGTTTCGTAACATATTCCAACGAGTCCAAGAGAAAACTCGTCGGAGTTAAAAAGAGCACGCTCGACAAATACGGTGCGGTATCGAAGCAGACCGCAACCGAGATGGCAGAGGGCGGAGCAAAAGCCTCAGGCAGCGATGTCTGTATTTCCGTAACGGGAATCGCGGGACCGGACGGCGGAACAAAGGAAAAGCCCGTCGGACTCGTTTACATCGGCTGCTGTGTAAAAGGAACGACAACGGTTAAGGAATTCAGATTCTCGGGAAACAGGAACAAGATCCGCAATCTTTCCGCCACAAATGCGCTCATACTTGCGAGAGAGTGCATACTCGAATATATAAGCAAGGTCAACTTCGGCTGATCTTCATATAGATGTTCTTAAGTGCCGCGTGCGGCTATTTTCAATACGGGAAGTTCTTTTCTCATAGCGGTTTTTGGCTGACCTGCCGCAAAACCAGGGTCTCCGCCGCATTCACAGGTGTCCAAAATATCGGACATGTATCATGTTATTATTTTTTTGGTTGACAAGACAGAACGGATGTTCTATTATTTATACGAACATTTGTTCCAGGTACGTTTTTTAACGTGGAAAGGAATTTCATGGAAAACACAAGCGTAAACACTGAAAAGAAAAAGGCCCTTGAAGCGGCTCTCGGACAGATCGAAAAGCAGTACGGAAAGGGAGCGGTCATGAGACTGGGAGATCCCGGCGCGCAGATGAAGGTTGAGACCATTCCCACCGGTTCCATCAGCCTTGACCTTGCACTCGGACAGGGAGGAATCCCCAAGGGCAGGATCGTTGAGATATACGGACCCGAATCCAGCGGTAAGACAACCGTTACCCTGCATATGATCGCTGAGGTCCAGAAGCGCGGCGGTATCGCAGGCTTCATAGATGCGGAGCACGCACTCGATCCCGTATATGCGAAGAATATCGGTGTTGATATAGATAACCTTTACATTTCACAGCCCGACAGCGGTGAACAGGCTCTCGAGATCGCAGAGACCATGGTTCGCTCCGGTGCCATCGATATCGTAGTCGTTGACTCAGTTGCCGCTCTTGTTCCCAAGGCGGAGATCGAAGGCGACATGGGCGATGCACATATGGGACTTCAGGCAAGACTCATGAGCCAGGCACTCAGAAAGCTCACCGCAGTCATCAGCAAGTCCAACTGCGTAGTCATCTTCATCAATCAGCTCCGTGAGAAGCTCGGTGTTATGTTCGGAAATCCCGAGACTACCACCGGCGGACGCGCACTTAAGTTCTACTCATCCGTAAGACTCGATGTACGCCGTATCGAATCCATCAAGCAGGGCGGCGAGGTCATCGGTAACAGGACCAGGGTCAAGGTCGTTAAGAACAAGGTCGCTCCTCCTTTCAAAGAGGCAGAGTTCGACATCATGTTCGGTAAGGGAATCTCCATGATCGGCGATATCCTCGACGTTGCCACAAATGCGGATATCATTGTTAAATCCGGTGCATGGTTCGCATATAAGGGTGAGAAGATCGGACAGGGAAGAGAGAACGCAAAGCAGTATCTCGAGGACAACCCGGCCGTTCTTGCCGAGATAGACAAGGCCGTAAGAGAGCATTATGCACTCGATGCTGAGGGCAAGGCTTCCGCTAAGGCTGAAGACGATGCATCCGCAAAGCCCGCAAAAGCTCCCAAGGCATAAAGAGGTGCTAAGCCGATGATCGTAACCAAGGTCACAAAGCTCGGTAAAGCAAGATATCTCATAAAGCTTGATTCCGGAATGTCATTTCCACTCTATCAGGCGGAGATGAATAAATTCGATACTAAGGAGGGGAGTGATCTCTCCGATGGGACGTTAGAAGAGATAATGACCCGGATCCTGCCCTCCAGATGTATAAAAAGAGCAATGAACCTTCTGCAGAAGAAATCCTATGCGGAGGGTGAGCTCAGGACCAAGCTCCTTGACGGCGGTTATCCCGAAGAGGTTACGCAAAAAGCCGTCGAATATGTCAGATCCTTCGGATACATCGATGACGTAAGATACGCTGCCGACTATATCAGATATCACTCATCACAGGGACGAGGTAAGAACAGGATCAGGCTTGAACTCCGCGGCAAGGGCATATCGGACGAATCCTTCGATAAGGCCTGGAATGAGATGGAGGAAGTGGGGCTTATCGCAGACAGCAGTGCCCAGATAGAAAAGCTGCTTGAGAAGAAGCATTTTTCTCCCGATATGGAGAGGAGCGATAAGGAGAAGATCGCGGCATTCATCTTAAGACGCGGGTTTTCTTCCGAGGATATCTTCAGGTGTATGAGAAGCTTTCCCCAAAGCAATATAATATAACTTACAATATGCCACAGCCTTTGGCTGCGGCATATTTTTATGCTATAATTTTATAGTTGAACATTTATAACAAGGAGAAGTATTTTTGAGCAGTTCATCCGATAAAAATCAGGATAAGAGGATCTATGTCTGCCATACCTATTACCATGTTTTCGTAACGATCCTCAAGGAACTGAATCTTCCCGCCGAAAAGCAGGGAAATGCCACCCTGGTGCTCAGTAAGATGTCCAATGATTTCGAGGACTTAAAGAGCAGGGTGGAGAAGAGTGGCATATTCGAAAGTGTCATCGAATTCGATGAAAAGAGGGACACTTTCTTTCCCGAGCTCATGGAGCTTAAGAAGGACCGCGGGAATGTTCTCAAGAATATGTACTACCGCATCCTTTATACCAAGGCCTACGCAAAGCTTGAAGCTCCCTATGTTCCGGTGGACTTCAGGCAGTACGGCGATATATATGTCTTCTGTGACGGCGATCCGATAGGAAGATATCTGAATCAGAACAGGATCAGATACCATGCCGTTGAGGACGGACTCGATACATTAAAACCCTGCGTACAGGCTCACTATGATAACCGCGGATTCTTTAAGCTCAAGAAATTCATGAGCATGCAGCTCAACCTTATCTTCATGTGCGACGGATACAGCAAATACTGTATCGACATGGAGGTAAACGATAAGAGTGTCATTGATGATGATTTCTACAAGTACAAGGAAGTCAGCAGACAGGCTCTTATGGACGGTCTGAGTGATGCCGACAGGGAAAAGCTGATAAGTATATTTATCAGGGATATGGACGGCTTCAACGCATTCCTTTCCAAGGGAGTTGATGACGGTGTTCTTCTTTTGACGGAGCCGCTGTGCACGCTCGATATAAGGGAGAAGATCTTCCAAGACATAATCGATATGTATAAGGGCGACGGAACGATCTTCATCAAGCCCCATCCCAGGGATGAGCTTGATTATACGGAGAAGTTCCCGGGCTTCTGGGTATTCGACAGAACACTTCCGATGGAGATGTTCAAGCTTTTCAAGGAAGTGCATTTTAAAAAGGTCGTCGGTGTTTATACCCAGCTCGGTATGATCGATTTTGCGGATGATAAGATCATGCTCGGTCATGATTTCATGGACAAGTATGAAGATCCCGATGTCCACCGCAAAGGCGAAAAGGTAAAAGCCGAATTTAAGAAATGAATCGTTCTGAAAACAGATGTATGACCGGAGGATATGATGAGAGTCGGTGAAGAGATATATAAGCTTGCGGGAGATATATTCCCCATCGCAAGGAGCATAACCGGAAAGGGAGTTCTTGAAACCTTCAATGTACTGAATGCATTTTTGAAGGACAATAACTGCCCCGGATTCAATATCCATAACATTGCTTCCGGAACTCAGGTGTTCGACTGGAATGTTCCGAAGGAGTGGGAGATAAACGAAGCCTATATCGAGAATGAAAAGGGTGAGAAGATCATTGATTATAAGAATCATCCTCTTCATGTTGTCGGATATTCAACACCCGTTGACAGATGGGTGGATCTCGAGGAACTCAAGCAGTACATCTATGTACAGGAAGATGTTCCTTACGCGATCCCCTATGTGACTTCTTATTACAAGGAAAGATACGGCTTCTGTATGTCGATGCAGCAGAGGGATTCCCTTCCCGGGGGAAAGTACCATATGTACATAGACAGCAGGCTCTTTGACGGAAATCTTACCTACGGGGATATCGTGATCCCCGGAAGATCGAAGGACGAAGTTCTCTTTTCATCCTATGTCTGCCATCCCCATATGGCGAATAATGAAGCATCGGGTCCCGCACTCATATGCGAACTCATCAAGTATGTATGTGCGATGAAGGACAGAAAATATACATACCGCTTTGTCCTTGTTCCCGAGACCATCGGATCGATCGTTTATCTTTCCGAGAATCTGGATCACCTTAAAAAGTATGTAAAAACCGGATTCGTAATTTCCTGTGTCGGCGACAATGATGATTATTCCATCGTTGAATCCAAATATGCTGACACCTATGCGGACAAGGTTCTTTCCAACGTGCTCGATTATCTGCCTCACTATACGAGGTACAGCTTCCTCAAGAGAGGCTCCGACGAAAGACAGTACAATGCACCGGGTATCGATATGCCGGTTGTCGGATTCTCCCGCACCAAGTATGTAACCTACAAGTACTACCACACTTCCAAGGATGACATGTCCTACATATCACCCGAGGGCTTTGACGGTTCGTTCGATGTTGTCACCAAGGTGATAGAACTTATCGAGAACAACGGACATTATAAACTGACATGCCTCTGCGAACCCCAGCTCGGAAAAAGAGGACTCTATCCTACGATCAGTAAGAGAGGCAGCTATGATGCCGTACAGAGCTTAAGAGATTTCATAGCATACGCCGACGGAAAGCACGACCTGATCGAAATGAGTAACATCATTAAGATACCCGCTTATGAACTTATACCCATTAAGAACAAGCTGATGGAAAACGACCTTCTGGTGAACCTGGATGAATGTAAACAGCCTTAATGCATATACCGATGAACTTCTTGTAACTCTTGAGCGAATGGGCATCCGCAAGGGAAGCTCTGTTTACGTAGGCTCCGATACGACAAAGATACTTCTTTCCGCAACGAAGGAGCTTGAACTTAAGGGAAAAGAAGAACAGTATGCTTTTCTTGATGAACTCATAAATACGCTTCAGAAAGCTGTGGGAGAGGAAGGTACTCTTTTATTCCCCGTCTATTCCTGGACCTTCTGTAAGGGCGAGCCCTTCGATCATAAGAACACCCAGGGACAGGTCGGCTTTTTGAATAATTTTGTCCTGAACAACAGAAAGGATTTCATCCGCACAAAGCATCCCTTATATTCACTCATGGTATGGGGAAAGGATGCATGCTTCCTTGCAGGTCTCGATAATCAGAATGCATGGACCGGAAATACTCCTTTTACTTATCTTCACAAGAACGGCGGTATCGAGCTTGACCTCAGTACCACTACTCTCAGGAGTATGACCTTCAAGCACTATGTCGAGGAAACGCTTCATGTTCCCTACAGACATCCCAAGTTCTTTATGGGCGAGTATATCGATGCCGAAGGAAATAAAGAGACCAGGACCTATTCTATGTATGTAAGGGCTCTTGAAGTAAAGATGGAGTCCTGCCAGAATGATGATTTTTACCTTGCCGGAAACTGCGCCGTAAAGGAATCCTTCCACGGATGGGATATGATCGCAGTGGATCTTCCCAAAGCATTCGAGCTGATGAAGGATGATTTCCTAAACAACGGCGGAAAGAATATCTACAGATTTGAAGATTACGAGATTGATTGGTCTTCGGATGATAAACGCTATGAGATAGGCTATCTGAAAGACAGAAGGCTTATCGGGGTGAACGAAAAATGATAAGAAACGTTCTGGACTACCTTGATATCGATGCCGCAAAAGCACCGTCCAAGGCAGCACTCGAAGATGAATACGGATGCCTGACTTATTCCGAAGTTAGGAATATGGCACGCGTCATCGGAACCTTTGTCGCACGTAAAACCGCTGTGAAGGATAAGCCCGTTGCGGTTATCATAGACAGGAACGCAAGATCGATCGTTTCATTTTTCGGCATCGTTTACTCGGGTAATTTCTATGTTCCAATCGATGCGTCGATGCCTGCGGAAAGAGTTTCGCTCATTCTCGAAACACTTTCTCCCGTCATGATCATCGATGCGAGAAAGACGGATAATGTATTCGAAGGAGCAGTATCTTTCGACGAACTGATCACAGAAGATGTGCTGAAGAACTCCGGCGAAGAGCTTGCATCTTCAGGTATGATCGATGAAAAGCTTTTATCCGGTATAAACAGCCGCATGATCGACCAGGCACCTTTATATTCGATCTTTACTTCGGGCTCCACCGGAGTTCCGAAGGGAGTACTCATTTCACACCGGGGCGTGCTCGATCTCGTACAGGCGTTTGAAGAAGCTTTTTCCTTTGACGAAGAGACCGTATTCTGCAACCAGGCACCTTTTGATTTCGACGTATCCGTCAAGGATATCTATAACTCACTGTACTGCTGCGGCAAGATAGTGATCGCACCGAGAAAGCTCTTCATGAGCCCGAAGCTTCTGGTGTCCTTCCTTGCGGAAAAGAAGATCGATACCCTTATCTGGGCTGTTTCTGCGCTCAGGATAATATCCGATTTTAAGGCACTCGATAATGCCGGGAATATCCCTGCGCTTAAGAGGGTCATGTTCTCCGGTGAGGTCATGCCCGCAAAGTCGCTTAACTACTGGAAGAAGATGATCCCTTCCGCAACGTACGTAAATCTTTACGGACCCACGGAGATCACCTGCAACTGCACCTATTATGTGATCGACAGGGATTTTTCCGACGATGAAAAGATTCCCGTAGGAAAGGCATTTGTAAACAGCAGGGTTGAACTCCGCGATGAGAACCTGAAGGTCATAACCGATAAGAATGTTACCGGTGAGATCTGTGTATCGGGCAGATGCCTTGCACTCGGTTATCTGAATAATAAAGAAAAGACCGATGAAGCCTTTGTTTACGATCCTTACAATCCCGGATATCCCGTGAGGATGTACAGGACGGGCGATCTCGGATTCTACGATGAGGATGGAAACATTGTCTTTGCATCACGCAGGGACCATCAGATAAAGCACATGGGTCACAGGATAGAACTCGGTGAGATAGAGACCGCACTCAACAGTATTTCTTTTCTGACCATATCCGTCTGTGTTTACGAAGAGAGCAAAGAGAAGATCATCTGCTTTTACCAGGCGGATACCGAATGCAAGAAAGAGATCGTAGCGGAGCTTTCAAAGAAGCTTCCCAAATACATGTGGCCCAATGAATATGTTAGATATGATGTTCTTCCGCTCAATAAGAACGGCAAGATAGACAGAAAACTTTTGAGATCCGAATGGGAGCAGAAAAATGGATGAGCTTAAGAAGATACTTGAAGACTTAAGACCCGATATCGATTTTGATACAGCGGAGAATCTTGTCGACGGCAATGTGTTCGATTCGTTCGACATCATCACTCTTGTCGGAAGGATCTCCGAGGAGATGGGTGTTGAGATAAACGTTGACGATATCCTTCCCGAGAATTTCAATTCTCTTAAAGCGATCGCGGAACTTGTTGACAGATGCAGGAAATAACCGGACCGGAAATGGAACTTTCGATCATAGTGCCTGTTTACAACATGGCAGCTGACGGAAAACTGAATTTTTGCCTCGATTCCCTTTTGAACCAGACATTTGGGGGAGAGTACGAGATAATAGCCGTGGATGATGCGTCGACGGATGATTCGCTTTCCGTTTTAAGGGAGTATGAGAGCAGGTTCCCGGACAAGGTTAGGGTCATTGCCTCCGAAGTAAACCGTCATCAGGGCGGCGCAAGAAATACCGGTATAAAGGAAGCAAAGGGCGACTGGATAAGCTTTATAGATTCCGACGACTGGGTATCTCCGGATTATTACGAGAAGCTCTTTAAGAGAGCGGAGGAGACCGGAGCCGATGTCGTGGGATGCTGCTACAATCTTGTGAGCAGCCACACCTTTGAAGTGGGTAAGGTGTGCGGTCTCGGACTGCAGTTTGGCAGCGGAGAGTTTACCGATGAAAGACGCCGCGACTTTCTCAACAACATGTCCAGCATGGTAACGAAGATCTACAAGGCTTCGCTCATTAAGGACAACGATCTTTCTTTTCCCGAAGGGATATTCTACGAGGATAATGCCGCAGGCCCGATCTGGGCCATGTATTACAACAGGTTCGAGTATGTCGACGAGCCTCTGTATTACTATTACCAGCACGACACCTCCACCGTGCACACGATCACTGAGAGAAGATGCTTTGACAGGATGGAGGCTGCTGAGTTTATGCTCTCCGAGATCAAGAAGAGAGGTTTCCTCGATAAGTATCACTCCGAGATAGAAAATATCTTTACTACCATTTATTTTGTAAATACGCTTTTTTCCTATATGAGAATGCCTCACGGCAAAAAATTCGGTGTGGTACGCACACTCCGTAACCGTATGCTCGAGGAGTTTCCCGATTTCAGGAAAAATGAATTCTACGGTCGCTTCATGGATGACGAACAGAAAAAGTATGTCGACATCCTGATGGCGAATCCTCTTTCATTCTATGTCCGTTACACCCTGCTCTGGATGTACCGTGACCTTAAGAAAGCTTAAAAAGGCTTAAGATTTTCTTAATATTTACCTTGACATCTTTGTCAGAAATATCTAAACTAAATCTGTTGTACTATGAAAATTTCATAAGGAGGTGCTCCTGCATTATGCCTACAGGTGTATGGATCGGGATCCTCGCGGCAGCTGTTATAATAACCGCTCTTATCACTGCAGCCATCACATCCGGAAGGATGAAGAACAGGGCAGACGGTGTCATGGGAAATGCGGAAAAGAGAGCCCGCGAGATCATCGACGAAGCTCTGAAAAAGGCTGAATCAGAGAAGCGTGAAGCATCCATTAAAGCTCAGGAAGACGCTCTTAGAGTTAAGAATGATGTCGACCGTGAGGTCAAGGAACGCAGAGCCGAGGTAAGTAAATCGGAACGCAGAATTCAGCAGAAGGAAGAGTCAGTCGATAAAAAGCTCGAGAATATCGAGAGACGCGAAACGTCACTTTCGGCGAGAGAGGATAATCTTAAGGCTAAAGAAGCCCAGATTGCCAAGCTCAACGAAGAAAGATTGCAGGAACTGGAAAGGATTTCCGGATTAACCTCTGAACAGGCAAAAGAACACTTATTAAGTATTGTTGAAGAAGATCTGAAACACGAAGAAGCCCTGATGATCAAGGAATCTGAGAACAGG
>JAEEGL013419151.1_pt1 | contig 25676 bp, 15 predicted proteins | sample 9134231 | NCBI WGS metagenome assembly JAEEGL01 (sample SAMN16246548, study PRJNA631951) | gut metagenome | biome: gut microbiome; feature: rumen; material: fiber-attached | host: Bos | place: Iran: Karaj | collected 2018-10 | reverse complement strand
TGATGGTGTTATATTACCATATCATTCTGAAGATAGATATGAGCATTTATATGATGGATCTATAGAAATGTTATCTAAAAAATATAATATAGATTATAAGAAGTATAGTAAATATGATGTACTAGCGGCATATTATGATTGGAATAAAAAAGCACTCATATTATTAAAAGAAATATTAGATGAAACTAATTCTAAGATTATAATATCTAGTGATTGGAGACAAACAAAATTTAAAGATAAAATGCCTGATTTATTAAAAATGCATAATTTAGATAATTACTGGTATAAAGATAATATATATAATAATAGTCATGATAGTAATGGTAGACTAATACACTTCCCTTTAAGTAGAAAATTAGAAATAGATGACTCAATTAAAAGATATAATATAGATAATTTTGTTATATTAGATGATGAAGATGGATTACTTAAGTATTATCCTGATAATATGGTATTAACAAATAATGTATTAAATGAAAAAAATAAAGAAGACGCTATTAAAATATTAAAAAGAGAGAAATTAAATTGAATCAATTAATTTCTCTCTTATTTTTACCATTGCATAAGTATCTAACTCACAATATTTTAATAAACTTTTTCTAATTCTTTCTTTATCTTCATCATTTAGTTTTTCTAAATTAACAAAAGCATTCATTGCTTCTCCACCATTATGAATATCATCTAAATTATGATAATCTAATGCTGGATCAGATGGAAATAGTGCTGGTAATACTTTTTTTATTGTGTAATATCCTTCCATATCTTTTGTATAATAATATCTATTACTAAATGGAAGCATTAAATCTTTTATATTATCTCTTATATTAAGTAAGTGTTCTTTTAAATCTGGATATAGATTAGCAAGTGATAATATTACTCCTTTTTCAAATCCCATATTATATGCTAAAACACAGGAATTCTTAGGAATATCTTTAACTAATTTTTCTGCTAAACTTCTTCTTGGATCAGTTCCTTCTTCTCCAAGAAATTCTTCATGCTTTAACTCTCCACCCTTTTCTTCATAATAATGAAGTGAATATTGAAATGGTATTTGATTATATGGTGATGAGTTATCAAATCTTGGTATTACATCTTGAAATGTTTCAAAATCTAAAAAATATAATGGATATGATAAGCTTTTTAAGAATTTAGTTATTTCTTCTTTATTAATATATGGTTCTTTATTATGAAGAGTAAACTCTATTTGCTGTCTAAATTTAGGATTAATATCTTCATTTAATACATCTTCAAAAGACACTATTCCTCTTTTATATAATTCCATCTTTTTTCTATTTGGCATTTTTACTATTTTAAATACATTATTTTCTGGTAAAGTGCGAGTACAATAAGAAAAGAATGGACAACTTTGAGGACTAAAACAATGCATTTCAATATCATCAGTTGGTTCTTCTTTTTGCATCATATACTTATTTATTTCCTCTATCTTGTTACCTACATAAGTCTTCTTATTTTTAACATCAAAAGTTAAATCTTCTATATTAAATAATTTATTTAATTCAAGATCACCTTTTCTAATATAATTATTATTAATATATATTAGATTAGCTTTTACTACATTTAATCCTAAACTAGTTAAAACATAATATTGATATGCTAAATCATCTACATAGTATTCTTCAATACTAGTACCACTTTTAACTTCATTTATTATATATTCATTACCCTTTTTCTCTAAAATATCTACACTGCAAAAGTTATTTTCATAACAAAAAGACGCTTCAGCAATATTAACTGAATCACTATCTAATAGCTTATTAGTATCATTAATCATTTTATTTAAATCAGTATTATATTCTACTTCTTTAATATTATTAAATAACTCTTTAGCAAGATTACCTACTAAATGACCATTTTCTATTTGAGCATCATTATTTACTTCTACTTTTTTATCACTATTGTATGTATCTAACCAAAGCATTTTCTTACATTGTATACCTTCAATATACTTACTTTTTGATAATTCCATAATTCCCCCACTATATACTATTTTTAATAAATAAATCTTTTTCTTCTTCTTCTTTATTATCTAAAACTAATTCTGGTAAATCATTAATTGATGATAAACCAAAACAATCTAAGAATTCTCTTGTAGTTCTATATAAATTAGGCTTTCCTGGTAAATCACTTTTTCCCACTACTTTTATTAAATCTCTACTTAATAATTTTTTAATAACATAACTACTAGATATTCCCCTTATTTCATCTACTTCTGCTCTTGTTATTGGTTCATTATAAGCAATAATAGCTAATACTTCTAATTGAGCTTGAGTTAATACATTCTCTCTTGTTGTAATAAGTTTTTGATAATACTCTTTATGCTCTTTTTTAGTAGTAAGCTTAAATGTTTCTCCTAGAAAACTTATCTTTATTCCTCTTTCTTCACTCTCATAACTTTTCTTAAGCATAGTAAGTAACTCTTTAGCTTTATCTTCATCTATATTTAAAGTATTACATATTTCGTCTAAAGTTACTCCTTCATCTCCAACAACAAAAAGTAATCCTTCTAAAACTCCTAATAAATTCATTTTACACCTTCAATTACAATATCTCCAAAAACTTTATCTTGTTTTAACAAAATTTCTTGTGTTTTACTCATATCTAAAATAGACAAAAATGTTACAACAATATTGTCTTTTGTTATTATATCAAATAGTTCACTAAACTTTAAGCTTTTTTTCTTCTTAAGTAAATTTCTTATTTCTACTATTCTTTTTTTAACACTATATTCTTTTCTAGTTACCCTAGTAACTACCGGCTTTTCATAATTAACTCTCTTTTGCATTTCTAAAAATGCATTAATAAGTAAATCTACTGATACTTCACTATTAACTACTTTTTCATCATCACTATATTCACTTAAATTCTCTGGTAATTTAGTATAGTAATCTAATCTATTTTCTTCAAGCATTCTAAATGTTTCAGTCATATTCTTATATTGTTCATACTCTATTAATCTATTTCTTAAATCTTCTTCATCTTTTATATCATATTCATCATTTTCTTCATCATCCTCATTAGTTTTATTAACTAACATCTTACTTTTTAAATGAATTAATTCTGATGACATAACTAAATATTCACTACTAGTATCTATATCATACTTAGGTAGTGAATTAATAAACTCTAAATATTGTTCAATAATATCATGAATATTTACTTCATATATATCCATCTTTGATTCTTTTACTAAATGTAATAATAAATCAAATGGTCCTTCAAAATCTTGTAGTTGTAAATTCATATAATCCCCCGCTACTAGTTACAAGTAAACCCTCTACTCACCATTTCAAACTTAACAACTTTAGGAACTTCTTTATATCCATAGTAATAAACATTTTTAACATTTTCTAAATTTGCATTTTTAAGATCAATACTTATTATATATGTAAATGATGTATTATCATTAGTTATACTAGCAGTAATTCCATCCATACTATTATAACTATTAATTTTACTTTGATAATCACTAAATAATGAATAATAATTATCATCACTAGAACTAATTGTACTAGTATGATTAATATTGTCAAGTTCATTATTAACAAATTTATATACTAATTTCTCATTATCTTTTTGACATGTAATACTGCCATTACCATCGTTACCTAAAGCATAACTAGGATAATCACTACTATTCTTTTCTTCAAGAGTTATATATTTAAACTCTTTACTAGTAGCAATACTCTTTTCTCCACTTGTAACATCTATTAAAAATCTTTCTAATAACATTTTTTCTTCAGAATAAGTTTCTAAATATATTTTTTTATCACTATTACTACTAACACTAAAATTAATAACTTTATTATCTATACTAAAATTACTAAAATTAATATTATCAATATTAATACTTAAATCACTATTAATTTCATAAAACACAGTTTCTTTTTTATTACTATTATTATTAGAATTGTTATTGTTTTTTTCAGTATCATCATCACCAGCTAAATCCTCTATAGAAGGTGCAGAAGTTTTACCTAGTAACTTATTAATATATACACTTATATCATTAATATAATAAACAACTAAAATAAAGGCTACAAAGATAAGTAAAACTCTCCCAATATTGCTTTTTTTCTTATAAGAATAACCAATTGTTTGAGGTTTTAACTCAACATCTTCAATTCTAACTATTTCTTTATCTTTCTTAGCCATTTAAATCACCCTTATTATATTCTTTATTATACTATATAACCTAACATTTATCAATTGAACATACTAAATTATTTTCAGTATATTTATCTATAAATCCATTTATATCTTCTTTTAGTGTTTTTTCACTAGTTCCATTCATTATATTATATATTTCTTTATCTCTAATTCCAATTAAGAAAGGAACATTTATTCTTTCTACTTCTTCATAATCGATATAGCTTACTATTTTACTTTCTAATTCTTCATCTATCTTATTACTATTTAAGTAATAAATTCTAATATTCTTACTCTTACACTTTTCAAATAAACTATTAACTATTTCTCTAGTATATTGATTATCAGGGCTTCCAAATAAATATATTCCATCTAAACTACTTAAACTTTTTATAACATTTTTCTTATTTAAATATTTAACATTATTATCTTCACTAATATTTAAAAACAAATAAGCTTCATCTAAATCTTCAATAGTTTTATCATTGTATTCCATAAATTCATTTTTAAATTTTAAAGCATCACTGTTTTTTAAATTAGTATTTATTATTGAATATATGAGTACTCCCAAAACAATTATAGTAAACGTTATCAATACTATAAATATTAGTTTATTTTTCTTTTCCATTTTACTACACCTAAATAAAATAATATCATAAATACCTTAATATATCAATCAATATAAAAGTGGACACAAAGTCCACTTTATTTATTATTAATGCCAACAAGCATAATAAACTGGGTCTGTACATGTACATCCTGATGTACCTTGAGTACATGAACATGTTGTTGTTCTATTCTTTTCACATTGATCTGCATATGTTGAAGGTCCATATCCACTAGGACATGCATTATTACATGTTACATATATATCTGTATTACTTCCAGTATTATAGCTTCCTCTTGTACCATATACACTATTACATGTACTTGTTGCTGCACTAGATACTGCTGTTCCACTACATGTTCCGGAACTATTTGTTGTACATACAAACATATTTCTACTTGTTCTTGATACATAGTCTGTTACAACACAAGATTTAGTACATACTGCTGCGGTTTGAACTCCACATGCTGATACTCTACTATATGTATATGTCTTAGAATATGATGTTGTGTTACTTGCTGCATCCGAGCATGTACCTGAAACAGTATAGCTAGACCCAGACAATGTAACTGTCTTTCCTCCAGTTGGTGAATGATCATCATTACATGTTACTGTTACTTGATTGCTACTATTTATAGAACTAAATGAATATGTAGGTGCAACTGTATCATAACGTATTGTAAAGCCATTTGAAACATCTGATGTATTTCCTCTTGCATCAACAGCTTTAAAATAGATTGTTTGATTTCTATTATTATATACTGTCCAAGCTTCACTACCGCTATAAGTTGTTCCTGATTGAGATATTCCATTCGATTTTGCAAAGTTTAGTTTACTCCATGTATTTTGATCAAACGAATAATACATTTCAGATACACCAACCCCTGAATCTGAAGAACTAATTATTGTATATACTTCACTCTTTGCCCAATTGCCACTTGTATAAGCTGAATTGTTTGAAGAGAATTTAGCCGTAACAGTTGGTTTACTTGGTTTAGTCAAATCATATTTTACATTAAATCCATTAGAAATATCTGAAGTATTTCCAGCACTATCAACTGCTTTAACATAGAATGTATCATTTCTATCACGATATCCCCATGGCTCTTGTCCACTATATGTTGTACCTGATTTAACTATTCCATCTGATTTACTAAAGTATAATTTATTCCAAGTACTCTTATCATATGAATAATACATATCTGTAACTCCAGCATTTGCATCTGTAGAAGTAATAGTAGTATATATTTGCCCTGTTGCCCAAGTTCCACTTGTATATGCTGAATTATTACTATAATAATATCCATTTATAGTAGGTTTACTTGGTTTAGTAGTATCATATTTAATATTAAATGCATCTGAAACAACTGATTCATTTCCTGCAGCATCTTTAACTTTAAAATAGAATGTATCATTCCTTCCGTCAGCTACCGTCCATGCTTCATTACCACTATAGGTTGTTCCACTCTTAGATATTCCATTAGAATAATAAAGATTAAGTTTTACCCAGTTAGTTTGATTCGTTGAGTAATAAAATTCTGTTACACCAGAAGTAGCATCAGTTGATGAAAGAGTGGTATAAACTTGATTATTAGTCCAAGTTCCACTTGTATATGCACTATTATCTGAAGTATGTTTACCTACATATGTTGGTTTTGAAGGTGGTGTTAAATCATATCTAATTGTAAACGCATCAGATGGATCTGACTCGTTACCTGCAGCATCTATTACCTTAAAATAATATGTATTATCTCTTTCTCTAACTCCCCAAGGTTCTGTGCCAGAATAAGTTGTTCCACTTTTTGATATTCCATTTGAAACAGATAACCCTAGTGAAACCCAAGTAGACTTGTCAGTAGAATAATACATAGATGTTACTCCGGATTTTGAATCAACAGAAGATATAATTGTATTAACCTGATGATTAGTCCAATTTCCACTTGTGTAATTACTATTATCAGATGCAAATTTTGCTACATATGTTGGTTTACTTGGCTTACCTTGATCAATTTTCATTACAAAAGATATATCATTACAGTTTCCTGCAACATCACATATTTTATAATATCCCATATTATTGTCATTAGGTCCCCAGTTACCATCATAAGAAATAGTGCTCGTATTATTTGTATCTAACCAGTTTGTACCATTATAACCATATTGAAGAGTATTAGCTTTTACACCAGATAAATCATCAGAAAAAGTAAGATGTGGATTAACATTATATTTAGTCCATCCTCCAGTATAAGTTACTCCATTTGCAGTTAAAGTATAATTAATTGTTGGAGGAGTTATATCTACTTTTGCTATGTAACTTCTTACACTTGATGATACTCCATTACTTATAGTTTTATATCTTATATAATATGTTCCTGTTACAGTATTATAACTTGTTATTGAAGACCCACTAGTTGTTGTTGTTCCAGGGCTACATGTATTATTTGTATCTTTGCAATAATATATTGTTGCTCCTGCTGGCGCGCTCAATATATAATTTAATCCTTCGTTACTCCATGTATCACTTGCAACAGCTGTACCAGCTGTTTTCTTAGTTGCAGATATAGTTGCTATTACTTCTTCTGAAAACACTGGATAACCTTTTGTAGTATCATGTTTCCACGAAAGTAAGCCATACTCTGCTAATGAGGCATCATAATTACTTAAAGTAATACCTGTTACATTTGAATTTAATGTACTAACAAATGGTTGACCATTATAATTTGCTTGATTACTTATTTGATTTGATGTTAATGCCACTGGTGTTCCATAAACCGTTGCAGTTGATGGTGCTCCTGTAACTCCTGTTAAATAATAGGCATTATCTAGATATAATGCTGTTCCAGAGTGACTTGACACCCCATGAACTGTACTTGACGTAATAGTTCCATAGTTATAAACATTATTAATACGAGTTATTCCATATCCATCATTACCTGAAATACCTCTTGCATATGTTGTACCAGTTATTCCTCCGGTATTATAGCAATTAATTACCATTGAAGTTGCATTATTTGACGAATTAGCAGCAGCAGTGGCTGCAATTACTCCACCGGCTGTTTTTGGTGAATTTATCGTTCCTTCATTATAACTATTTAGTATTATCAATTTACTATTACCAGAATTACTATTAGCATAATTATAACCTACTACTCCGCCAACAATAGTACTTGAATAATTGGATGTAGTAGAAATATTTCCAGTATTATAACACTCATTTATAATAGTAGATTTTCGATTTAAACCTAATACTCCACCAACTATACTTCCTCCTGTTATAAGGCCAGTATTGTGACAATTATTTAATGTAACTTCCGCAGCTGAATAAGATACACCCAATACTCCACCAATATATTTAACATTTGATGAGTCTACTATATCGCTTCCTATATCATGTATATTGCTACTATTATTTATTTGTAGCCCCCCATGAGCTAATCCCATTATTCCACCAAAATAGGCAGTTGTCCCATCAGGAATGTTATTCTTTACCGAATTATTATTAACACAATTATTTATAATTGTTTCACTACTAGCATCATTGTCCCTTGCAACTATTCCTCCTGTATACACTCCCAAAGCGCTTGTTATTGTTCCATTATTTTGACAATTAGCAACTGTCAATGTTGAGCTAGTATAGTTAACTCCCACGATGCCAGAAGTAGAATTACCACCACTTATAGCACCATAATTACTGCAATCAGTAACTGAACTATTTCCATTTACAATTCCAACTATTCCAGCTACTGCTGAAGATGACGAAGTACTTGTAACTGTAACTCTATTTGTTAAATCAGAAAATGAGGTCGTTCCCCATGCTCTTCCAGAAAAGGCTCCAGTATTCGCACCAGATGTTGTCTTTACTGTACCAGTTAGTTCAAGATTCTCTAAACTAGCTCCATTTAATGATCCAAATAATCCTACTGCTGGTAAAGTAGAATTGTTAATATATATATTTGATAAAGTATAATTTGCACCATCAAAATTACCATAAAAGGAATTATCTACAGTACCAATTGGAGTAAATCCTTTTCCAGTAACTCTAGTAAGCTCAGTGAGTAATCCTTCAGTAGTGTTGTCTTCATTTATATCCCCATAATCTATTCTTGTACTATCGCCATAGCTAGATGAGGATGCAAAGTTTAAACTTTTGGCCATGGCAAAATACTCTCCTTCAAAAGTATTGCCTTCATTAGTTAAGATACTTAAATCTACTAAGTTTTCTATTATCTTTATTTGATATGGATTTGCTTCAGTTCCCTCTCCATCAAAATAATTATCAAAATATAACCAGCAAAATATAGTATTGCTACTTGTAACAGTTACTTTTCCATTACTATAAGTTGGTATATAATTAACTGAATCACCATTTAAGTCTTCACAATTAGTTCTTGTTGTATTAAGTTTATAATAACCTGTAGGTATAGTAGTTATTTCTACATAATCATTTGATGTAGTACTAGTTCTTTTCCACATACTATATTTTTTCTTTTCTACTTTATTAATAATTCTTGTTTCTACTCTCTGTAGTGTATCTATAGTTTTATTACCATAGCTTTTATACATTAAAAAGAGACTTGTAATTTCTACAAGCAAAAGGAATATTATGATATTTATTTTTTTCTTCCTCATAACATAACCTACTCTTCATATTATATCTATATAAATAATACCATAATTGATATACTCGTTCAACAAAAAAGAAACTATTTTGTTAGTTTCCAAATATCTTTTAAATTAGTTGCATTTTTATATTCTAAATAGAACTCTGGAGATAGCCATATTTTCTTAAACCTATCCCACTTATTATTAAATTCAGGTATTTTTATTTCTTTTTTATTATCTTTTACTATTACTTTTTTACTAGGTTTATATATACCAACTAAATAACTAATAAAAGTTATTATTTCTAATACTATAGCAGGAAGTAATAAATATAAATATGGTATTTTACTTATACTTAATGCTAAAGTATTACTTATATATGGAACTCTTTCTATATCACTTGCTATAAAAGTAATAAATGTAGTAATAGCAAGTACCCATATTTTTAATTTTCCTACTATATTCGATTGAATATTATAGTTATTCTTAAATTTAAATATTATTATTAATAAAGTAAGTATTTCAAATATAATAGGTATTAATGCATATGGTGTTATTAAATATAATACAATAAAATTAATTATACATAATAATTTATCTGCCATTCCATCAAATACTGCTCCAAAAAAAGTAGATGCTTTAAAGTGTCTAGCTAATACTCCATCTAAAAAGTCAGTAAAATAGCCTATTATAGAAGCTATTCCAACAATAAATCCTCCATATATATGATATATAGGTATTAATAAGATACTTCCTATTACTCTTATTAATGTTAATAAATTAATAATTAATAACTTTACTAACATATTACCTCCTTAATAATCTATATTCTCTACTAGATTAATATCAGTATATTTTAATTTATATTCATTATCTTCATATTTTATAGTAATAACTATACTGCCATCTAATTCATCTATATTAATTATATAACTATTGTTATTAATAACTACGTTTTTAATATAATTAATATCTATTAGATTACTATTTATACTATCATATAAATTATTTATCTCTATTAAATTATGATCTATTATTTCATAAGTATTATTATTTTCAATATAATAATATATATAATTATCATTATGTAATAAATAACCAGATTCTTTATTATCTTTTTTACTACCTACATAATTATATACTTCATTATTTATAGTTATTAAATAATTATATTTATAATTATTATTAAGATCGTTTATACTTATAGTATTATTTGTATTATTATCAATATCATTATCACTATTATTCTTGTTATTTACTTTAACCATAATTACTAAAATAATAATAAATACTAACCATATAGCTAACTTTATAATAGATGAATTATCATTACTATCTTTCATTTTTAAAATACTCCAATTTACTATTTAGATAACTTTTTATGTTCATATTATTCTTACCTACAGGTTTAATAATATCAAAATATATAATGCCATTAATACATCCTATTCCTAAACTATTTTTATCTACATATATTTTATTAACTTCACTTTTAGTTATTTCATAATGAGATTTTACTATTTTTATTTCTTCATCTTTAATAGTAGTTCTAGTAAGTGGCCATGGAGAAAACGCTCTTATTTTGTTATGTACATTTTCTACTAAATCATTAAAATCTAATTCTTCTAACTCACTAGTTATCATAGGAGCATAAGTTGCTTCATCATCATTTTGTTTAACTCTACTCACATTACCAGTAAGTAATGCTTCTAGATTTTTATCTAATAATTCTTTACCCATTACACTTAATTTATCATGAAGAGAGCCAATATCATCTTCATCTAATATTTCACATTCGCATTTATCTATCATATCACCAGTATCCATAAACTCATCCATATACATAAGAGTAATACCAGTTTTCTTTTCTCCATTTATTAATGCCCATTGAATAGGAGCAGCTCCCCTATATTTAGGAAGAAGTGATGCATGAATATTTACACATCCTAGTCTTGGATAATCTATTAATACTTTAGGTATTATTTTTCCATAAGCACATGTTATTATTATATCTGGTTTATAATCAATTATTGTTTGATATTCTTTTTTGATACTTGTTGGTGTAAATACAGGAATGTTTTCTTCTAGTGCTAATCTTTTAACTGGTGATGGTGTTAAAACTTTTTTTCTTCCCACTAAAGCATCCTTTTTAGTTACTACTAAAACTACATTCGTTTTCTCTATTAAAAGACGAAGTGGCTCTAAAGAAAACTCTGGTGTTCCCATAAATACAACTCTTATATCTTTCATAATTATTCACCTAATAGTATTATAAACTATATAAATAAAAAAAGCCATATGGCTTTTTTATTTATTTTTCTTACAAGATTTTAGTAAGTCTTTGTATATTTCTTTATAGTTTTCAAGTGTTTCTTTTTCTTCTAACACTTCTACTTTACTAAATTCTTTTTTTCCTAAATAATCAACTTTATAAGAAACTTGAGCTTTCATATCTTTGTGCTTTTTTAATTCTTTACAATTCATTTTATCTAGGCTTTTACCATCAATAGTTATATATTTATCATCTTTATTTATTGATGTAACTACTTTTATTTCAAATAATGATTCATCATCATTATTTGATAGTGTATAATAATCATAAAAATAATTGTTATCAAAAGAATCAAATGTATATAGTTCTTCTCCGCTAGAATTTAATATAACTAATTTACTAGAATCACAATCCGCTAATAATAGATCACTTATAACAGTAATCTTACAATTACTAGCGTTAACTTTTTTACTTACATCTTTTCCATTAATTAATAGTGTTAATTTATCTTCTAATTCTTTATATTCTACTGTTATTCCATTTAATTTTTCTTTACAATTTGTTTTATCATCACAATATAAGTAAAATGTATCAGTATCATTATGATTATTCTTATTTAATAGGAATAACTCTATTACAGTAGCTAATACTAATACTACAATTACAACTATATACCATTTTATTTCTTTTAATTTACTATTTTTTCCCATTATTTAGATACCTTTTCTATAACAACATACACAGTCATACCATTAACATTTATTTCATTATCTTTAACATCTTTGCTTAGAATATTAATAGCTAAAGTTTCATTTTTAATATAATCACTATATTTATCAATAACTTTATCTAACAAATCACAATTATAATAAATATTAATACGATCAGATACATCATAATTATTTTCTTTACGCATATTTTGTATTTTAGAAACAAACTCTCTAGCATGACCTTCATTAATTAAATCTTCAGTTAAATTAGTGTTAATAACTATAAATAAATTATCTAATACTCCGACATTAAATCCTTCTTTAGAAGTGATCTTTATTTCAAACATATCTTTAGTAATAATTGTATCATTAAATTCTAAACTTTCAGAATTAAGTTCTGATACTGTGTGATTATTTAAGAATGATTCATATTCTTTAATTTTAGAACCAAATATCTTACCTACTTCTTTATAATTAGGTTTAACTATCATATTCATATATTTATCTAAATCTTTTTCTGAAACTATTTCTTTAACATTTAATTCTTCTTTAATAAGTGGAATTAAATCTTCAATTTTTTTATAAACATTACTATCTATAATAGCTTCTTTTAATGGAGTTCTTACCTTTATCTTAGCTTCCTCTCTTACCATTCTTCCTTGAGATATAAGATTTCTAACTAGATCCATTTTTTCTTCTAATTTTAAATCTATTAATGATTCATCGCATTTTGGATAATCTTCAGTATGTACAGAATAATTACCAGTTAACTTTTTATATATCTCTTCAGATATATATGGTACAATTGGTGCTACTAATTTAGATAATCCCACTAATACTTCATATGTAGTCATATATACTGCTTTTTTAGAATTATCTAAAGAACTTCCCCAGAATCTATTTCTATTACGTCTTATATACCAATTGGATAAATCTTCTGATACAAAGTTAGTTAAATTACGAGCTACTTTATTTAAATCAAATTCTTCATAATTATTAGTTACTTCTTTAACCAAATTATTATATCTAGATAATAACCATTTATCTATTTCTTCTCTATTTTTAACTTCAATATTACACTCATTAATATCTATATTATCAGTAGTAGCATACATACTAAAGAAATTATAAGTGTTTTTAAGTGGGTTAAAGAATTTAGAGTGAACTTCTTTTAAACCTTCAAGATCAAACTTAACTGGTGTCCATACAGGACTAGCATAAGTCATATAGAATCTTACTTCATCCGCTCCATACTTAGTCATTACTTCAATTGGATCAATAATATTACCAGTTGATTTACTCATTTTTTTACCATTAGCATCAAGCATCATATCATTTACTACTACATTTTTAAATGAGCTTTTTCCACTAATTAATGTTGATATAACTAAAAGTACATAGAACCATCCACGAGTTTGATCTACACCTTCTGCAATAAAATCAGCTGGGAATTGAGATTCAAATAATTCTTTATTTTCAAATGGATAATGAAATTGTGCATAAGGCATTGAACCTGAGTCAAACCAAACATCCATTACATCAGTAACTCTAGACATAACTTCATTGCATTTAGAACACTTAATATGTAAATCATCTACATATGGTCTATGAAGTTCAATATTTTTAACATCTACATCTTCAATAACACGATTTTGTAATTCTTCTAATGAACCAATTGTTTCAAAGTTTCCACAAGAACATGTCCATATTGGAAGTGGACAACCCCAATAACGATTACGAGAAATACTCCAATCAATCATATTTTCAAGCCAGTTACCAAATCTTTTTTCACCAACATATGATGGATACCAATTAATATCCTTATTAGCGTTAATTATTTCATCTTTTAGTTTAGTGTTATTAACATACCATGCTGGTTTAGGATATGAAATAAGTGCGCTTTTACATCTCCAACAATGTGGATAATCATGAGTTATTTTTATCTTTTTAAATAATTTATCATTTTCTTTTAAATATTTAATAATTTCTATTTCTAATTCAGGATCAGTAACTAATCTTCCTTCCCAAGGACCAGTAGTATAACATCCATCAGGACCAACTGGATTAGTAAATCCTATACCATTTTCTCTACATACACGGTTATCATCTTCACCAAAAGCAGGAGCAATATGAACTATACCTGTACCATCACTATCAGATACATAATTATCCGCTACTACTTGGAAGCATTTTCCTTCAACACTCACAAATGGCATTAGTTGTTCATAACTTTCGCCAACTAAATCTGTTCCTTTGTATTTTTCAAGTACTTTAACTTCATTACCTAATACTTTTTCAACTAAAGATTCAGCCATAATAAACTTGTAACCCATTGATTCAACTAATAGATAAGTTAAACTAGGATTAACACATAATGCTACATTAGCCATAAGTGTCCAAGGTGTTGTTGTCCAAGCTAAGAAATATACATCTTCACCTTTTTTCTTAAATGGTAATATTAATGAATTAACTGATGTTTCTTCATAACCTTGAGATACTTCATTTGAAGATAATTCTGTTCCACAACGAGGACAATACCATAATACCTTATTGCCATGATATATTAATCCTTTTTTATTAAGTTCATTAATTATCCACCATTCTGACTCAATAAAATCATTTGAACAAGTAACATAAGGATTATCACAATCAATAAATTGTCCCATCATATCAGTTACTTTGTTAACTTCATCTATATTAAGTGCAGTAGCTTTGTTACATTCTTTACAGAAATTTTCAACTCCAAAAGCTTCAATATCAGCTTTAGACTTAAATCCTAATTTCTTTTCAACATTTACTTCTATTGGAAGTCCATGAGTATCTAATCCTATTTTTCTTAATACTCTATAACCTTGCATAGTTTTATACTTGCAAAAAGAATCTTTAATAGTTTTAGAAAAAACATGATGTATTCCCGGCTTAGCATTGGCATATATTGGACCATCGTAGAACACCCAATTTTTACCATCTTTTCTATTTTCAATAGTTTTTTCTAAGATATTTTCTTTCTTCCACCAATTTCTTATATCTTCTTCTACTAAAGATACTTCCCTATTATCTAATCCTTCAAACCTTTTCATAATAACACCTTTCTAAATAAAAAAATCATAAACTAAAGGACGATATTACTCGTGGTACCACCTTAATTTATGATTTAACTCATCTTTATATGTTAACGCCATCTACGTATTATTCTACTATTTTCAAATAATCAGCTCTTAAGTGATATAAATTAGATATCATTTATTAGTTTACACCAACCACTAACTCTCTTAAAACTATTCTAATTTACTTGTCTTTTCTTCGCCTTTAAATACACTTAACATTATATTCTTTTTTTATAATTTGTCAATCTATAATAAAAAAAGCTAAACACTACTTTTCATTCAGTAATATTTCTTGTACTCTATCAATATCTACAAAAAATAAATTTATTCCCTTTCTTTTTAATTTCATTAAATACTCAAAATTGCTTAGTATTTCTTCTTTTAAAGTCGATATAACTTTTGCAGGCTTTCCATCACTAGTTAAATGAACATGATCTATGTATTTTTCTAAAGTTGGAAATGCATTTTGAAATAATATGGCGGTTTCTTGCCCAAGAATATTTCTTATGAAGATAGTGTCACATCTACCATATTTTTTTAATTTACTATTTATTATCTTCTTATACTTTTCAACTTTACTACTCAAAGGTATAAACCATAAGATATTCTTATCTTTAATGGTAAAATATGTTGGCCTTTTTCTTCCACGCTCATGATTAGTCATAAGCTTGTCATCATTAACTAATTTAAAAAAGTCATCTTTTATGTGATATATATATCCTGTTTGTATTTTCATTTTATTTTCCCCCTCTATAAGAGATATTTTAACATATATAAAAAGAAAACTCTATCACAAAGATAAAGTTTTCTATTATTTTCGTTCGGAATAATTTATTACTCGCACCATCCGAGAGCGAGAAACATTGTCGACCGGAATAATTTATTACTCGCACCATCCGGGAGCGAGAACATTTACTATTAAATTTCTTCAATGCAATAGTAATATATCACAAATAAAGAAAAAAGTCAATTTATACAGCCTATAATATTATATTCTAAAAAAGAAAAAAGATGCTAAAGCATCTTAGTTTTTCAAAGCTTTTAATTTTTCATAATACATTGTACTAGCTACATTATAATATGGTACTACCCAGATAGCTGCAATTCCAAATGTAATTCCAACTAAGAAGAACCAACCAATAAATGATAATTGGAATACAAATAAATCCATTTTGTGTCCATCCATCATTTCTTTACTCTTGTTCATAACAGCTTTTACTTTTGTATTTTCATCTACTTCATCTGCTAATATAAATTGACTCATAGCCATCTTATAAGCAAAAATAATTCCAGGAATTATAAATAATATTGACCATAAACAAGCAAGTAATCCAATAACAAGTTCAACGCAGAATATTTTTAGAGTAAACTTAAAATATTTTGTAAACATTTCTTTAAGTTCAATTTTATGACCTCTAATCAAACAAAGAATATACCAAATATAGCCAATACTGATTGGAATCATAGCTATTGATAATACTATCTCTAAAATATCATAAATAATTGATGGATTAGTATTTTGAAGTATTACTCCTAATTGTGGATCTTCCACAAAAGCATATTTTGGTCCAATTCCCATTAACTCTGTAACTAAACCAAATACAAATCCAATTGCCATGAATACAAGTATTGGTTTCCACATATTCCACTTGTTCTTAAACGCAAATTCTTTAGCTTCTCTTTTAATTTCCTTTCTATTCATAATAATCACGACCTCTCTTTCATATTTTCAAAATATCATATGTAAACTTATATATCAATACATTGTATACATAGTTTACATTATTTTACATCTATTAATGATTTATATACTATGATATAATAATTAATAGAATATGAGGGATATAGATGAAAGATAGTATTTTTAGAGAGTATGATATTCGCGGTAAATACCCTAGTGATATAAATGAAGAACTAGCATATAAAGTTGGATTAGGATATGGATCATTCTTACAAGAATTCTTAAATCAAAATGCTTGTGTAGTGTCACATGATAATAGATTATCTAGTGAATCTTTACATAAGAACTTAATAAAGGGATTACTTGAAACGGGAATTAACGTTATTGATTATGGACTTACTACTACGCCAATGAATTATTATGCTAGACATGTTAATAATTTATTTGGAATTATGGTTACTGCTAGTCATAATCCTAAAGATGAAAATGGATTTAAATTTTCTTTTGATGAATATGCTAATGCTCGTGGAATAATGATTAAAGATTTAAAAACATATATTGAAAAAGGTATGTTTAAAAAAGGAAATGGTAAATTAGAAGAAAAAAATATTAAGGAAGATTATATTAAATATGTTTTAGAAACATTAAAGTTTGGTAAAAGAAGAATTAAAGTAGTTTTAGATCCTGCTAATGGAGTTACTACTACTGTAGCAAGAAATATATATGAAAAATTAAATATTGATTTAGTAGTAATCAATGAAGAAAGTGATGGATCATTTCCTAATCATCACCCAGATCCTTCTGTTAAAGAAAATTTAGAACAATTAAGAAAAAAAGTATTAGAAGTTAAAGCAGATATTGGTATTGGATTTGATGGAGATGGAGATAGAATTGGTATAGTAGATAATCTTGGTAATATAGTGTCAATTGAAGATTATGCAATTATTATTTTAAGAAATATAATTGATAAAGTTAAAAATAAAAAGTTCTTATATGATGCTAAATGTTCTGATACGTTTAAAGATGAGATTATTAAATTAGGAGGTACTCCAGTAATATGTAGAACTGGATCAAGTTATACTCAAGAAAAAGTATTAAAAGAAAATATTCCATTTGGAATTCAATATGTTGGGCATATTTCTTTAAATGATAGATTATTTAGTACTGAAAGTGCTATGTATTCATCACTTAGATTAATTGAAATATTAAGTAAAACTAAAGCTAGTTTAAGTGAGCTTGTTAGAACAATACCTCACTACTACAATAGTCCTGAAGAAAAGTTTGCATCTAGTGATAGTAAAAAACATGAAGTAATAAATAATATTAAGAAATATTGTGATAATAAGAATTATAAATATTTAGAAATAGATGGACTTAAAGTAATATTTAAAGATGCTTGGGCTTATGTAAGAGCAAGTAATACTGGTCCTAATATAACACTTAGATGTGAAGCTAAGAATGAAAAAGATTTAAATAATTTATTAAAACTATTTAGATCATTAATAGAAATATATAACAAATAAAAACTAATAGATAACCTATTAGTTTTTTAATTCTAAAATAAACTTAATTGAGCTGATTCAGGCATTCCATCAAATACTCCCAAGCTTTTTAATTTATCCATAGTTGTTTGATTTACTTTGCCTCTAGTTTGAAAATCTTCTATACAGTAGAATGGTTTTTTATTCCTTTCTTCTACTATTTGACTAGCCACTGAATCACCTAAACCATCTAGAGTTCTAAATGGAGATATTAGTGTTTTACCATCATCTGCTATTACATAGTTCTTAGCAAGACTTTTTTCTACATCAATATTTCCAAATTTAAAACCTCTAGCTGTAGCTTCTAGAGCAAGTCTTAAAGTTTCAAGTAAACTTGTTTCTTTAGATGTTGCTTCGTAGCCTTTACCAATAATATCATTTATTCTTGCTTTAATAGCGTCATAACCTGCTACCATAGTTTCAAGTTCAAAATCATCAAATCTTGTTGAAAAATATGAAGCATAATACTCTGCTGGTTTATGAACTTTAAACCATGCAATTCTAAATGCACTCATTACATAAGCTGCTGCATGAGCTTTAGGAAACATGTATTTAATCTTTTCACAAGATTCAATATACCAAGAAGGAATTCCTGCTTTTTCCATTGTTTCTTTATGAGCTTCCCATCCTTCTGGATCTTTACTTGCTTTACCTTTTCTTACAAATTCCATTATTTTAAATGCTTTTAAAGGTTCCATACCACATTGAATTAAGAACACCATAATATCGTCACGACATCCGATAACTTCCTTAAATGGCACTACTCCTTTTTTAATTAATTCTTGAGCATTTCCAAGCCACACATCAGTTCCATGAGATAATCCAGATATTTTAATAAGTTCAGCAAAAGTAGTTGGTTTAGTATCTCTAAGCATACCAATAGTAAAGTTAGTTCCAAACTCTGGTACTCCTAAAGTTCCTGTATCATTCATTATTTCTTCTTTAGTTACTCCTAAAGGTGCTGGTGATAAGAATAGTCCCATAGTTTCTTTATCATCAAAAGGAACTGTTTTAACATCTATTCCCGTTAAATCTTGTAACATTCTAAGTTGAGTTGGGTCTGTATGACCTAAGATATCTAGTTTTAATACATCTTGATCGATGGCATGATAATCAAAGTGAGTTGTACGCCATGCTGCATCAACATCTTCAGCAGGATATTGATATGGAGTAAAATCAAAGACATCCATATATCCTGGAATAACTACTATACCACCAGGATGTTGACCAGTAGTTCTTTTAACTCCTACACAACCTTTAGCTAATCTTTCTACTTCTAAATTACGCATTACAATGTTTTTATCTTCACAATATCCTCTTACAAATCCATAAGCAGTTTTTTCTGCAACTGTACCAATAGTACCTGCTCTATAAACATTATCTTCACCAAATAATACTTTGGTGTATTCATGAGCAGCTGCTTGATTTAAATCTGAAAAATTTAAGTCTATATCTGGAACTTTATCTGCATTAAATCCTAGGAAGGTAGCAAATGGCATATCTTCTCCATCTTTAATCATTTTAGTACCACATTTAGGACAATCTTTATCAGGAAGATCAAATCCAATACCGTATTCAATTGCTAAGTCTTCACCCTTATCATTTTTAAATATACTATGCTTACATTTAGGACAACGATAATGTGAAGGTAGTGGATTAACTTCAGTTATACCCATCATAGTTGCTACAAAAGATGATCCAACACTACCACGAGATCCTACTAAGAATCCATCATCATTACTCTTTTTAACTAACTTTTGAGCAATTAAATATATAACATCAAATCCTCCACCAATAATTCCTTTTAGTTCTTGTTCTATTCTATCTTTAATATTATCTGGTAAAGGATCTCCATACCATTCTTTAGCTCTAGTATAAACCATATCTTCAACTATTTTAGCTGAATTATCAATTTTAGGAGAGAATGGTACTCCTCCTGTTTCAATAATTACTTCAACTATTTCACAATTATCTGCAATCTTTTTAGGATTATCTATTACTATTTCATGAGCTTTATCTTCCCCTAGAAAAGAGAATGCTTCTAACATTTCATCTGTTGTATAAAAATGCATATCAGGAGCTACTACTCCTTGTCTATTAAAAGGATGTTTAGCAGTCTTTTGATTAATTATAATATCACGATATATTTTATCTTCTCTTCTTAGATAGTGAGCATCACTTGTAGCACATACCATTACTCCAGCATCTTCTGCTACTTTAATTATCTTCTTAATATGAGTGTATATATCAGCCATACTCTTTATTGGAGTAGAATCTGTTGTTGTTAAAAATGAATATACTTCTGGAGGTTGAACTTCAATATAATCATAATATTGCATCATCTTAGCAAGTTCTTCATCTTCTTTAGTAAATGCTGCATTAAATATTTCACCGTTTACACATCCACTTCCAAATAACAATCCTTCTCTATGACTATTAAGTTCATTTCTTGGAAGTTTAACTTGATCTCCTTTAAATAAATATTTAGTATTAGCATAGCTTATTATTTTAAATAAATTTTTTAAACCAACTTTATTTTTAACTAATACTGACATATGAAATGGTCTAGAGAATTTAAGTAAATCATCTATATTAATACTATTATATAATTCTGTAGTAGTTTCTATATTACTATTATTTAATACTTTACACATTTTATAAAAGCCAATAGCTGTTCCTTCACTATCATAGTCTCCTCTATGATGAGCAGATTCATCCCAAGGGACATCTAATTCTTTAACTAAAGTAGATAATTTATGATTACGCCAATTAGGATAAAGCATTCTTGCTATACTCATAGTATCTAATACTGTATTATTAAATTCACCTAAATTATATTTATTATAAGAAGCACTAATAAATCCTATATCAAATTTAGCATTATGTGCTACTAAAGGTTTATCACCAATAAATTCCATAAATCTTTTAGTAACATTACATTCATTATCACAATCTTTTAACATATCATCAGTTATATTAGTAAGTTCAACTATTCTTTCTGGTAATTTTCTTCCAGGATTTATTAGTTCATCAAATCTACCAGTAATTTCTCCATTTTTAATCTTAACTGCTCCTATTTCTATCATTTGATCATTATAAGGAGTAAATCCAGTAGTTTCTGTATCAAATACTACAAATTCATCATTTAATAAATTATAATCTTTTAAATTATATATTAAATCATTTTCATTATTTACAATACTCATTTCAGCACCATAAATAACTTTAAATTTATCTTCTTCTTTTTCTATTCCTTTATTAATATCACATACAGCATGATATAAATCAGGATAACTTTGTAAACAGTTATGATCTGTTACTGCAACTGCTTTATGACCTAAATCTTTAGCAAACTTAACTAACTCTTTAGCATTAATAATTCCATCCATTTGACTCATTTGAGTATGAGTATGTAACTCTATTCTTTTTTCTTCAGAATTATCTTTAACACTAACATTTTTATCTTTAATTAATTCTATGCTTTTTCCATTTAAAATCATTTGTCTTAGATAATTATCCATTTCAACATTGCCATAGACTCTTATCCATTTATTCTCTTTTATACCTTTTAATATAGCATTATATTCTGATGCATCAAATCTAACAAACTTAACTAAGAAACTATCTGTTTTATCACTAATTTTAATATTAATAATATATGCAGTTCCTTTTTGTCCTTTTCTTTCAGATGCATCTATTCCAAAAATATAACCTTCTAAAATAACATTTTTTTGTTCTCCCATTATATTTTTTATTAGAGTTACTTCTCCATCTTTATGAAAGCCAAAAAGAATTGGACTTTCTTCTTTTTTCTCTATCTTAACTTCTTTTAAAGATTTAATTTCTTCTTTTATTTCTTTATTTAATTCTTCATTTACTTCTATAGATACTTTGTGTTCACCTATACCATAATTAACTAAATTCTTTAGTAAATCTTTCTTATATCTATTTAATGTTTTCTTTTCTTGATCATTACTAACTTCTAAATAAATAGTATCATCTTTATATTCTTTAAAACTATTTTCAAGTCCCATTAAAGATGGATGTTCAAAGATAATAGAACTTATAATATACTTAGTATAATTAGTAATATCATTATCACTTATATTATTATAAATAAGCTCTATATAACAATTATATTTACCTTTAATTCCTTTTTTAGCAGAGTTAAATAATCTATTAACTAAATCATAGCTTAATACATTTTCACTTCTTAAATACACATTATAAGTATTAGTATCTTTTTTTAATATTACTTTATCTATAATTGTATTAGATAGTTCATCTTCATAATCAAAATTAATACTATTTAAAAACCTTACTAACTCTTCCATACTTACTCCTTATTAATATTACTAACTATAACACTTGTTTTAGCATATCTTTTTGTAACACTACCCCATACTTTAATAACATCATTCTTTTTAATATTACTAAGTAAATAGTATTTATTAGGAAACACAGTAAAATCAGCTACTCCTGTTTCATCAGAAGCACTAATAAATGCCATATCTTCTCCCTTTTTAGTCTTTATATTCACTACATTTTCAATCATAACATAACATACAATATTTTTAAACTCATATTTTTTAATATTACATAATTTAACTATATTATTATCTTTAATCTTACTAGCAGGATGATTAGATATATAAAATCCATAGCTATTAATCTCACTACCTCTTAAAGTATCAACATCATACTCTTTACATCTTTCTATTTCTGGTACTAAAGCATCACCCTCTAATTCTTCGTATAAACTACCATAATTAATTAAATTATCTAAATTAACAGTTAATTCTTTAACATTTAAGTTAAATTCTTCCAATGCGAAAGCATTTATAAGTAGTAAATATTCACTCTTACTAGTAAATTTAACAGTTCTTTTAAAATAATCAAATATATCTTTATATATGCCATTTTTATTTCTTTCATCTATTATATTATTTATAAGATCACTTTTAATATTCTTAATTAATCTGAATGGTAAATACACTTTCTTATTATCTAATATAAATTCATTAGTACTCTTATTTATACTAACATGTTTTATAGTGTTATCTTTCTTTAAATCATTTAAATATTCTTTAATTAACTCTTTATTACCAATAGAGTTATTAAGAAGTTCAAAAGTAAATAAACTATTATAGTGAGCTTTTAAATAAGCCATTTCATAAGAAATATAGGCATATGAAACAGAATGAGCTTTATTAAATCCGTATGATGCAAATTTAAGTATATGATCAAATATTTGAGTAGCTAATTCTTTACTATAACCGTTTTTAACACTATTAGTTATAAATTTCTCTTGCATTTTTACTATAATACTTTCTTTTTTCTTAGACATTGCCCTTCTTACATTGTCTGCTTCTGCATAAGTAAAATTAGCCATTTTAACTAATATAGTTATAACTTGTTCTTGATATACTATTACACCATAAGTTTCTTCTAAAATACTCTTTAATGACTCATGATAGTAACTTACCTTCTCTTTACCTTCTTTTCTTTTTATATATGTTGCAAGCTCCCCACTAGGTCCTGGTCTATTTAATGCTATTAACGCAACTAACTCATTAAAATTATGAGGATTATATTTAGGTAGTATTTCTTTAAAAGAATATGTTTCAAATTGGAATATACCATTAGTATTAGCACTACAAAACAAATCATAAGTAAGCTTATCATCTAAAGGAATATTTTTTAAATTAAAATTTGGTATTTTACTTATTATATTATTAATAGTACTTAAATTCTTTAATGCTAGAAAATCCATTTTAAGTAAGCCAATATTCTCTAGATAAGTTAAATCAGTACCTGCTAAATATACATCGCCATTTTTGTACATTGGAATAATATCATCTAAGGAAGTATTACCAATAACTATACCAGCAGCATGAGTGGATATATTTTTCTTTAATCCTTCTAAATGCATACTAATATCATATAATTCTTTTATTTCTTTATAATGATTAAAATACTCTTTAACTTTTGAATTCTTTAAATTTTCACTAAGAGTACTATCTTTTCTTAATTCTTTAATAAATCTATTTAATAATCTTTCATCTATATTAAGTATCTTACCTACTTCTCTTAACACTAATCTAGTCTTTAATGTAGTATAAGTCATACCCCCAGATACATTTTCTTCCCCATATTTATTTTTAACATACTCTATCACTAAATCTCTTTTAGTATTATCAAAATCTATGTCTATATCTGGCATAGTAACTCTTTCATAATTCAAAAATCTTTCAAATAATAAATTATATTTAATAGGATCTATATCAGTAATACCAATAGAATAACTTACTAAAGATCCTGCTGCACTTCCTCTACCTGGCCCTACTAATATATTATTCTTTTTAGCATATAAAACATAATCATACACTATTAAAAAATAGTCTACAAAATCCATCTTCTTAATAACACTTAATTCATATTTTAATCTATCAGCATATTCTTTTTTAAATACTCCATTTAATCTTTTCTTTAATCCCTTTAAACATAGATTACTAAGTAATTTATATGAATCTACACTATATTTAGGTATATATCTTTTATTAGTAGGTATTTCTATATTAATTATATCTACTATCTCTTCTATTTTCTTCTTATCATATTCACTTATATCTAAACTATAATAATCATTATTATAACTAATAATATCTTCTTCTCTTAGTTTATCTAAATATTTCATATATTTAAGATCACTTTTATTAAATGCTCTTATACTATTTATATAAACAACATTATCTTTAGTAAGAAGTAAGTTACGTAATTCATCTTCATTACTATATCCAAAATATTTATATTTATAAAAACTTAATACTTCATTTAAATCTCTACTATTATATGGGATTATTACTAATATATCTTCACTATACTCTTTTAACTTATCTATAGTAATAATATTTTCACATATATAAGTGTTTATTTTAAGTAAATTCTTATATCCATTATAGTTAACTGCATATAAAAGTATTTCTTTA
>JAEEGL016526914.1_pt1 | contig 25678 bp, 17 predicted proteins | sample 9134231 | NCBI WGS metagenome assembly JAEEGL01 (sample SAMN16246548, study PRJNA631951) | gut metagenome | biome: gut microbiome; feature: rumen; material: fiber-attached | host: Bos | place: Iran: Karaj | collected 2018-10 | reverse complement strand
GCTTCTCTGTCCTGACGCAGTATAGTATCAAAATCACGTTCGCCTTCAATCTCATCGCTGAATCCATAGCCAAACTTTTCAATCACAACGCACTTATAATCATCACTGAGTTTGGAATACAATGGTCTGAAATCATAAATTGGTGATTCCGTTCCCCAGCCGGACATGAAAACTATTGTGTGTTCGCCGTCACCTTCGACATAGATATTCATGTTGTGACCATCTACTTCCACGAATTCACCAATATTGTCTTTAAGTATCTCTTTCTCCCGGCTCATGGCAATCTCATTCCAGATTTTCACAAAAACCAGAAATGCTGCAAAGACAGCAAGTATGCCAAGTAGCACTCTCCCTATGATTTTCAAAACTTTTTTACAATTTCTTTTTTTCTTTTTCATGACTTCTTTTTTATCCTTACACTTCCCATGATTTTTTTGCATTAAAAAGTATGGACATCGAAAATAATGGCATCCTTTCCATTAAAACGAAGGTCCTTAATCTGAAGCATCGTGGAAAATTCCTTCACGAACTCGTTGGAGCAATACCAATCACTGCCCTGAACCGAAGATAAATTGACATCCTTCATTGAAGGAAGCGCTGATGTTTCCAGCCACCAGTCATCATAATCATTCATCAATCTCTGCGCTTCCGCTTCATCGATATAAATAATTCCCCTATATCCCTGATCTTTACCGGACATTTCAAACCACAGTATTTTCTCAGACATCCAGTATCCTTCGTAATCTGTAGAAGTAATTCCCTTCACGGAATCCATGTATTTGTTCGTAAACACCCTGTCCGTTGCATGTTGCGTTGATTCCACCATTTTTGACTGACAGGCAGTAAAGCACATGAGTATTCCTAAAAGAACCGTAATTAAAATAGTTTTTGTTTTTTTCATTTTCGATGCTCCTAAATTTTTAAATTGTAGTTTCTTCTTATTTTCTTCTGAAAGTATAATCACACATAGTCCCACCAGTCCCTATCTGCTGCCTTAATTATATCATACATTCCTTTTACAAGGTACAAGATACAAGCGGTGCCCGCACTCATAGGCCCTTCGGTCCTATTTCGTGCACGCGCTGTCGCGCTATCAAAGGGCAAAAAAATAGAACCTCTCGCAAGTAAACTTGCATCGGTTCTCTTCTTTTGCCCTTCGGCATCGCTTGTAACGGAGAGCAGGTGATGGGAATCGAACCCACGTATTCAGCTTGGAAGGCTGATGTTCTACCATTGAACCACACCTGCATGATATGAAATTGAATCGAGGTGACAGGATTCGAACCTGCGACCCCCTGGTCCCAAACCAGGTGCTCTAGCCAAACTGAGCCACACCTCGCTTGGATCGGCATCGCTATTCGTGACGCAAGTATGATTATATGCAAGCGACCTTTTTTTGTCAACATTTTTTTGCATAAAACTATACGGGAAACAGACACAAAAAGGTGCTTTCACTTGAAATAATAACCGTTTTCGGTATAATATATAGGTGTTGTTCTGCGTTTATGAAAGAATACGAGGGACGGCGGGATTCATGCCTGCGGGCATGAAAATGTATTTTGTTAAAGGGGAAAGAACAGAGGACTGAATTCATGAAAAAGAGACTTGTAGCAATACTTACGGTCATCTGCCTTGCGGTATCGCTTAGCGGATGTAACTTCAACATTAACACCAATAATCCCAACCCGAACGACTACGAGGGACCACCTGATGAATTCCCTTCGCAGCAGACGAGCGAAGCAGATCCGTTCGGCGGAATCGGTCAGGACAGCGGATCTGTTGAATTTGATTTTGAGGCGCACAATCCGACCGATTGGCAGCTCGCTTATAAGGATTTTCTTGATCAAACTGCATTCGAGGATGCCAATGATGAGGTGATCGGCTATAACTGGTATTTCCTTGCGGATATTGACAGCACGTTGGGAGAGAATATTCCGGAGCTTTGCGTAAGACGCGGTACCTGCGAAGCGGATTATATGCTGGATGTATATTCCTACAATCCCGTTGCGAAGAGCGTGGACAAAGTCATTGATGAAGGCATCGGTGCAAGCCATACCACATTCTATGTCGGACCGAGCGGAGACCTTTACAGCTATTCCGGTCATATGGGATACCTTTGGGTAAACCGGATTGAAATCAACAACGGAAAAGTAACCGAAACACAGGTCTTTGAACAGGACATCAACGGGGATCCGGATGCTGATTATAAGTCCATGTCCGAAATCATCGGAGAGGATACCCAGCCCTGCCTGACGGCACCGCTTACTAATACCGCAGCCTTGTTCTGGTATATTAACATTCCGGTAGCCACCGCTGATGTGATGGACGGAAAGGCAGCCGATCTGGCATTCAATGAGGCATTGTACGGAGACGGCGAAGTATATGCATGCGGTGATGAATTCTATACCGGTAAAACAGGTATGATGAAATTCAGCGATCTTCTGCAGCCCGGTGCAATCGACTCCTATGAAAAGTCAGGCTACGAAATCAACATGCTCTGCGCCACGGATGCAAACTTTGACGGTTTGTCGGAGATGTTTGTCCGCCTGATTGGAACGGATTCTTCCGGACAGAATAATTCCTATCATTTTATCCTGTTAAGCTTCCAGGACGGTGTGGTTTACGCGTATGTTCTTCCGAACCTCTCCACTGACGGCGGATTGATTGTATGCAACTATTCCGTATACTATAATTGGTATTTCGAAACCTATGACTACTTCATGGGTATCGTATTCGACAAGGATTGCTTCGTAACGTTTGTTGCGGATAACAATCCCAAGGCACAGCGTCCTTATGTCGGTACCGAGGACAGCTGGTTCGCATACGATCCGAACGTTGAATATTAAGATTCGGCGATTAATTATTAAGATTTTACTAATACGATAGAAAAGAGACTGAATTATGCTTATGATGTTACCGGCAGTGGCAACAATGGCATCGCTTTATACGACCGATTTTTATCAGGCGATTTTAAACTGGGATGCCGGGATTTTACTTTGGATTCAGGAGTTTATCCGTAACGATTTCCTGACTCCGGTTATGAAAGCCATTACGATGAGCGTGGACGGCGGAATCTTCTGGATTGTTCTTTCGGTCATTCTGATTTGTATCCCGAAGACCCGAAAAACCGGCATGTGCTCGGCACTCGCGCTTGTTTTTTCCGTAATTATCTGCAATGTATTATTGAAAAATCTCTTCGGACGAATTCGCCCGTACGAGGTGATTGACGGTTTGAATCTGCTGGTTAAGGCGGCGGACGATCCGTCCTTCCCGAGCGGACATACCAGCGCATCTTTTGCGGCATCGGTAGCGATGCTTCTTAGCAGCAACAAGAGGTCTAAACCGTATGCAATTGCGGCGGTGGTATATGCCTTTATTGTGGGCTTTACGAGATTGTATGTCGGCATTCACTATCCGACGGATGTCATCTGTGCGGCAATTATTGCAAGTGCATTTGCGGTTCCGGCAACCTACCTCGGAAAAATGCTTTACGACAAACTTGCCGAGGTATTCCGTAAGAAGAAAGAGGCCAAAGCCGTGGCAACAGAGAAAGACGGCAGCGAGAAGTAGGGGATTCCGGTTTCGTTTGGGGGAAGCGAAATGGATTTAACGATAAAATACACAGAAGAAGAACAGAAGCGGTTTGACGAGGTCTTCAAGTTAAAGGAAGAAGTTCGTAACCTTGAGAAGGAGCAGTTCCTGCTCGGTCGCGAGATGAAAGAGCACACGATGGAGAATCATGTGGAAACGGTTTCTCCCGTGGTGTATCTTTTGATTGGCACGGGCTTTACTGTCTTATTCTGTGCGGACATCATCGTCGGAAAAAGTCTGAATATTGCGGCTGCGATTGCGTTTGCGGCCTGCACGCCGATTGTTGCGCTGATATTTATCATTCTGTTTTTCATAAAGCTTCGCAAGTATATTTACCAGACCTCGAAGGATCCGAAGGTGTGGGCGAAAGCGAAGCAGGCGGGCTTTAACAATTATTATGCCGAAGAAAAACGGATTCACGAAGAATACGAAAAAACGAGAAAAGACCTTGAGAAACTGCGTGAAATCTACAAGGCGAAGCAGGATGATCTGGATCTCTTCGTGGAGATGAAATCCAAAGAAAACTATGCGAAACAGAAAGAAATCGTAGAGCATTCAAAACAGGCGGATGCCCTTAGAAAAAAAGAAGAAGAGGCTACCGCGGCAAAGTCCGCCGGGGAAAAAGAGCCGATTAAAATAGAAGTTCAGGAGCCGTTAGCGCGGTATGAAAAAGAACGAGACAAAAGAAAAAAAGAGCAAAGCACGTAAGGAAAAAACTGCTCCGAAGCCCAAGGTAAAAATGACCAAGGAGCAGAAGAAAGCATATTTTAAGAGACGAATTAAAACGAATGTAAGGATTCTGCCCTTTCTAGCGCCGAGTTTGATCGGTGTTCTGTTGTTTTATCTGGTGCCCTACTGTGTTGTAATCTTTTACACCTTTGTGGACAATCCGATTACACTTGATTTTGTCGGGTTTGCGAACCTTGTTGATGTGATCACAAACCCGTCCTTTTTGCTTGCTTCCTGGAATACGGTGAAGTTTTCGCTGATGGCGGTGCCGCTTGCGGTGGTACTGTCTCTTTTGCTTGCGCTTTTGCTGGATCACAAGATTCCGTTTGCAAGCCAGTTTCGAACTTCCTTCTTAAGCCCGATGGTTGTGCCCGTCGCATCCGTCGTATTGGTGTTTCAGGTGCTTTTTGATTATAACGGTGTGGCGAATGTGGCGGTCCAGTTCTTCGGCGGAGGAAAAATCGACTGGCTGAAGTCCGGCTTTGCCCCTTACGTTGTTTTACTTTTGTTCCTTTGGAAGAATTTAGGATACAACATGATTCTTTTTTTAGGTGCGCTTGGAACCATTCCGAAAGACTGTCTGGAAGCGGCATATCTTGATACCACATCCACATGGAGAATCTTCTGGAGTATCAAAATCCGTTACCTTTCCCCGACGGTTCTTTTTGTCACCATCATTTCGATTATTAACTCATTTAAGGTGTTCCGGGAGGTGTATCTGCTGACCGGCAACCATCCTTATGAGACAATATACATTCTGCAGCATTACATGAACAACAAGTTTGAAAGCATGGATTATCAGCAGCTTTCCGCTGCGGCGGTTATTATGTCCATCGTAATGGGCGGAGTGATTTTTGCCATGTACGTGGCAGAGAATAAATTCGGACGGGATATGGAAGAATGAAACGAATTTCCGATATGGATGCCGGCCCCGTTCGCAAGAACAAGGTTTGGCCTAAAATAAAAAAAATACTCATTGTCATTGCGGCTACAATATGCATGATCTTTTTCCTGCTGCCGACCGTTTTGACATGCACGAATTCCTTCATGTCCGCAACGGAAATCAAAGCCAATTACGGCAAGGTTTTCGCAACGGATGATAAGGGCGCCAAGGTTTATATCGGCGAAACGGTAAAGTTAAAACTGATTCCGGACATGGTTTCGTTTGAACAGTATAAAACCGTGCTTTTCAAAAGCCCGGATTATCTGTTTAAGTTCTGGAATTCACTGATTTATGCGTTGCCGATTGCATTACTGCAGATTTTCCTGGCGCTTGGTGCATCCTATGCATTTTCGCGCTTAGAGGGCAGGTGGAAGTATATCCTGTTCTTTATCTACATCATGATTTGCTTAATGCCGTATCAGGTAACTCTGGTACCGAACTATTTGGTCAGCGACTGGCTGAATATCCTGAATACGCGCTGGGCAATCTGGCTTCCGGGTATTACGTCGCCGTTTGCGGTATACCTTCTTACAAAGAGTATGAAGCGTATTCCGAAGGCATTGTACGAAGCGGCGAAAGTGGACGGAGCAAGCGAGTGGACGATTTTTACCAAAGTCTGCATGCCACTTGTAAAGGGTACCGCATTCTCCGTCGGAATTTTGATTTTTATTGATTACTGGAACATGGTGGAACAGCCGTTGATCCTGTTAAAAGACGATAAACTGCAACCGTTAAGTATCTTCCTTTCGAGGATTAATGCAGGCGAAATCGGACTTGCGTTTGCGGTGGCCGTTATCTATATGGTTCCCTGCGTACTGACATTCCTGTACGGAGAGGATTATCTGGTTGAGGGTATTACGACACAGGGTGGTGTCAAGGGTTAAGGATTTTACTACAGAAGTAGTTTTACGGTACAAACCGGTACCGATGGTTAAGAGTCAAAGGAGAGCAACATGAGCGAGAATCAGGCAAACACGAAAGTCGACAAGAAAGAAGAGCAGACGTCTAAAAAGAGAGACATCATCAAGAATATAGCAATTATATTCCTGGCGGTGATGCTCGTGCTGACATTTTTCTCGAATACGATTATGAATTATTCACTGCCGCAGGTTTCCACGGAGCAGATTTCCGGCGGAAGCATTAAGAATCAGGTGCGCGGCAAGGGAATAATCGAAGTTGTGGATCCGTACAGCGTCATTGTGGAGGAGACCAGAACGATTTCTTCCGTGCGCGTTCAGGAAGGCGACTACGTGAGTGAGGGTGATGTGATTTATACGCTCAAGGGTGAGGAATCCGAGGAACTCGAAGAGGCAAAGAAAAAACTGGAGGAAGCCGAAACCAACTATAAGAAAGCACTCCTTGAAGGCAGCATTTCTCCCGAGGCCACAGGTGCGGACGTGGATCTGGACAGCTTAAAGAGAACACTTGCGGCTTATGATGCAAGTATCGCTGCTGCCCAAAAAGATGCGGATAATCATGAAGCAAAGATTAAAGATTATGAAAGACAGTTGGAATCCATCGGAGAAAACTCGGCTTCCGCTTATTGGAATGCAAAGAAAGTAAAAGCGGACAGAAGCAAAGAACTTGCAGAGAGAAAGAAGACAGAAGCGGAGGGAAAGAAAACCGCAGCTGAAACAAAGAAATCCGATGCCGAAGCGGTAAAAGCAGCAAATCAGGCAGACGAGGATGCTTACCAGCAGGCAATTGCGGACGGCAATAATCCTACCGACGAGCAGATTGCGGCACATGAGGCATTTGACAAGGCGGTAAAGGATATTGCAGAAGCACAGAAGTCCATTGATTCGGCAGATAAGGATATCCAGAATGCGGAAAAAGAAATTGCGGATTTGAATAAGCAGCTGGATGAAATCGAATACCAGATTGAACTTGCGGCAGCTACCGGCGGTGACATTAACCAGAGTAAAATAGACGAAATCAATACGGCTATCCGGAATGAGAAAGCAGCAAAAGAAACTGCGGAAAAGAAGGTAAAAGACGAACAGGATAAAAAGGACAAGTATGTCAAAGAAATGATGGGGAAGGTAAATGCTGCAGAGAGCGTGGAAGCGATTGCAAAACTGCAGGAAGAGATTACCAAACTTGAAAAGAAAGCTCTCGGCGGAGAGATTACCGCACCGGTTTCCGGTACGATTATGAGTGTTCCGAAGGTTTCCGGTGAGAAGACCGAACCCAAGGAAACCGTTGCAACGATTCGTGTGGACGGCAAGGGATTCCAGACGAAGTTAAGCGTGGATGCGAAACTTGCAAAGACCGTTAAGGTGGGCGATGAAGTTATCATCGACGACTACTGGTATTACGGCGTGACTGCAAACCTTGTTTCCATCCAGCCGGATAAGGCGGATCCGAAGAATAAGCGTGAGCTTACCTTCGAACTGGAAGGTGAGGATCTGGCAGAAGGCGGAAGTATTTCCCTTGCGGTAGGCGACAGCAATTCCCGTTACGATTTAACGATTCCGAAGAGTGCGCTGGGACATGACAACAAGGGCGATTTTATCCTGATTCTGGTGCCGAAGCAGGTGCCTTTCGGAACAAGATACATTGCGAAACGTGTGGAAGTAACAACGGTTTATGCAACCGACGATACGAGAGCGGCGATTGAAGCGGAAGTGGATGCATGGGGAACCTATGTCATTACGAACTCCACAAGACCGATTAATTCCGGAGAGCAGGTAAGACTTGCCGAGGAGAATAAATAATACCGAATGAAACTTGGAAATGGGCGAAAACTGAATATTCCAAGGTGTATCATGGCGGGAACGGGACTGATTGCTTTAATTGTAATCGGTATTCTGGGACTGGTTTTGAATTCTGCAAAGACCGGACTTCAGGATCAGCTCCTGGCAAAACGATGGTCCGATAAGAATGATTTTGCACAGAACAGTGTCTTTCTTTCTCCGACACAGAAGGTGGGAAGCGAAGAAATTCGTGCGCTGCGCCACGAGTTGGAAAGTAAGTATCTGGAGAAGAATACGATTGCATCGTTTGAACCGGAAGAAGGTCCCGCGAATCTTGTGGATGCATATGCGGCATTCGTGCCGGTGAATCTGTCCACGGACCATGGGGCGGGAACGTATGATGCGGTTGCCGTCGGCGGAGATTTTTTCTTATTCCACCCGGTACGGCTGATTACGGGGAATTACTTCTCCGAAAGCGACAGACTGCACGATTACATTCTTTTGGACGAGGAAACCGCGTGGGATTTGTTCGGAAGCTCCGATGTGGCCGGACAGAAAATTGCCTTCGGAAGCATGGATTTAATCGTAACCGGCGTATATAAAAGGGCACAGAGTGAAATCGACAATCTGGCAGCAGGCGGCGATGAACCGCGAGTATTCATACCGTATCAGGTTTTGCAGGATGTGGGAATGGAGGCAGGCATTTCGGTATATGAACTGCTTTCCCCGAACCCGATTCCGAATTTTGCGTCCAATATCCTGAAAGATATTCAAATCTTTCCGTCGGATGATCTGATTTATGTGGAGAATTCTTCAAGGTTTTCCTATAAGCGTTATTATGAGCTTTTGGGACAGCGAAAGAGCCGCGAAATGCGAGTGGACGACATTCCGTATCCGTACTGGGAGAATGTGGCGCGTTACCGTGAAGGACGCATGATGTATGTGGCGCTCTGGCAGTGGATTCTTGCAGGCGGACTTTTTCTGATTGTGTTTATTAACCTGATGTGGTTCCTAACGACGCACAAGCCGACGAAGGAGAAGTTCGACAAATTTGTCGATGATCTGGACCGCAAGCGCCGTGCGAAGCGGACAAAGAACATCACGTTTATGGGCGAAGATATCGAGCCGATTGATGACCTGGAGCCGGAAGACAGTACGGTACAGACGGAAACAGGTAACGAAACGATAGAATACGTGTACAAGGAGGATGTGAACTATGAAGGCTGATGTTACGATATTTCTGGCAGATGGTTTCGAAGAAGTCGAAGCCCTTACCGTATCGGATATTTTAAGACGTGCGAAGGCAGATGTCGCATTGGTTTCCATCAAGGACACCAAAGAAGTGGAGAGTTCCCGCGGCGTGAAAGTAGTTGCGGATGCAACATTTGACGAGATGGATTTTTCCGAAACCAGAATTCTGGTATTACCCGGCGGAATGCCCGGAACCAACAACCTTCAGGCGTTTAAACCGCTGGAAGAGCTTGTACTGGCGCATGCGGCAGCGGGAAAAACGGTTGCGGCCATTTGCGCGGCTCCGAAGATTCTCGGTGCACTCGGCATGTTAAAAGGACGCAGAGCGTGTTGCCATCCCGGATTTGAAAAAGAATTAATCGGTGCGGATGTAATTATGAACCGTCCTGCTGTTCTGGACGGCAACATTATTACCGGTCGTTCCATGGGATGTGCAATCCCCTTCGGCCTGACCGTTTTAGGCGCCCTGGAAGGTGCGGAAGCCGCAGCGGAAATGGCAGAAAAAATCGTATGGATGCCGATTGAGTATAACGATATCGGGTAATAACGAGCGGTATGAAAGCATTTTAGGGGAGTTCAATGCATAATAATTCCGGATTGACAATTAAAACGAAAAACGAACATATGGAGCAGCTTGCGGAGTATCGTATCAATACTCTGCGCAAGCACCCCGAACTTCATTCCCTCTTTATCGAAATGACCGCCAGATGCAACGAGCATTGCAGACACTGCGGCAGCAATTGCGGGGACTATGAGGAAGAGAATCCTCTGTCCACGCAGGAAATCATGGATTTCTTAGATCAGGTAAAGAGGGATTTTGACATTTCCAAACTCCGCCTTTGCATTACCGGCGGGGAACCGCTTCTTCGCAAGGATTTCTTTGAAATCATGAATTATGCGCACAAGCTCGGATTCTCCTGGGGCATGACCTCGAACGGTACCCTGATTAACGACGAAGTCGCGGAAAAACTCCGAAAAGCAGGCATGCGAACCGTATCCGTAAGTCTCGACGGATTAAAGGAATATCATGAGTGGTTTCGTCAATCACCGGGAAGTTACGAGCGGACCGTCAAAGGAATCCGCGCGCTGGTGGAAAACGGCGGGTTTGCCCATGTGCAGATTACGACGGTAATCTCGCATAAAAACATCGGTGATCTGGAAGCGATGTATAAGGAGTTTTCAAAAATCGGAGTTCGTTCCTGGAGAGTCATCAACATCGAACCAATCGGGCGTGCGAAGGAACAACCGGAATTAATCCTGTCGAAAGCGGAATATAAGCGGCTATTTGATTTCATCCGTGAATACCGGTTCAAGGGGAAAATGGAAGTAAGCTACGGATGCAGTCATTTCCTGGGGGAGGAAATCGAGCGTGAGGTGCGCAAATGGTACTTCTTATGCAATGCCGGTGTATACGTTGCGTCTGTAATGTATAACGGCGATATTACGGCCTGCCTGGACATTGAAAGGCGCCCCGAACTCATCCAGGGAAATATCCGCAAAGACAATTTTAGAAAGATTTGGGACGAAAAATTTGAAATCTACCGTACGGACTGGCGGAAAACCGGCAAATGCGCGGATTGCGAATACTATCGTTTCTGCGCCGGAGACGCCTTTCATTCCTGGAATTTTGACGAGATGGAGCCGAATTTATGTTTCAAAGGAATTCTGTTCTAAAATTTCAAAAATCTTATGGATAATTTGAACAAATTTTGGTATAATATCAGTGCTTTTGTTAGCAAAATTGAGAATAAAGACAGATTCATGATTGGAGAAGGTTATGGAAATTTCTGAACTCAAAAAAATGTGTCTGAACTGTATGCACATGACGAAAGAGGACGAGTTCTGTCCGGTATGCGGCAAACCGAAACGCGGGGTTAAGAGCTATGGGGAAGCTTTAGAGCCGGGTACTATCCTGAATGGAAAGTTTTTAATCGGCAATATTCTCGGTATGGGTAACTTCGGTATTACCTATATCGGTTTTGATATGCTCCTCGAATACCGTGTGGCGGTAAAGGAATTCTTCCCGTCCGACATGGTAGAGCGTGCGGAAGACGGATCGTTACGCGTTACGGAGGAATCTTCGGAAGAAGAATACGAAGAAGAACTGAAATCTTATCTGCGTGAGGCGCGTGTGCTGGCGCAGTTCTCCAAATATCCCGGTATTGTTTCCATCAAGGAACTTTTCTATGCCAATAACTGCGGATATATGATCATGGAATTCTTAGAGGGCGGTACGCTTCGCCGATTCATCGACAACAACGGCGGAAGACTGCCTGTGGAAAAGGCATTGTCCTTAATGGAGCCGGTTATCCACTCCATGGAGGAAATTCATAAGAGCGGTCTGATTCACCGCGATATTTCACCGGAAAACATTATGCTCGACGTTGACGGTTCCATTAAGGTAATCGACTTCGGTGCGACCAAGAAACTGAATAACAAGACCGGTCAGATTTACTTCGGTAAATTCGGTTATGCGCCGCTTGAGCAGATGCTCGGCGAAGGCCAGGGACCGTGGACCGACGTTTACGGAATCTGCGCAACGCTGTATTGTATGATTACCGGCGATATCCCGACCGATGCTTATCAGAGAAGTCAGGGTGAACCTCTGATTCCGATTGAAGATTTCGGTATCCCGATGGATCAGCGTATTGTGGATGCAATCACCAAAGGTCTTTCCATGGATCCGAAGGATCGTCAGCAGGATATGGGACAGCTTGCTAGATCTTTGTACGGCGTGAAGGTAACCAACCAGAACACCGGAGAAATCGAGCAGGTAATTTTCCCTACTTTCGACGAGTCCATGCTGTATGACAGAAAGAACCAGAGAATCTGGTTCGGTCATTATCCGATGAACGAAGTGGTCGGCGCATCGCTTACCACAGACATTATTTATGCAAATTACGACATGCAGGACTGTGCACAGGTCGGAGATACCAAGTATAAGAGATTCCGCGCACTGGACGGCCTTATGAGTAAGGAATACAAGAACAAGAACCTTGCGAAACTGAAAGAAGACAGCCGTAAGTACAGAGTCTTTGAATTTTCCGAGATTCCCTGGGTGATTTTACAGCACAACGGAAATAAAATGATTATCCAGTCCGAATACATTCTCGATTATCAGATGTATGATGAGAGAGATTTTATCGACATGTCCGAAAGAGAAGTCTTAAAGACCAGAACCGGTATCAGTTGGGAGACCAGCCGTATTCGTGAATGGCTGAACAGAGATTTCTTACATACCGCATTTACCGAAGCGGAGCAGAAGAGAATTATGATTCGCGAAGTCATTACTCCGATCAGTTCCTTCACGGACGAGGTAACCTATGACCGTGTATTCCTTCCTTCCGTCGACGAAGTGAACAGCGGATTCGGCAACAAAACCGTCCGCGGCGGTAACGGTTTGAAAGTAAATGACAAATCCGGCCCGAATATGATTAGCCAGTATGCGGCTGCTCAGAAAGTGGACGAATCGCTTCCGTTGGGATACGGTCTGCGTACCAGAGGTTCCATTAATGCGGGACGCGGCACTTTCTCCTATGGAGAGAGCTGCGACGGTCAGTGCATCCAGAACAGCAGTCTGAAGAATTGGCGTGTGGATCAGCCCATGGGTATCCGCCCGATTATTCAGGTAGATGTGAACGAGATCATGGAAATCGAATAATGAGGATTGTACATGAGTACGTATGTAATCAGTGATATACACGGACAATATAAATCCTTCATAAAGATGCTGGATCTCATTCGCTTCAGTAAGGATGATACCTTATATGTTTTGGGCGATGTCATTGACAGAGGCCCGGACGGAATCAAGATTCTGCAGCATCTGATGAAAATGAAGAATGCGGAACTGTTTATGGGAAACCATGAACTTCTGATGCTGGATGCGTTAAAGAACGAATTCGAAATCCAGAACAAGGACCGCAAGGATACCGATGATATCGATATCTGGCTGGATCCCTGTAACGGAGGTCTTTCGACTTACAATGCGTTCAAGGCGCTGCCTGCGGCAAAGAAGCAGAAAATCTTAGAGTATCTGAAGGATACCTGGGTTGCAAAGAAGGTTGTGGTAGGAAAGAAGAAGTACTATCTTGCCCATGCATACTGCACGAAGTCGAAATTTGACGACGGCATCAAATTCATGGATTTGCCGTACAACGATACCTACAAGGTAGTATGGACCAGTATTTACGATTTTCGCTATCAGGATGTAGTGGGAGAGAAATTATTCCCGAATAAGAAATATACCTACATTCACGGACATACCTTTACACAGCGTTTAGACTGCGTGGATAAGTACGGAAGAGGCCTGATTTACCAGAATGACGATTTTCTGGGATACCGTATCTACAACATCGACTGCGGCATGGCGCTCAGGAACAAGGCAAGCCAGCTTGGATGCTTAAGACTCGAGGATGAGAGAAGATTCTACGTGTACCTTGAGGACGGGCTGTTGGAGTAAAATATAATCTGCGAGCATAATAAGTCCCCCGCGATGCGGGGGATTTTTGTGTGCGAATCAAGCGGCCGGTGTGGGAGGCGGGGAATCATGTCCAGCCACCGTCGAGTGTAATGATTTGCCCGGTCAGGTAGGGCGAAGCATCCGCAAAACGAAATACGGTGTCGGCAACCTCATCCGGAGTGCCGGGACGACCGCAGGGAATCTCTTCAAAGAGATCTCTTTTTTCTTCTTCGGAAAGATGTGAATTCATCGAAGTATCGATATAGCCGCAGGCAATTGCGTTTACCGCAATGCCGCTCGGAGCGACTTCCTTGGCAAGCGCCTTGGTGAAGGCAACGATTCCGCCTTTGGATGCGGAGTATGCAACTTCTGTAGAAGCACCCACATTTCCCCAGACAGAAGAAATATTAATGATGCATCCGGCCTGTTTCTCAATCATGGAGGGCAGAACACCCTTACAGGTATAGAAGCAGGAACTTAAATTCGTATTGATGACATTCTGCCATTCTTCATCGCTCATATCCTGCAACAATCCGACATAGGAGATGCCGGCATTGTTGATCAACAAATCAACGGAGACTTTTTCCATTTCAAACACGTCGAAGAGTTTTGCCACGGAAGCACCGTCCGTCAAATCCAGACACTCAACTCTGGGAGTGCAGTGATATTTGGCAAGGATTTCATCCTTTAAGTCTGTCATTTTTTTCTCGGAACGGTTGTAGCAAAGGATTAAATTCCATCCTTCCTTTGCAAACCTCTTTGCAAGGGCCGAACCAATTCCGCCGGACGCACCGGTTATCATAACGGTTTTACTCATAAGCAATTCCTCAAATAATTAAATCACGATTTAATATTCTAAACCGCATACTTTGAAGCCGTTTGCAGTACGTTTGCAATAGAAGCGGCACTCCGTCAGCATGTTCTTTTCCTGCGGTCCTGCGAGGACGAGCAGCTGGTTGACATTCAGCTGGCAGTAGAAGTGATCTTCGTCGTAAGGATTGAATTCAACAACCTCGAAGTCTTCACTCTTAATCTGATGCCAGGGATAATACAGTCTCGAAGTTCCGTATTCCACCATCTGCAGATAATTGGTGCCTTTCATGAAGTACTGCGCGGCGGTTTCCTGGGAGGCGTCCTTTGCAACGTAGTGAATGTATGCAAGAGATGCTTTTTTCATGAATTCAATCATTTCTTCTTCCGTTTCGGCGGATACCGTAAACGGAACTCTGTACATGCCAAGCTGCGAATCAAATGTCGGTTTGATGGCGGTTCCGTCCGAGGAAACCGCTTCGACGGTGGCTTCTTCGTATAATCCTTCAATCAGATAGGTCTTGATTTCGGGAAGAACGGTGTCGTCCTTGAAGTATTCCTCGCCTTTGGCTTTTTCGGTTTTATAAGCATATTTCGGATCTACGGCCTGGCCGTTTACGGTTACTTTGTAACCGGTCGGGCACATGAAGCGTACTTCATGCTGCGCATCCGTGTAAAATTCAAACAATTCCGTTTCCCATACAGGCAGTTTGTACGGCCTGCTCTGGGTCTGGGATTTCGTCAGTTTTAACTTTGCAATGATGTAGCGGTCCTCGGTAATAGAGTATTCCGGAGATTCCGGCGAATAGTCTGATGCCTTGGAATATGCAACCGATTTGCCTTCCACCAGGGAGGACATGTGATGATAGAGATTCTCCTCGGTTTCGAATTCGGTAATGTCGGGCTTTTCGGTCATCAGATTATGAACCGATGCCATGTCGTTTTTGACGACGATGGAAACAACCTTCTCCGCAACATGTTCGGGAAGGGATGCCTGATATTCTTCTTCATAACTTTGCAGATACTGGTAGAATTTGCCGTCGAATAAAACCACAGCGAGAATCAGAAAGAAGAACCAGATGCCGAGTACGACGTAGACGGGATTAATACGCTTAATCCGCTTGTCTTCGGAAAGGGGGGTGATTTCGGGTGAACGGTATTCGCCCATTCTAGTTCCTCCTTTCGACAATGAAAGCTGTAGGAATCTTGCGGTTACGCATCGTACAGCTCGAAACCACTTCTTCGTCGTTGTAAACCATGGAAGAGGACATTCCGCCGTCTAAATTGGCGGCGTTTACTGCACCGTATTCTTCCATAACCGTTACGAGATCCGCCATGGAAGCACCGAGAGAATAGGTCTGTCTTCCTTCGATTACAAGTAATAAGACGGCACCGTCCGCACGCTGTCCGATGGCGGAACGGGGATTTAAGCCCGAACCGGAACCTGCCATGGCGGCGGATTTGCCGTTCACGATTAAGGCAGGGCCGAAGGTTACGGCATCGCGCATGCCGATGGACTGCGCGTAGCCGACGCTCATGCGTCCTACCACGAGAATATTTTCATTTGTAAAACCGTAGATATCATATACACTGCCGGGGTCGCCCATGCGGAGCACGCCCTCGGAGAAAACCACGCCCTGAGGCTGTCCACCGGTACCGATACCGGCTTCGTCGTCATATTTACCGCCGTTGATTCCACCGACTGCGTCATATTTCTTGACAATTTCGGGAAGCGTCAGACCGGGTGCGCCGATGCCGTATGCATCGATGGTTCCGACTTTTACGCGGGAAGGGTCAAAGACCACCATCATTTTGCCGCGGTATGTGGGACCGTGCACATCGTAGATGGTAATACCGTCGCCGTCCGGATCTTCGGGATTCTCATACTCGGCAGCGGCATCCTCGGCAGAAGTGTTGTCGGAGTGGTCTGAAATCTGAATTAACGCAGTATCCGTAACTTCTTTGAATTCCTGCGTACTGTTGCTTGCCAGTATTTTTTCAATCTGATCCTGCGGGAGATAGAGGTCGACCAATACGCCGCCGACACTGGACTCTTTTGCGGATGCTACGAATAAATCACGAAATCTGGGAGAAGGTCCCAAGTGGATAAAATAGAGTAAAACAAAGAACCCTGCAAGCACCACGAAGGCGGTACCGGCAAGCCAGACAAGCACGGTAAGAGCGGCTTTGGCGAATTTATTCATTTTACGCTTTTTTTTCTTTGTTTTTACCATAATATATGTGTATCAACCCATAATCCATTAAATTATACCATATATAGTGGAGCTGTTCAATAGAAAAGGAAAAAAACACAAGAAATTGCGGCGATTTTTATCTAACTATAATAGTGACAAATGCCCGAAAATCATATAAAATAAAGCATGTAAAGCATGAGACAGCAAGATATTCAATCTACCGATCATGCAGGGGGACATATGTCAAACTTAAGACATTATATTAACGGAATCAAGAACGGAGAAGGATTCTTTGACGAATCCTTCAAGTTGAACGTTATTCTGAATGCATTATGTATCATGCATTCCGCATATGCGATTCTGATGTTTGCATTCGGTTACAGCTTTCTGGGTGCATATGCAGTGGGAACGGCGATTTTCTACCAGCTACTCCGTTTGTTGATTCAGAAAGGTGCATATCGCACCATTATCATACTTTCGATTTTTGAAGTCTGGATATTTGCAAGTGTGAATGAGATTTTCCTCGGAAGATCCTGCAGTTTTGCATTCCTGATTATGGGAACCATCCCGGGAGTATTCTATTTCGCGCTTTCCTGGAATATATACAAGAACAAAGAACTTGTCAGCTTCCTGTTTTCGCTTGCGGCAATGGTAATCTATGGCGGACTTTATGTTTACGACGTAATTTATCCGAAGCCGATTCTGTCGATTAAGCGCTATATGGAAATCAGTTTTACCGGATATAATTATGCGGTGGCATTCTTTGTTATCATCGGATTCTTAATGCTTTTGCATTGGGATATGGCTCAGAAAGCAACATCCCTTTCCCATAAGAACGTGGCACTGAATGTGGAAGCAAACAGAGACCCGTTAACCGGTCTTTACAATCGACGCTTTATGGACCAGAAGCTTCTGGAGAAGATGGAAGCGCTCCAGGCGGAAGGCCGTATCTTTGGTTTGATTCTTTGCGATATCGATAACTTTAAAAAAGTCAATGATACATTCGGACACGAGTCCGGCGATGATGTGCTTGTAAATGCAGGCCGTGTGCTGATGAGCAGCCTTCGTGAAAACGACGTTGTCTGCCGCTGGGGCGGTGAAGAATTCTTAATTGTCATTGACGGAAACAGGAAGGTTACGCAGGACGTTGCGGAACGTATCCGCGTCATGATTGAGGATATGGTTGTTGTATCGCATGGCTATACCATTAAGATCACCATGACTTTTGGCGTGTGCGAATCCACTCCGGGCTTCTCAATTGACAAGCTTGTGGAAATCGCGGACGAGCGATTGTATAAAGGCAAACAGAACGGTAAGAATCAGGTTGTTTTCGAATAAGTTCAACTTCGAACCGGTATGTATATGCCGGTTCGTTTTTCGGTAGAAAACTTCGAAGTGTTGAGGAGCGCTTCGGGGGAGTGAGGAAAAAGTTATGAAGAGAGAGAAAATGAATCTTCGGCGAAGAATGAAAGAAACACTGGCCATGGCGCTGAGCCTGTTAATGGTATTCGGTGTTGTTGGTATGCCGCTTCGGGCAAATGCGGAATACTATACATTCGGCGAATTGACAAATGCCTATTATTTAGGGGGAGATCAACTTGGAGGTGTAGCTCCTGCTAAAATGGTTAAGTATTATTTCTATTCGGAAGAGTCCAATAGCGCGGTTACATTATCTGCAGAGGGTGGTACCGATATAGAAACGGATGCCGGCACATTTAGCAGAGGAGGTGTATTCACTTTGCCTGCCACGAGCTTGAAACCAAAAACCATTGGTGGAAAAACAATGCCTGTAATCTATACGGTTGGCAGATCAGAGGATTATGAAGTCCCGGTGGAGAACTTCGGCTACACTGAAACAGGGAAAATTTATTATTTCGAACAGTATAACGGTTTTAAGGCCAGCTATGCAGGTGCAACCACCACGGACAAATTCTGTTATTTCTACGGAAGCGGAGAAATGTATTGGGAGGGCGGTTCGGCGCCTGCGCCCGGTTCCGGTAATATTGGATGGTCTGCAAATCAAGAATATATAGATTATAATTCGCCCGGTGGTTTTTCTGCTTCGGGAACCGAAATTGTGGCGGATGATGTAATGGCTTATTTGGAAGGAGCCACACTGACTCTTTATCCTGTAAAAGACGTTATTGAGACAAGCATAGAAGTATCCATGGGCAGTTATACATTGGAAGAGGACGGCTCTGTGCCCGAAGATGCAGAACCTGAAATTACGTCGAATCTCCCGGAGAATTATTTAACAGTCGAATACATCCGAGTCATTAACGGCACTCCTGCGTCAACCAGTCCTACACTGCCGACAATACCGGGTGTTTATTCTGTCAAAGTATCCACAACGGGATTATCTGCATCTGAAATCGACGAAGATGACGGCTCAATAAGAAAGAGGGGGCATACTGCCCAAAGTGCATCGGCAGACTTTTTCGTATATGGTGCGGACGGTGTCGTGACTCCGAATACGGAATTGTACTATACGGGAAATCCACAGGAACTGGTGTCATATGATGAGGATAACTTTAATGGATTAATCACTTTCAGCGATTCCAAAGATGGTACATACACAAGCACTGTTCCCACGGGAACAAATGCCGGTACATATACTGTTTGGTATAAGATTGCCGACGGAGAACCGGTAGAACTGGAAGTAACAATTGATAAGGATATTCCCGGAATAGAAAGAGAACCGATAGCGGTAAGCAATTTGAAATATACCGGAACAGCTCAGGATTTAATTGTACCGGGTGAAGCAACACATGGAACAATGCTTTATGCCCTGGGTTCTCCGGAAAACTACAGCGAAAGTGTTCCTCAGGCAACAGATCGGGGCAATTATACGGTCTATTACATGGTTAAAGGCGATGAGAATTATGAGGATATAGATTCGCCTGAAGAATTATATGTAGAGGTTTCTATCGAGGAGGTGGCATCTGCTACAGTTACTGCCAAAGACTTGACATATAACGGGGAACTTCAACAGTTATTCGATATAACTGACGAAACCGGTGGAACAGTAGTTTTCATGGATCCCACAACCAGGAATGACCTTACAGGTATTCCTACGGGGAAGAATGCCGGTGAATATGTCTTCTTATATCGCGTAGATGTTGGTGAGGAAGGGGAGGATAACTTTATTTCATCCGAACCGGTAGAGATTACTGCAACCATAAAGAGAGCAAAGCCTGTAGTAACTGCTCCTGTTCCGAAAACACTGACATATAACGGCTATTATCAGGCATTGGTTGATCCCGGAACTACATCTGTAGGTAAACTTTTGTATAACCTTGAAAACAACGGTGCGGGTTCGGACAGCGTTCCGAGAGTAGAGGATGCAGGCACTTACAAAGTATGGTATTTTGTATCCCTTTCTGATCTCACTGCAGAAGAAAGTGCAAATTATGAAACGGATTCTGCAGATTATGTAGAGGTTACCGTTAGTCCCATGCAGGGAAAAGTGGAAGGTGTAACGGCAGCATCAGGACTGGAATATAACGGTGAAGAACAGGAATTATTAGTTTTAAGCGGCGGTGCTGTTATAACAGGTATTCCCGATGCAAAACTGGTATACAGTTTTGAAAAAAACGGAACATATTCAGAAAGTGTCCCTACGAAAAAAGACGCCGGAACATATACGGTTTACGTGAAACGATTAGGTGTCGGTGATAATGTAACAGAGTCGGAAATCGTTTCGTATACTGTAAGCATCGATAAGAAAGAAGTTGGCTTAACATGGGGAACAGCAGCATTTACTTATGACGGAGAGTCTCATCTTCCTACTGTTACAGTAACCGGTGTTGTCGGTGAAGAAAAATGTACTGCTGTTGTTGAGGGTGAAGAAACGAATGCCGGAACTTATACTGCAAAGGTAACCGGACTTCTGGTGAATGGTGAAGAAGCCATCAACTATGTGCTTCCCGCAGCAGTTACCAAATCCTTTACAATTGCAAAAAAAGAAGTTGGCTTAACATGGGGAACAACTGCATTTACGTATGATGGAGAGTCACATATTCCTACGGTAACAATAACCGGTGTTGCCGGTGAAGAAAAATGTACCGCAGTAGTAGAAGGCGAAGAAACGAATGCCGGAACTTATACTGCAAAGGTAACCGGACTTCTGGTGAATGGTGAAGAAGCCATCAACTATGTACTTCCCACAGCAGTTACCAAATCCTTTACCATTGGTAAAAAGGAAGTTGGTTTGGCATGGGATAAAACAGAGTTTACTTATGACGGCACCGAGCATTGCCCGAAAGCAACTGCAACCGGACTGGTTACAGGTGATACCTGCAATGTAACCGTAGAAACCGTTGACGGGCCTGCGGTCAATGCAGGGGATTATGAGGCAACCGCGACAGGCCTTTCCAATGACAATTACACATTGCCGGCGACTGCGACAGTGGAGTTTGAAATTAAATCGACGCCGACAGGTATTGAGAAAGCGCCTTCAGCCAAGGAAGGATTGGTTTACACCGGATCCGATCAGGAACTGGTTAATCCGGGAGTAGCAACCGAAGGCGGTAAAATCCAGTATTCCTTAGAAGAAAACGGTACATATTCCGACACGATTCCTGCAAAGAAAGATGCCGGAACTTATAAAGTATACTATAAAGCAGTTGCGGCAGACGGCAACCATGTTGATGCAGACGGGGACAGTCAGTTCGTAGAAGTAACAATTGCAAAGAAAACGGTTGGTCTTGACTGGAGTAATCTTGAGTTTACTTATGACGGTTCCGAACATTGTCCGGAAGCTACCGTAACCGGTCTGGTTACAGGAGATACCTGTACGGTAACCGTTACCGGCGGACAGACTGATGCAGGCACCTATGAGGCAACCGCAACAGGACTTTCAAACGACAATTATGAATTACCGGCGACAGTAACGAAGAGCTTCGAGATTAAAAAAGCATCTGCAAGCATTACGAAAGTACCTACAGCTGTAGGAGGATTAGTTTATGACGGAACCAGTCATGCACTTGTCACAGCAGGTACGGCAAACGGCGGAAAGATTCAGTACTCCTTAACGGAAAACGGTACCTATACCGATGCCGTTCCTGTAGGAAAAAATGCCGGAACTTATACCGTATACTACAAACTGGTTGGATTGAATGCAAACTACGCTGCCCAAAATGCAGCCGGACAGTCTGTGGAAGCAACTATAGCTCAGAAAGTGGTTGCGCTTGACTGGCAGGTAACAATCGGAGCTTATGACGGAAAAGAACGAACCGTAACGGCAACTGTGGCAGAAGAAGATCTTGTTGTGGGAGATACCTGCAATGTAACCGTAGAAACCATTGACGGACCTGCTATCAACGCAGGAAACTATACCGCCAAGGCAACTGCCCTTTCCAATGCGAATTATGCATTGCCTGAAAATGTTACACAGGAATTCAGTATCGAAAAACGAGATGTTTTCTTCTCTGAAAAACCTGTAGCGAAAGAACTGACTTATACCGGAGCCGCGCAGGAACTTGTTACAAAGGGCAAAGCTACCGAAGGCGGTAAAATAGTATATCGTCTGGGCGACGGCGAATTCTCCGATACGATTCCTACCGGAAAGGCAGTCGGTAAATACACGGTTGGTGTTTCGGTGGATGCAACGGATAACAATCATGCAGGTGGCAGTGAGTATGACGAGATTGAGGTAACCATTGCTCAGAAAGCACTTACCCTTACCTGGAGTAATACCGAGCTTACCTTTAACGATAAGGAACAGAGTCCGACCGCAACATTAAACGGTGTTGTCGGCGGCGATGATGTCAAAGTAACCGTGAACGAAGCAAAGAAGGAAGTCGGTAAGTATACCGCAACGGTTACCTTCTCGGGTACGGACATTGCAAATTACAAGCTTCCTACAAATACAAGCGTGGAATTCTCAATCGTTAAGAAAGAAGAACCCAGGAAAGAGAAAGAAAACGGTTCTGCAACAGTAACAATGGGAAGTTTCATCTATGGCGGAAGTGCAACTACACCTGTAGTTACATCCTCCACACATGACGCATCCAAGGCTGCCATCTCTTACAAAGCATCCGGTGCTCCGGACGATGCATATTCCGGAACCAAACCGACCGGCGTCGGAACTTACAATGTACGTGCCGTACTTCCGGAAAACGATAAATACAAACAGTGCGTAGCAGTCGGAACATTCACGATTTCCTATCTGCCCGTACCGGAAGGTGCCTATGAAATCACCGGTGAAAAAGGAAATGACGGATGGTTTACATCCGAGGTAAAACTGACACCGGCAGCAGGATATGAAATCTCTGTAGGCGACAGAACCTCCTTCAGAACCGGCTCCGTAACGCTCAGTGAGCAGATGACCGGTACAACGTTCTACATCCGTAAGACGGAAACCGGCGAACAGACTGCAGGTGTGACGATTGCGGCTATGCAGATTGATACCGATGCGCCGACCATCGAAATGGAAGAGAACAATGTTTATTTCTGCGATGAAGAAGGCAAACTTCTCGCCGTGGCAAACGACAAGAACCTGGATAAGGTTTACGTGAACGGTGAGGAAGTTCCGTTAACGGATGACGGCAACGGAACCAAGACCTTTGATCTTCCGGTTGATAAAAAGAAACAGTCGGTTAATGTTAAGGTTGTGGACAAAGCCGGAAACGAAAAGAGTATGGTTGTCATCACCGCACCCGCATGGATGAAGAGCGGTGTCGTAGGAGACGGCGAATATTACTTAGAGCCGAAGAACGCTTACGGTACGCCTAAGGAAGGAAGCTGCACCCTGGAGGGCGACGCATCCACGTATATGCCGGGAATCAAATTCTACGCAAAGAAGGAAGGCTTCCATACCTTCCACGTGAATCATTAGTATGTGAATCGTTAATCATCATTGGTAAAGAATATGCCGGGGAACATATTCAGAAGTTAATCCAATTATCTATTGCGTTTGTTGTGTAAAAGGGGAAAAGTATCAGATGAAATTCAGACTAAGAAAAAGAGCAAAAGAGACTCTTGCACTGGCACTCGGCGTGCTGATGGTTTTCGGCACGCTCGGTGTACCGATGAAGGCAGATGCGGCGTCTTATACCGTGACAGGGACCAATTCGTTCAGTACAAACGATTTCTTTGTGCCGGGTGATCAGATTTCCTTTACCGAAGAACACTATGGCCAGGTGGTGATTGAATATACCAACATTTTCATATCGACGGTAGAGGGTGGCCGGGGGTTTTATTATCCGGATCCCATAGACACATCACAGTCTGATGCATTCAGAGTTTATAAAGGGACCGGAGGCGGTTACGAGGAACACCCCTGTTATCCGTCAACATTTGTTTTATCTGCTGTTCCGGACGCTCTCGAAGATAAGATGTCTGAATATGGTGAAGGTTATGGCCTGATTTTCCAGTATGATGTTACCGAAGACAAAGGAACGGGTATTTATCACGGAAAGTCCGTATACAGTACGAATATCCTTGCACGCTTCGGTTTTCGAATTCAGCATTATGATGTGTCCGGAAATCCGATTACGAGCACAGGCGGTGTGGTTTATAATTACAGAACACCGAAGAAAAACGCCGGCGGAAATGTTTATTATGATGAGGTGGAATCCAATTCGCTTGACGGTTATCAAACGGGAGAAATTGTCGGCTGGTCAACCGTTCCGGGCGATTATGACGCCGTAACACTTTCGGGTGTCGTTGTAAAGCAGGGCGATAAGGTAACATTCTCACGCTTTGGCACGGCCGGAAAAGCAGCTTCCGACAGCATTCTGAAATTATATCCCGTGAAAAATCGTGCGCCTGTGAATACCACAATCAGCATGAGTGGTTATACGTTAACAGACGACGGCACGGTTCCTTCCGGTGTAACGGGTCCCGTAGTAACAAAGCAGACGGGAGATAACAGAACCTATACGATTAAGTATTATCCCGCAGCGGATGGTGAACCGGTACCGGGAGAAAGTGGTTCGACTTCTCTTCCCACCGAGCCCGGAGAATATGTTGTTGTAGCATCCGCCACAGCAACGGATACTTCGTTCGACGGAACGGGAAACGTGGCGGTAAGAGGACTGGAAGCCGAGGAGGTTACCGCATCCTTTGTAGTGGAAAAACCTTTATCGAGCGGTAAAGTCAAAGCAAAGGAATTAACCTACAACGGAAAATATCAGGAACTGGTGGAAACGGAAACGGCGGCCAAAGGCGGTACCATTGTATACGGTGAAGAAGAGGGCGGACCTTTTACTTCTACCGTACCGACCGGAAAGAATCCGGGAAACTATACGGTATTTTACAAGGTGCAGGGCGATGCGAATCATGAAGATTCCGGTGTGGAATCGGTCGAAGCCGTCATTGCAAAGAAGGAATTAAAACTCAGCTGGAGCAACACTTCATTCGATACCGACGGAAAAGATCATTGTCCGACAGCCACACTGATCGGTGTTGCCACCGGCGATGACTGTAAAGTAACCGTGACCGGTGGACAGAAGAAGGCCGGAACCTATACCGCAACGGCAACGATTAGCGGTGCGGATCTGGATAAATACATTCTCCCGGAGAATCGGACGGTTTCGTTTACCATCGGAGAAAAGAAAAACGGTACCGCATCCGTAACCATGGGCAGCTATACATACGGAGGCAGTGCAACTACACCTGTAGTTACATCTTCTACACACGATGCATCCCAGGCAAAGATTGCGTACAAAGCATCCGGTGCTCCGGACAGTGCATATTCCGCAAAGAAACCGACGGAGGTCGGAACCTACACGGTTCGTGCAATCCTGCCCGAGAATGACAGATACAAAGAATGCGTTGCAACGGCAACCTTTACCATATCTTATTTACCGGTACCGCAGGGTGCATTTGAAATCACTGGAAAGAAAGGATACGGCGGATGGTATACTTCCGAGGTCCAGCTGATTCCTGCAGCGGAATATGAGATTTCCGTAGGAGACAGAACCTCCTTCAGATCGGGCACCATTACGCTCTCCGAAGAGATGGCCGGCAGAACATTTTACATCCGTAAAAAGGACACGGG
>JAEEGL014670950.1_pt1 | contig 25678 bp, 19 predicted proteins | sample 9134231 | NCBI WGS metagenome assembly JAEEGL01 (sample SAMN16246548, study PRJNA631951) | gut metagenome | biome: gut microbiome; feature: rumen; material: fiber-attached | host: Bos | place: Iran: Karaj | collected 2018-10 | reverse complement strand
TACTTACACTTAGGGCATCTGATAGCCTGATTGGCAATGACCATACCGCAATCGGGACATTTCTTCATGTTTGTGACCTCCTGTATACGGATGCTCAAGCGAATCCGCAAAGATATTTACAATTTATTTTACATCTTGATTTTTACACAATCAATAAGAAAAAAGTCTATTAATAAAAGTTTTATAGTTATTTTGCCTTAATCTACGGCAAAAAAAGACACTGACGAGGGGGTGTCAGTGTCTTAAGGAGGGTGTTATGAAGTAAGGAACAATTACTTTGAACAACCTTATATTACCATGTCAAATATTTACTTTAAGATTCAAAAAAGGCAAAATAGTGGCAAAGAAATCGAGTTTTGCGGGAGGATAGGATTTTTGACACTTGAAGGCCGCCTGTTTGTAGCGAACAGAATGACTGAGATAAAAGAGGTTACGACGGAAGATACCGATGCCTCTTATTCCAGGTGTCTTGAGAAGGCTCTCATTGAACTTTGCAGGCAGCTCGATATACCGGTTCCCATGTGGATGAAGAAGAATACCAAGGAATTTGCGGCTTTCGGCCAGACGATCTTCTTCCGTGAACAGTACACGGAACCGGTAAGATTTGACAGATTCCAGATCAAAGTCAGAGATACCTGATATGAGTACCGCCACGATATCCTCAAAAGAGAGAAGTGCCTATTGGGATAATATCAAGGGTGTCCTCATCCTGTTAGTGGTTTTCGCACATTTACTGTGCTTTCTGCAGGACAGAACTTCCATAGACATTACCGTTAATATGATCTATCTGTTCCATATGCCGGCTTTTGTATTTGTTTCCGGCTATTTCGGCAAAGGAGAGAAGGCCTGTAGTTTTGAGAGGATCATCAGACTGGTCTTCCTTTTCTTTATCTTTAACAGCATTACTGTTTTTCTTGTAGGATATTCCAATTATCCCTCGCTTCTAGAACCTATCTATTCCTATTGGTATCTGATCGCGCTCATCGTCTGGAGATTAACCGCACACCGCATTGCCAAATTCAGAGTGATCAATATTCTTTTGTTTACTGTGGCCCTGCTCATCGGATTCTTTGCCGCATTTGATAATCACTTTGCTGCCGGACGTGTAATAGGTTTTTATCCTTTCTATATGCTGGGATATCAGTTCAGCAGTAAGAAATGTGCAAAGATAGTTAACCGGAAATATGCAGACAGAGCCCTTCTTGGCGTGGCATCGCTGCTGGGCGCTGCGGTGATCGCATTCCTGTTCCATGCATTTCTGGGAATTCCGGATGAGGTGCTGACACTTGAGCCTTATTCCGATACTACGGATCTGCTGAGAAGAGTGATAATGTTTGTTGTTGCTTCTTTTATGATCTGTGCGCTTCTGTGTTTATCAGTCGAAAAGAATATCCCGTTTCTTACCATGGTCGGAAGAAACTCATTGTGGATCTTTATCTTACACAGAATGCCGGCAGCCTGGATAAGTTTATTCATAGAAAGATATCCGGTATGGTTTATATTTGTTGCTGCGGCTATTTCCACTTTCGGATTGTGTCTGGCCTTCGGCAATGACTATACTTCAGCTATTATGGATAAATTCCTTTCCAAAGGAACGGATATATTCCTTAAAGATGACAGTAAGATCTCTTGGGCAAAGATCGTCTCACTTGCTGTTGCGGTTGGCTTTGTTGTTATTGCGGTAACTAATGCCCTGACCATAATGCCGGAAAGCGGAGAATCTGAACCTGAAGTATCTGTTGACAGTAATGATGACATAATCTATCCCGTTATGTCAGATTCCCAAAAAGAGGCCTTTGATAAAGCTTTCAGGATCACTTTTGCCGGAGATATCATCCTTCTTGAAGACCAGGTCAATCTCGGTTATACGGGCAGCGGATATGACTTTAGTGATGTCTTTAAGTATGCCGGGCCCTATATATCTTCAGCTGATTATGCAATAGGCATTTTCGAGGGGCCGATGGCCGGAGCCGATAAGGGCTACTCGACAAGTAATTTCCGCGACGGCAAAGTGCTTAGGTTGAATTTCCCCGATGAGTTTGCCGAAGATATAAAGGATGCGGGATTTGATCTTGTATCCACTGCGAACAATCATCTGCTTGATAAAGGTGAGCAGGGAGCTCTTAGGACTTTGGATGTTTTGGACAAGACCGGACTTGATCACACCGGATCTTACAAGAGCATTGATGACAAGACAAACAACAGGGTCAAACTTGTCGAATGCCAGGGCATCAGGATGGCTGTCCTCTCATACACATACGGCACCAACGGAACTGACATAAGCGAGCTGACAGACGGCAGGTATTCTTATCTGACATCTGTTATCGGAGGTACTGAAGGTGAACTTTTCGAAAAGCTCAGATCAGATGTTATAGAAGATTTTAAAGCGGCCAAAGCCTTATCGCCGGATCTGATCGTTGTTCTGCCTCATATAGGTACACAGTTCTCGAATGAGATCGATGAAGAACAGAAGGTTTGGTTCGAGATCTTCAAAGAGAACGGCGCGGATATCATATTAGGTGACCACTCTCACGCAGTTGAGCCTATAACGATCGAGGATTATAACGGCAGGAAAGTCTTTTCCGCATACAGTCCGGGAAATTTCGCAAATATCTACAGAGTCGATCAGGGCGATACGAGCATGCTGATCGATGTCTATATCGACAGGGAAACCAAAGAGGTTATCGGAGGAGCTGTTGTCCCGCTCTATACATATGCTCCTGCAGACGGAAATTACAGTGCTGTTCCGGTATATCAGATCATCAATGATCCGGAACTGAGAAAGACTCTTACGACAGATGATATCGAGCTTGCATCCGCTGCCAATGAGATCGTGACTGAAGTTGTTCTGGGCAGTAAGATGGACAGATATTCCATTACTGAAAGATACTATATTAATGAAAATGGTTTTATCCGCACAAAAGCCACTGGGCTTGTCCTGACAGATGATATGAAGGATGGTGTCCTTTATAAGGCATTAAGCGGTACTGACAAAATATGCTTTATCGGCGACAGCGTTACCGAAGGCACCAAGAACGGCGGTGTGCCCTGGTATGAACCGATAGAAGAATACTTCCCTGATAAGCAAATACTTAATTATTCCAAGGGCAGCTGCACCGTATCATATATGATCGATCATCTTGACGAGATACCCGTTTCGGATCTTTACGTGATCGCTCTCGGAACAAACGATGTCCGTTACAGGGATGAAACGATCTGTGCAATGACATCAGAAGAATATATCAGCAGGATAGATGACCTGAGGAACGGATTGCTTGCAAAAAATAAGAACGCCGGATTCCTTTTCATAGCTCCTTGGTATTCAACACATGCAGATCCGTATTGTTTAATGGACTATAATGAAAAGCTTGCTTTGAATAATGAATATTCAATGGTTCTCGAAAAATACTGCTCGGATAATGCCCTGATGTTTGTCAATGCAAATAATTATATAAGAGGAATCCTTACAACTTCTCCGGATAAGAATTATCTTCTTGATCATATTCATCCGAATGCTTCCAAAGGAGTAGTCATGTATTCCGAGGCAGTCCTGCTCTCTGATGAGTAAGGCTGAAAAGGTGATAGGGTGATGTCTGGAGTTAAAAGAGTCGGTATCATCGGAGGCGGCGCAGCCGGTCTTTTCACAGCCTGTCAGCTGAAAAGATTATCCGGCGGTAAGGATATCGATATAACTGTCATCGAGAAAAATTCCGTCCCGGGAAAGAAACTGATCCTGACAGGTCACGGGCGCTGTAATATAACCAATCTCAAAGATCCTTCAGTGCTTAAGAAAGGCTACCATGAAGCGGAAAACTTTATTTATCCGGCCTTAAGAGAATTCGGTCCTGAAGATACTGTAAGATTTTTTGAAGATGAACTTGGATTAAAGACAAAAGAAGAAGAGAACAACAGGATCTTCCCGGCATGTGACAGCGCCGTAAAGGTGAGAGATGAGATCTTATCCTATCTTTCGGATACTGTGAAGATTGTATGTGATGCGAATGTTCTGGGCATAACGAAGCAGTCAGATTTTGAATTGATAACGGAAAAAGGTATTTATAACTTTGACGTTGTAGTCCTTTCCTGCGGCGGGAGTTCTTTTATAAGGACAGGCTCATCGGGAGATTCATACAGATTCGCAGGCTTGATGGGACATACAATAATACCCTTAAGAGCAGCTCTTGCTCCCGTGCGTGCAGCAGGGTGTTCTTTGAAGTTCACATCAGCACTGAGCGGTGTATCCGTAAACGCAAAGATCTCGCTGTACTGCAATGAAAGGATAACTACGTCATCAGAAGGTGAGATGCTTTTTGCGGAATCCGGACTTACGGGTCCTGCGGTAATGGAACTTTCACGTGAGATCCCGGCTGATATATCCGGAGAAAACGCATATATGGAGCTCGACCTTGTCCCGTCAATGAACGACGGACAGTTCGAACAGGAGTTTTTAGCCCTTATACGTGACCACGCTGATACGAAGATAACGACTCTTATATCAAGATATATTCCGGCATCAGCCGCATATGAGATCACATCGCTGATTGACGCTGAAGATCTCTACGCTCAGGGTTTTACAAAGGAAAACCGAAAAAAACTCTGCAGGACGATCAAGCATCTTAAGATAGTTTTGGATAATGTTCAGGATTTCGACAGAGCCTATGTCACCAGAGGCGGCGTAAGCCTTAAGGAGATCGAACGGAAGACCATGCAGTCAAAGATCGTGTCAGGTCTTTACATAACCGGCGAAGCTCTTGATATTGACGGTATAAGCGGCGGCTATAATCTTCAGGCCTGTATGAGTGAGGCTTATCTTGCCGCAAAGGATATACTGACCTGACTTTTTTTACACGATAATTGAAAAGAATAACGGGGCTGTCATATGGCAGCCCCGTTATGTTTGTTTCCTGTTTTGTTAACCGACTACGACTACTGTTTGATTCTTTTCATCGTAATGCAGCTTCGTTCCGCTTCTTACAAAGAAATAGTGTGTGTTATTCGTTGTGTCAGTGTTCTGAATGTTGACTGTAAGCTTGTTAGAATTCATCTTCTTATTCTTGATGACCTTCAGGCTATTGAGATAGATATGTTCGGGAGCCTTGAGAGGGAACGTGTATTTGGAAGTATCGTTGAACCACGTTTCATCTTGCCATTCTTTCTCACCGCACCTGACCGTGCTCGAGAACATCTGCAGGCCCGCATTGTTGATATTGCCGGAAACCACTTCGCTGGCATCTATTGTCAGTCCGTTGATATAGATATTTTGCGGCAGGGCACTGTAATATGTCACACCATTCTCCGTGAAAGGTTCATATCCGTATGCTGCAGTCGGAATGTAGTCTGCAAAGAACAGGCGGGGTGAACCCTGGGCATAATTGCCGTCGCGCAGCTTCCAGGTGCAGTCAGTTATATAAACATCTCCGAACCATGCGCTTCCGAAATCTCTTCTGAGATTGATAAAGAAATCTGCATTGACAGTTGTTCTCTCGACGATCAGCTTGCCGAATCCGACTGCTGCGATTCCCTTATATCCCAAAGTTGAATCCTTGACAGTAAGATTATAGGTTCCCTTGTGGGCATCGATACGGTTGATGCTCGTATGGTTGATAACGTTGAGGTTTTTGCAGTAATTTGTTCCTGTCGTACCCCACCTTCTCGTATTCATGATGCCTTCCTCATCATATGTGGCAGGAACTTTAGGACCTTCACCGATGAGACCTGCAACGTATTCATTTGTAAATTCCATATTACGTGCACAACTGCAGTGATCGATCGTAAGGTTTACACCGTATTCGGCATAGTAATCATAAGGTGAAGTGGAATTGGTATCGTCACCGGGGTTAATGTTATGTACAACGAGATGGTTGGTAAATACACAGTTCCTGAGTGTTACGTTCATACAGTAGCTGAGTCTGAAGAAACCCTGATAGGGGGCGCCCAGTCTTGCGTGATAACCCTCTTCGACTATTTTTACGTTACCTTGTTTGTCAGTTACTGTTTTCTGATAGAAACTCGTGCTGGTAAACTGTTTTTCCTCGCCGATGACATAGTGTTTAACACCCTCCATCAACACATTGGATCTCTGGATCGAGATTCCTCTCTGGATATAAGTTGATGAATCAAGGATATTCTGTACGGTGGTGAATTCGCCGCCTGTTATGGTGAGAGGTTCCTCATCGATGTAATATTTGTCGATAGTATAGATCCCGGCCCAGGGAAACTGTACAGGAGACAAAGGATCGATCGAGCCGTCTTCGTTGACAACAATTACTTCACGCTGCGGTATAAGAGTGCCGCCCGAACTGATATGCTGTCTGCCCCATCTCTTATATACCTGTGTCTCAAGGAAATACATTGCTTTTTCACCAAAGTATTCTTTTGACCCGTCTGCAAGAGTGCGGAGCTGAAGCTGTGTTGCGCCTGCCGGGAAAGTCTTGTTAAGGAAATCCTTGGCATAGCTCGGCGCGCTTTGTGATATGGGATATGTGGGAAGCTCGGCATCCAATCCCAGAGTTATACCTGCGGTGTTAGCGGGGTTGCAGTATCTGTGTTCCATAGGCTTGCTCGGAGCGACAGTAAACAGATAGCAATCCTTCTCTGCCAATGTCATCTTGGTATCGTCAATGATGAACTTGGCACCTGTCCAGTCGGTATCCGTCTTGATCAGGGCACCCTTGGGATTGTTCTTGTCCATTGTCGTAATAAGATATGTCGCGCCGGGATCTGCTTTTACGGGAAGACCTGCGGCATTGGCAGCTGCATGAGTATCAACGATAGCCTGATAGTCATTTGTCTTTCCGTCACCTTTGGCACCGTACATGCTGTATGTTACATAATCGGTTGTGACTTCACCGCCGCCGTGACTCTGGTTAAGGCAATCCTGGAATGCTTTGTAATACCAGTAAATACTCTTAACGAGAGTATATAAAGGTGAGCCGGGTTCAGTGGTCTTGGCCGCCTCGGCATAAGACATAACGCTGTATTTGATGCTGCCGGTCACGCCTCCGCATGTAACCGTGAGATCATAGGGATGAACGATATCCCATGCGCGGATTCCGGATATCTCATAATAGAAGAGTCCTTTGGCCTCGTCGTACATGATCTCGGTAGGCTCCCCGTCGAAGGTGCTTGAATAAGAATCAAAGATCTTCGTAACGGTGTAATAATGACGGATAGCAAAGGTGTCTGAGAGAAGAAGGCTGCTTCCGTAGTAACTTACGCCGTCGGGGACGCCACCGGTCATGCTTGCTTTATATTCGGAAAAATCCGCATCTGCTATTGTGACAGGGATCTGATCGGCACCGGCAAAATAATATTCTGCGCATGTACCGTAATCGTCTATGGCTTTTGCAAGACGTCCTGTCTCGTTATTGTTATTCTTTACTTTATCAAGGTAATCCTTAACTGAATAATTGACCACACCGTCTGTGGCATTCTTATTGTTAAGTGCAACCTTGTTTGTGACAGAGAACAGTGTGATCGGCATCTTTTTGGAGATGTCCTGCGGATTTACGAAGTGAGAGATCTTATAAGATCCGTCATCCTGCTTATCCGTCAGCTGATAAGATGCACCGTCAACCACGACAGTGCAGTTTTCTGCCATCTTGTCACTTATCCCGCTGAAAAAGATATTCAGACCGAGAGCACCTTCGCTCACAGTAAGCGAAAATCCGGAGATCTTTGCTTCATTCTCGCTTGCCTGAACAAAACTGCTCAAACCGGGAATTGATGTGGAACCGAATACGAATATGATACTCAGAAAGAGCACCATTATACGGTTCAATGTTTTCCTAACCCTTCTACCCATAATTACCTCCTGTTATTTAGTATGAAGTACCTCTGTCGTTCTCGCTGTACCAGAAATCCGGCACGTGATTCAAATAAGTCGTCGGCGGTATATTACGTCTTGTCAGACTGTAAAATTCCATTCCGTATTTTGAGAAGATATCGTTGTAGAGTTCCGTGTTCTTATCAAGATAAGTGCTTGGATCTGAGAACTCATACACCCTCATATTGCTCTTAACATAACGCCAGCAAAGATGTGTGCGGTTCGTATTGTACCGGTGGCGCTCAGTATCGCCCGCTGCTGCTGCAAGAGCCTTGTTCCAAAGTTCTTCGCATTTTGCAAGATCTTCTGCAGGCATCTGGTTCTGTGCATCCATACCTGTAGGGTAGTAGTTGCAGAAGACCTGGGATACGGAAGTGTTATATCCTGTGATCTTGTCGCGGTAATACCACGCGCTTGTTCCTGCTTCGTGGTTGGGACCTACATTGCCGTGGTTCCTGGCCTGTTTTTCCATGATCCTCATGGCCTGGATGATATACTGACCGCTTTCGCCGTAGAACTCGTTGCAGAAGAATGCGATCTCCTTATCAACATCAGCATAAGGATTTTCGAGAAGCACGGCGCCGAGATAGTTACGGAGATCACCGAACTCGGTGTTGGTCGATTTATGCGCATCGTTACTCTGGAGATACATTCCGGTTACGCCGAGTTCGTAATAGTATTTGATATCGTGTGAAAGTGTCGCGATATTAAGGTATGGACCGGTGGTATATAACCAGTTAGCGTTGTAATCCCAGATCCAGAGATTGGCATTACCGCTCTTGCAAAGGTTAGCCCAGCCCTTGAGATATTCGATGTCCTCTTTATTCTGTTCACAAGATGTATCATCGACGTTATGCGCATAGCATCTTGATATCGACGCAAAACGCACGATTACATGATCATCGATACTCATGCCTACCGGCGGTTTAAGGTTGCGTGTATAAGCAAGCATATCGATATATACATTCTTGTATCCGGCTGCTTTAACTTCTGCAGAGATCTTATTGCACAGATCGAGGAACAAAGCTGCCTCGCAAAGGCCTTCCTTCTTATTGCTGGGCTCGTGATCCTGACGGAACTTTACACAGTTGGAGCACATGCATATAGCACCGTTATCTGCCTGGGACAATGAGATGATCTGCATTTCCGCATTAGGATCGTAATTGCCGTTTTTGAGAATATCGAAAACGTGATCTTTGATTATAGGATAAACATTAGGATTGGACAGACAGAGCTGTGAATCCTGTCTCTTATATGTGCCGTCCTTTTGCTTTACATAAGCAAAATATTCGGGATGGGATGAGAAGTATTTTTCCGGAGTAACAAACTCAGCCAGAAGCGTGTGAGCCTGACCGGGCTGAAGACCGCCGTAACCTTTAGTCGATTCGGCATGGGATAAATACCACTTGGGGTGTGCTCCGGGCTTATTCTGTACATTAAGGTTTACATAAAAACCGTTGAGTCCGTTAGCCAGTGAGAACATGCGGTTTTCGCCTTTATGAGTAAGTCCGAAGCACACATCGATATCAGTGAAATAGAAGGGACGCTCATACTCGATGTCCATTGATGTGGAATACTTGAAGTGAGACTGATTTGTCTTGTAGCCGTCCTCGAAAGAGAGCCAGAAATATCCGCCGCAGAGTGATAAGAACTTCATTGCGCCGTCGATCGTGCCGCGCTTGCCGTTGCCGAAGATGGCGACACCCTGGCTGTAAGATTTGATCTTGTAAGCACCGTCGGAAGTGTATGAAAGCGTGCCGCGCTGGCGGTTTGTCTTACCGACGGAGATCTCAAAACCCTTGCTGCCTGCAGAAACCGCATTATCTTTATATGTTGCGGGAGTATAACCGTCTTCTTTTTTGATGTAAGTGGTTAAGAGCTGAGCTGCGTACTGTTCTTCGGCAGTTGCGTTTGAAGGTATTATGATAACTGCCTGAGGCATATCATCTGTATATTTACTGTTCTTATAGTATTTGAGTGTCAGATCACCTGTTGGCTCTTCTCCGCTGCCGCTTCCGTTTAACAGATCAGCATATTTTCTGGCGGAGGTTCCGAATGTGATCAGGTACTTGACGAGGTCTTTTAAGTTGTTATTGAAGCTGCCGTTAACGATAGTGTTCGCATAACTTTCATAACTGTAGGTCGTAGTGCCGCTGATGGCTCTGTTGCCTTCTTTGAAAACAATGTTAAAAGGAGTTCTGAAGTAAACAGCAGAGAGACCTTTGAATTCGACTCTGTAATTGCCGTCAGACTGTTCAATGAACTTTTCGGGAGCAACAGTGATGACTTTAGTCTGACCATCGACTCCGGTATAACTTAATTCAGCGCGCATGCTCTGTGTCGGGTTGCCGTTAAATTCCACGAGCGCTGCGAGATCAACAGTATTGCCCAGAAGGAGGGAAACAGTCTTGACTGTTACCGTTGCACCGGAAAGAGAAGTTATCTTTGCACATGAGGAAGGATTATCAACTCTTTGTGAAGCTTTTGCTTTCTGCGCAGATGTAAGGTATCTGTTTACGGGATTATTAGCATTGACATTGAAATACTTCTGTGCAGCTGCACCGTAATTCAGCATATCAACGAGAAGTGTGCAGAGAGAGGCGCTCTCCTGATCGGTCTTGCCCTCGTAGACCGAGATAAGATAAAGAATATACTGCTCGAGAGACATGGGTGTCGTCTCGCAGGAATATGTCTGATTTCCAAGATCAGCATAGAGCGTACCCTTGATGGTATTACCTATCTCTGATGCGCTGATCCCGTCAAATATAAAAGTATATTCACCTGTGGAACTGTCATAGGTGTAGTCGGTGAGTACAGACTCTTTCCAGGTGGAAGATGAGGAACCCGGAGCGAACTTTTCGAATTCCGTTTTAAGTCTGATGTTGGTGAAATTTCCCGGAGTGTTTATCTTGCACTTGCAGGAAACCGCAAAACTGTTCTCGAGCACGCATGCTATATCAAATGTAGCATCGAGCGGCTTAGTATCAGCTTGTACGGAAGGAAATGTGAAACAGTTGACGGTTAAGATCACCATCAACAAAAGGCCGATAATCTTTCGGCAGGGGCCGGATGTGCACCTCATAATTAGTACCTCTTTCTACTAATTTAGTTCACATCAAACCCTATCAACAAAGAAAGCACAAAGATAAACTATCACATTCTTCAGTTACAAACAATACAAAAAAGAAAGAGCAGGCGCTCTTTCTTTAAAAATCAAAATTATTTGTACAGAGTTTTATTTCAGGTCAGGTATACTTATCGCCCGAGACTCTGAAGATGACTTCACCGGGATAAACCATGTCGAGCTGTGTTCTTGCAACGCTTTCCACATAGGATTCATCCCTGCCGAATTCCTCCTGACCCCTGATCTGCTTGAGCTTATCCGACAATGCCTCGGACTGGGCTATTAGAGAGGAGTTCTCTGCCAGAAGACGTTCCTTTTGTTTGTTGATGTTGGCATATCTTGTAATGCACAGAATACCGATAACGACAAAGACAATACATATCATTGCCGTTCCGAAAGAGATTCCGCCTGTCTTACGTCCTTTGCGCAAGGCTATGCCTCCAAAGATAAAGATATCTATCGTAATTATTACTTAACCCCGGATGCAAAACAACAATCCGGGGCTAAACTTAAAGTACTTGTAATATTTGATCCCTTGCTTATTCAATGAGTTCGTACATTGAAGCAGCTTCGTCTTTACGGACTGTCTCGGGAAGGGAAGTGACCTTGAATTTGACTTCGCCGTTTCCGAAAAGAATACAGACGATATCTCCGACCTTCAGCTTGACTGACGGTTTGGCCGGCTTTCCGTTAACGGTGACTCTTCCGGCCTGGCATACATCATTTGCCACGGTCCTGCGCTTTATAACTCTCGAAAGCTTAAGGAATTTATCAAGCCTCATTCTTATCTCCTGTCAGCATGACTCTGCCTTTCAGAGCAGACAGCAGCGTAAGATCATCCGCATATTCAATATCCGAACCCATCGGAAGTCCGGAAGCAAGACGGGAAACGTTAATGCCGGAAGGACCGAGCATTCTGGACAGATATAAAGCCGTCGCATTGCCTTCGGCAGTCTGATTGGTCGCAACGATGACTTCGGCTATCTCCGGGTGATCTGCCAGACGCTTGATCAGATCCGGAATAGTGGTATCGGATATGCTCATGGACTTCATCGGATTGAAGACGCCGTGAAGCACATGATAAAGTCCCTTGTACTCGTGTGCCCTCTCAAATGCGGAAACATCTTTGGGTGATTCCACCACCAGGACTGTCGTTTTATCCCTTAACGGATCGGAACAGACAGGGCAGGGGTCTGAATCCGTGAAATTCTGACAGCATGAACATCTTTTTGTGGACTGTCTTGCTGATGTTATCGCGGACACCAAAGCTCCGGCATCCTTTTCATCCATGGAAAGGATATGGAATGCCAGACGCTGCGCAGACCTTCCGCCGATCCCGGGGAGGCTGCTTAACTGCGCTATAAGATTCTGAATCGAGGGTGAATATCTAGGCATGATCAGAAGGGCATCTTCATGCCGCCGGTAATGGCGCCGATACGCTCCTGATTGGTCTTGTCTATCTGTTCAAGAGCCTGATTTGCAGCAGCAATGATGAGGTCCTGGAGACCTTCGATATCATCGGGATCGACCACATCTTTTGAGATCTCGACACTCTCGAGCTGATGCTTGCCTGTAACGACGACCTTAACGAGTTCGCCGCCGGCAGTACCGGTAAAACGCATCTCCTGGATCTCAGCCTGAGCCATCTCGATCTGTCTTTGCATCTTCTGTGCCTGGGCTACCACCTGGCTCATGTTGCCGCCCATTCCCATTCCGCCACGGAATCCTTTTGCCATATCTATAACCTCCGAAAAATGATTAGTAAATTATATACTTAATTATTGTTTTATCGTAAATACCAGGGATCAGTCACCGAAATGCACATCTGTCGGCACACCGAGATTTCTGGAACGTTCATTCAGATCGTCGATCTTCTTGTCGAACTGACTTACCTGATTCTTTTTCTCCTGATTGGAGAATTGAGTAGCAGTGCAAAGATAGAGATGATCAACGCCGAACTCATCTTTGATCCCTGAAGAGATCTGTCTGAACGCCTGTGATTTCTTGAGGTTTGAAAGAAGAGTCGTATCGTGGTCTTCAAATACTATGTATGCAGAATTGCCGTCCTTACGGAGACTTGTATGTTCCAATATAACAGCAATATTATCGTTGCTGCCCTTAAGGCTTGAAGTAACGTTAGTCCATCTTAAAGCAAGGTCTGCATCGTCACCTGTGAAAGAAGGTGTTCTTACTGTATCTCTTGATCTTCCGTCTACGATGACACCGCTCTTATCTGCCTGTTCCGCCAGCTGGGAACGTGGCTTGAGAGGAGATCTTTTCTCCGGTTCCTTCTCTTTGGAATTGCCGGTATCGATGTCGTTTTCCAGATCTTTAAGGAAGGAAGATGAAAGATGAGAGAATATCCCCTTGGGAGCAGGCGAAGGCTCGTCATCCTGATCAAAATCAGAAACGGAAGGCACTTCCGGATCTTCAAGACCGAAGCTCAAAGTAGTCTCGGGAACGTCCGGGATATATGAGAAAATAGTCGGTTCCTCATGCTTGCTGTAAGAAGCGTCAGCGGGAATATATTCGGAATCATCGTCTTCGTCATCATCGGGATTGCTATTCGCCACGACCGGTTCTTCAGGTTTTTCCGGGATCACAAATCCGGAAGGAATGTCTGATGAAGGCTGAGGTTTGACCTCAGAAGCCATAGAAGTGAATGAGAAGGCCGATGAAGGGGTTGAAGACGGTCTCGGTCTGTAAGGAGCCGGCTGGGATAATGATGGTCTTTGCTCTTTGGCAGGTTCATCAGAAGCTTCCACAGATTTGTCCTGATCCGGTTCATCCGCGTTATTGTACGGGGACGACTCAGAAGATTCTTCGGAACTCTCTTTTGTAAGGACAGACTCTTCTTTCTTGTCTTCCGGGACCGGACTGTCTTCCAAAGAAAGTTCTGCTGCTTTTGCAGCCTGCTTCTTCTCGAAATCGGGGATAACAATTGGAACAACAGGCAACGCTGCTTTTCTGCCGCAGAGACGCATCAGCATCAGTTCAAAACTTGTCGCGATATCAGGTGATTTACGCAGTTCCGCATATTCCTTTGAAAGGAAACTGATGTATCCGATCAAAGTATCAGGACTGACCTTTGAGGCAGTCTGATACATCTCCAGGATCGTTTCCTTGGGATAAGGAAGATAAATAACGGGATCCGCCTTGACTCTGATAATGAGAAGATCCCTGAAATATCCGGCCAGATCAAGCGTAAAACGGACCTGGTTTTTTCCTGAGGAATTAAGGATCTCACACAGATCGATGAGTTCTTCGAACCGGGCATCTATAAGGCTGTTGGCCATCTTAAAGAGGAATGAACTGTCAACAGTGCCGGTTATCTTCTCGACATCCTGTGAGCTTATCTCAGATTCGTTTCCTGAAATAGCGGATATCTGATCAAGGAGTGATAATGCATCTCTTAAAGCACCGTCTGATCTTGATGCGATGAGACGGAGTGCATCATCAGAAGCTTTGATACCTGATTTGCCGCAGACTTCCCTTAGTCTTCCTGTTATGAGTTCTATCGGGATCCTTTTAAAGTCGTATCTCTGGCAGCGTGAGATTATGGTCGCCGGGATCTTATCGGATTCAGTTGTTGCAAAAAGGAATATTACGTGCTTCGGAGGCTCCTCGATGGTCTTAAGCAGGGCATTGAAAGCACCCTTGGAAAGCATATGGACCTCATCTATTATATAGACCTTGTAAGTGGTCCTTGTCGGAGCAAAATTAACTTCCTGAAGGATAGGTCTTATGTCATCCACGCCGTTGTTGGATGCGGCATCCATCTCGGTCACGTCCAGAATTGAACCGTCAAGGATGCCCTTGCAGGTCGGGCATTCATTACAGGGATTTCCGTTTACCGGATGTTCGCAGTTAACGGCGCGTGCAAAGATCTTGGCGATCGTTGTCTTGCCTGTACCGTGCTGACCGCAGAACAGATAGGCGTGAGCAAGTTTCTTTGCTGCCACCGATTGCCTTAGCGCACCGACAGCAGCTTCCTGACCGACGACGTCATCAAATGTAAGGGGTCTGTATTGCCTGTAGAGAACGATATGATCTTCCATAAATAATCCCTTGTGCTGAACCTTAAAAACTGAAATTAAAAAGCTCGTCCCGCTCGAACTGCCGTCGGTAAGGCTTGACCCGCGGCGCACTCCGTAAACCGCTTACTGCTGCTTCCTTCCGGACCTGACAGGGTTCACGGCCCGAAATCGCACGGGACCTTGGCCGGCGGCAGACCGCGCGGGACGAACTGAATTATCAAACACTATGGATTATATCATAAAAGAAAATAATAACAGTTCTAATATGAGGACAGTTGATCTTCAGATCAAGCCGTATCCGTTTATCATGTTATTTGTAGCAGGATTGGATGTAATTCCTGGTATATCCGCCGATCGTGGCAATGGCTGTTCCCGCCGTTTCGGTCGAAGCTGCCTCAACATAGATCACAAGAGCCACAGGCTCGTAGTAATCAACGATAGCGCATTCCATATAAGCGCCGCGGCTGGTATTGCGTCCCAATACGTGAAGTATCCTCGTATCCTCCGGAAATGCTGCCGACAAAGGCGATTCGATCTCGCTTGTGGCCAGATCGTTGATAAGACGCTGGTTAGTCTTGGGGTTGTTGATGAAGACCCTGTACATATAGGAAATATAATTACCCATATCATAACAGGAGATAGTTCCGGGTGCGCGGAATTCCTTTCCGCGGTAATCCTGATAAATGACGGAATCATTATAAGAAATGTATCCGCTTATTTCATTTACGGATTCTATCGCTTCATCAATTCCGCCCAGTTTTTCGATTATGTAATTAAGTGCGATGCTGTCGTTTTTGACGATTGCGTAATTCAGGATCGTTCTCATATAAAACCCCTTGCCGGGCTTATATGTTTTTGCAATGTAAGAAGCTGACTGGTCGGAACCCTCATCTCCGGCCCGGTAAACCACCTGTTCCGATAACGGTCCGGTGACCCCGGAGATCCGGTCGTAATAAACGATCTCAAACGGAATGGCCATTGCCCCGGAAGGAAGGGCAGGTTCGAGCTCATCGATTCCGAGATGCTCGCCTGAAGGGAGCGAGACAAAATCAAAGCAGATCCTTATATTCGGATGATTTCTCTGGTAAGCGACGATGTTTTCCTTTAGTTCCTCAAGGTAAACCGCACGTTCCTGATAAGTTGCGGTCTGAACTCCGGCAGGCTTAAAACTGAAGTCCCTGTCTTCCATGAACGGGGACGGCTCGTCATCCTGTGAAGTCTCTGCGGTATCGTCAGGGGACGGAAGAGGTGTAGGTGTTGCAACCAGAATGGCATGCGGCAGAGTGGTCGTCGCAGTCGTAGTAACCTCAGTCGTCGTTTCAGTGGTCGTATGTACGGGCCTTTGATATTTTGAATATTCTGTTGTGGTACTTGTGGCGGCACCGACCAGACCGGGATACATAAGACGGTATCTGTCCTGTGCGGATGCGATCGTACTTATAAACATGATCACAAAAGTAATAACCAGAAGGATCAGGATGATTATAAGCGTGCGCTTTTTGCGGGATGTCTTAATCCCCTCGGCTTTTTTCAGAAATGTCGGATTGGGCCGCTTCATCAATTATCAGAACAGTCCTGTGATCACACCGTTATTGTCGATATCGATATCCATTGCGGCAGGGTGCGGAGGGAGTCCCGGCATGGTAACGATCGTTCCCGTGAGGATAACGAGGTATCCTGCGCCTGCAGAGATATAACAGTCCCTGACCGTGAGAGTGAATCCCTCGGGATTGCCGAGCTTCTTCGGGTCATCAGAAAGCGAATATTGTGTTTTCGCGATGCAGATCGGAAGATTGCCATAGCCTTTTTCAACAAATCCGTTGATCTTCTCCTGAGCTTCAGGGAGGATGTCTACTTTGCCTGCACCATAAACTTTGGTTGCAACTTTAGTGATCTTTTCTTCGACGGAATCCGTGAGCTCGTATGAGAAAGAAGGCTTTCTCTCGTTGTTCTGCTCAAGGATTGCCAGAGCTTTTGACGCAAGTAACTTTCCGCCCTCTCCGCCTTTTGCGAAGATCTCGGCAGGTGCGAATTCGGCTCCGGTGGCTTTGCATGCCTCTTCAACGATAGCAAGTTCCTCTTCTGTGTCTGTAAGGAACCTGTTGGATGCAACGAGAACGGGAATGCCGAAGCTCTGCATATTGCGGATATGTCTTAAAACATTTGCAAGGCCTGCCTTAACAGCTTCCGGATCAGGTTCTGAAAGACGGTCCTTGGGAATGCCTGCGTTATATTTAAGCGATCTTACTGTTGTGACGATGACTACGAGATCAGGCCACAGACCGAGATCTCTGCACTTGATGTCCAGGAATTTCTCAGCGCCTAAGTCAGCACCGAATCCTGCTTCGGTGACAACGATGTCGCTTAATTTCAAAGCTGTCTTTGTGGCGATGCAGGAGTTGCAGCCGTGAGAGATATTAGCGAACGGTCCGCCGTGAACAAGAGCGGGAACGCCTTCCAATGACTGAACGAGATTAGGTGCCAGAGCATCCTTAAGACATGTTGCAAGGGCTCCTGTTGCTCCGAGCTGTCCTGCGGTTACAAGATTGCCGTCCAGATCGTAAGCGATGGCGATCCTGTCTAATCTGACTTTCAGATCGTCCATATCTTTTGCGAGGCAGAGGATCGCCATTATCTCTGATGCGGCAGTTATCTGGAAGATCTCGGGACGGGTAACGCCCTTTGTTCCGCCGCCTACACCTACTGTAACGGCTCTTAAGCATCTGTCATTCATATCAAGGCATCTCTTCCATAAGATCCTGTCTTTATCGATGTTAAGGCTGTTGCCCTGGAAGAGATGGTTATCGATCATGGCTGCAAGGAGATTATTTGCAGTGGTGATGGCGTGGATGTCGCCTGTAAAATGAAGATTGATGTCTTCCATCGGAACTACCTGGGAATAACCGCCTCCGCAGGCGCCGCCCTTGACACCGAATACGGGTCCCAAAGAGGGTTCTCTCAGTGCAAGGACCGGACTCTTTCCGATGAGTTTCAAACCCTGTGCAAGACCGATACTTACGGTTGTCTTTCCTTCACCTGCAGGTGTAGGGTTCATGGCTGTGACCAGGATGAGCTTTGCATCAGGTCTGTCGGGAAGGCTCTCAACATAATCTAAAGGAAGTTTTGCTTTGTATTTGCCGTATAAGTCGAGCTTATCGGGATCGATTCCTGCCTGTGAGGCTATCTCGGTGATTGGTTTGATCTTCGCGTTCTGAGCAATTTCGATGTCACTAAGCATAAGGGAACTCCTTTAGAATTTAATAATGATACGATTGTATTGTAAAAAGACAGGCTTTTCAATCACGGCGAAAATGAGTTTTGTAAGAATCAGATCTCAATGCCGGCATTTGAGAGCCAAACACTATATTTTGTATAATACGTTGTGTTTTTTTACTAAATGTTGTGTTTTTCATTGACAACTTGTCAAGGAAATGTTAGCATTGGTGCATGTTGGAAATATTTCCGTAATGTTCCTTTAAGACGTTTGAAATATTTCACGGCACTAATCTCCTTGTGGAGGGAATATATATGATTATCAGCTCCGATCTGGAAATGTGTAAGGCTAAGTTTGAAGAGCTTATAGGTAAGCGTATCGTTTGCAAGACCAATGGCGGCCGTAAGAGGATCATCACATATATCGGAACAGTTGAACACTGCTATCCCAATGTTTTTACGATTCTGTGCAAGAATGAAGAAGGGAAGCAATCCATAGTATCTTTTTCCTATATCGATGTTCTTACAAGAACAGTCAGAGTAGGAATTATGCCTGAGAAATCTCAGGAGGAAGTGGCTGTCTGATCCGATCGGAATAATTACTGTTTAATACTGTCAGAACCTGCTCTACGCGGTTTTGACAGTTTTTTATGCTTTAGCCCGGGTGCATCTGCGTCTGCTTTTAATTATTCTGACAATAAGGTAAAATATATTTACACACTTTAACCCTGTTTGAAGGGCATATGATAGGAGATCCCGATCTGATGGATTCTTATGAGATCGTAGCCAATGCAAAACTGAATCTCTTCTTGCGAGTTCGCGGGATCCTTCCCAACGGATATCACAGTTTATACTCGATCATGCAGGAGATCGATCTTGCTGACGAGCTTACTATCAATATATATCCTGAGCGCAGAGGCGGATTTGAGATCAGGTGCATAGGAAGAAATGATATAGATCCGGAGAAGAATCTCTGCAGCAAAGCAAAAGACAGATTCTTATCCTCACTCCGTAAGAAGGCCGGATCCGAGCATCTGAAGATCGCTAATCTGAATCCTTCCATAGAGATAGAACTGACCAAGAAGATACCTTCCGAGTCCGGCATGGGTGGCGGAAGTTCGGATGCTGCCGCTGTCCTTATGGTGCTTCAGGCACACTTTGGCATTCCCTTCAGTGATGCGGAGCTGAACCAGCTTGCGGTAAATGTCGGTGCCGATGTTCCGTTTTTCCTTTACGGAGGGACCTGTCTTTGTGAAAGAGTCGGAGAAGAGATCACTTCGTTAAGCTCTCTGGCGGGAATACCGCTTCTTATAATAAAGCCGTACAAGGGTGTATCGACTCCGGAATGTTTCAGTGCGATCGACAGCAAACCCCTTCCTGTTTTTGATGAGGAACGTTATGCGGATTATATTGACGGTCTCAAGAATGAAGAGGGAGCTCCTCTGAACAGGTTCCTGAAAGGTGAAGATCTCCTGATAAATGATCTTGAACTTCCTGCTGTTGAGAAGGTCGGCAAGATAGCTGAAGTAAGAGCTGTTCTGATGGATACCGGCGCAAAATATGCAGGAATGACCGGTTCCGGAAGTGCGGTCTTCGCGATGTATGAAGATGATGAGACCAGAAATGACGCTTATGAAAAGATAATGAGCGATCCGAAGTGCAAAGGGTGCGACATCTTTGTTTCAAAGACGATCTAATCTGCTTTATAAGCAAAGAGCCCGCGCATATATCCTCTGGAGTTTTCGGAATCTATAAGTTCAAATCCCCGTTTTCCATAGAAATCCACCATGTTAACATTGCTTGCCGCAGAGTGCAGAAGGATGCAGTCTGCTCCGGCATCTGCGGCTAAGGAGATAGCTCTTGTGATAAGATCGATTCCGAGTCCGGTCTTTCTGAAACGCTGTTCAACGGCAAATCTTGAGATATAAAAACACTTTCCCGCATTCTGAAGAAATTCCAGAGTCTTGTCCGAAAAAGTGTAGACCAGCGGATTAGCACACTCCTTGATGCAGATCGTTCCGACGATCGTATCTTTTTGGACGGCTATCAGGCAGGTCTGCTTTGAGATCCTGTCGGCAACGCTTTCGATGCTTTCTGTCATTGCTTCTAGAAGAGAAGATGATATTCCGGAATCAGCGCAATAAGTAAGCATCGCGCTTCTTAAGAGGCGCGATACTCCGGTGGCGTCAGAGACGCCTGCTGTTCTGATATCGGTCTTTCCCTTCATCAATTGAGAAAGCAGTTTACGAGGATTGCCTTGTGGGCATGAAGTCTGTTCTCAGCCTCATCAAAGACAACACTCTGAGGTCCGTCGATAACATCTTCTGTTACTTCATAGCCCCTGTAAGCGGGCAGGCAGTGCATGAAGATCGCATCGGAATGTGCAACACCCATAAGCTTGGAATTGACCTGGTAGTTCTTAAAGATCTCAACTCTTTGAGCCTTTTCGGCTTCCTGTCCCATTGATGTCCATGTGTCAGTATAGATAACGTCAGCACCTTCTGCGGCTTCAAACGGATCTTCGGTCATGACTATCTTTGAGCCAGTTACTTTGGCATCTTCAATTGCTTCGATGAAATATTTTTCGGGACATGTATAGTCCTTGGGACTTGCAACCGAGATGTCCATTCCTGCCTTTGCACAGGCATGAAGAAGGGAATTTGCCATATTGTTGCCGTCGCCCAGATAAGCCATCTTGAGGCCCTTAAGCGTGCCCTTGTGTTCCTTGATCGTAAGGAGGTCGGCAAGGACCTGTGTAGGGTGCTGGTCGTCGGTAAGACCGTTTATAACCGGTACTTTCCCGTATTTTGCAAGATCTTCAACATCCTGATGCTTGAAGGTCCTGATCATGATGCCGTCAACCATGCCGGAAAGGACATTAGCCGTATCGTAGATGGTCTCGCCTCTGCCGATCTGGATATCATTATTGCTCAGGAAAAGAGCCTGACCGCCCAGCTGATACATTCCGACTTCAAATGAGACCCTGGTTCTTGTCGATGATTTTGTAAAGATCATGGCAAGCGACTTGCCTTTAAGGAGGTGATGCTCAATTCCTGCCTTGGTCTTGGCTTTAAGATCAACAGCAACATCAAGAAGATAATCAAGATCTTCAAAAGATACGTCTCTGTGGAAATCAATATAATGCTTCATTAACAGTACTCCTTATTTCTCATTGATTCATTTATCGTCATCTGATATACCCGGATCTGCCGGCTTATCGTCTAAAAGTCCCAGTTCATCTATCTTGTCGATCCTGGCATTATTTACGCTCGAAGCTTTATCCTGGATCTGTTTCTTTGAAGGGATCGCATCCTTGATCATACCGAATACTGTCTTCGGACCTGCTACGTTCTTCAGGATCTTGTCCAATGCCTTAATGAACTGTCCGGCCTGAGCCTTGCTTATGATAAGCGGAGGAGCGAGCCTTATTGTGGATGTGCCGATCGCACTTACCAGGATCCCCATTGAGAAAAGCTGCTCGCGCATTCCCTGTGCAGTGATGGTATCATCGAATTCGATTCCGATAAGAAGTCCCATGCCTCTTACGGAACGGATGCAGTTATACTTGCTCCTTAATTTATTCAGTTTTTCGAAAAGCTCATCGCTTACGTCTTTGACGTTGTCTATGATACCGTCTTCTTCAATGGTTTCCAGCACGGTGTTTCCGGCTGTGCAGGCCAGGGGGTTGCCGCCGAAAGTCGAACCGTGATCTCCCGGTCTCATACCTGTTGCCATCTCGTTGGTACAGAGCATTGCTCCGATCGGAACGCCGCCGCCCAGACCTTTTGCGAGTGTCATGATATCCGGAACCACGCCATAGTTCTGATAGCAGAACATCTTGCCTGTACGTCCGATTCCTGTCTGGACCTCATCGAAGATAAGGATTATTCCTTTCTCGGCACAGAGTTTCTTGACCTGGATAATGTAATCCTTGTCAGCGGGATGAACGCCGCTCTCACCCTGGATAAGTTCGAGCATTATTGCTGCGGTCTTGGGATTTACCGCTTCGATCAATGCTTCGATATCATTAAAGGGCACGTGAACAAATCCCGGCACGCCGGGTTCGAACGGCTTGGAGAATTTTGCCTGGCCTGTTGCAGCCACCGTTCCCATAGTCCTTCCGTGGAAACTCATGTCCGCTGTAATGATCTCGTATTTGTTTATATCTTTATAGTAGAAATAACTTCTGGCGAGTTTGATCGCAGCTTCGTTTGCTTCGGCACCGGAGTTGCAGAAAAAAGCCTTGTCTGCAAAACTTGCACGGCAGAGTCTGTAGGCAAGCTCGGCCTTCTGCGGAATGTAATAGTAATTGCAGGCATGGATAATGTCCTTTGCCTGTTTGGATATCGCCGAAGAGAGCTTCGGGTGACCGTAGCCGAGACAGTTAACGGCAATACCGCCGATCATATCCAGATATTTTCTTCCCTCGGTATCGTAAAGATAACATCCTTTGCCTTTGGTGAATGCAACGGGAAGAAGTTTGAATACCTGAAGACAATAGTTTTTATCGTAATCCTGAATCAGGGAAAGGTCATTTTCTATACTCATAATGTTCTTTTTTCTCCTTTACGATCATTGTGCCGATGCCGTTCTTGGTAAAAGTTTCAAGGATAATCGAATGAGGGATCCTTCCGTCTATTATGTGCGCTCTGTCGACCCCGCGCAATACGGTGTCAAGGCAGCCTTCGATCTTAGGTATCATTCCGCCGCTGATGATCCCTTCGTTAACGAGATCCTTTATGTCATTCTCGTCAAGAACGGGGATGATATAATCACTGCCGTCTTCAAGCTTTCTTAAGACTCCGCCGACATCAGTAAGTGTGATGAGCTTTGAAGCGCCCAAGGCTACAGCGACTTCAGCTGCTACCGTATCTGCATTGATGTTGTAGCTTTCACCGTTCTTACCTACACCGATTGGCGCGATAACCGGTATATACTCATCGTTGGCGAGCATGGAGATAACTTTTGTGTTGATCTTTTTGATCCTGCCGACATATCCGATGTCTATAGGATTCCCTTCCGCATCTTCAGTCATCTTCTCCGCTTCGATAAGGTTGCCGTCAATACCGGAAATGCCTATGGCTTTTGCTCCTTTTCCGCAAAGGGTAGAGACGATATCCTTGTTGGTCTTTCCGATAAGTACCATCTGGGCATAGCCCATGGTCTCCTCATCTGTATATCTTAATCCGTTTACAAAGTGTGACTCTTTATTAACTTTGTTAAGCATGTCGCTGATGTCAGGACCGCCGCCGTGGACTATGACAGGATTGATCCCGATGTATTTCAGAAGAGTAATATCATCCATGACAGACTGCTTAAGATCTTCGTTGATCATTGCGTTTCCGCCGTACTTGATGACGAATGTCTGACCTCTCATCTTCCTGATATAAGGAAGTGATTCGATGAGGATCGATGCCCTGTCCACATTGTTTTTCATATCGCCCGTGATCACGGGTTTTTCTTTTTGTCCTGCCATTTTCAGATACCTCTTACGATATTCTTAAGTCCTGATGTTTCGGGCAGACCGAACATCACATTTGCTGCCTGTATTGCCTGAAGTGCTGCGCCCTTGCCGAGATTATCCTGTGCCGAGAAGAGCTTTATTATACCTGTCTCGGGGTCAAAGACTCCGTTAACGTCGATATAATTTGAACCGGCAACAGCCTTTACGTCAGGCAATGTTTTTCCGGGAAGGACTCTGACAAATGCCTCATCCTTATAAAACTCTTTATATATTTCATTGATCTTTTCAGATGATACATCTGCAAAAGAACCTGAAGGCTTAACGTAAACACTTGCAAGCATTCCGCGCTTGAAAGGCGCAAGGTGAGGCGTGAAGGTTACTTTGATGTCACCTGAATTCTTTCCTGCGAGAAATGAGCACTGTTCTGCGATCTCTGTGGTGTGACGGTGTCCAACTGCTCCATAAGGTTTAAAGGACTCATCTGCTTCGCAGAAGGAATATGCCAGATCGGTTTTTCTTCCCGCGCCGCTTACACCTGATGTTGCATCGATTATTATCGGATCCTCTTCGATAAGATGACCTTTGAGGAAAGGTGCCAAAGCAATAAGGGAGCACGTCGGATAACATCCGGGGTTTGCCACGAGCTTTGCTGACTTGAGTTTTTCCCTGTAAAATTCGGGAATGCCGTAAACCACGTCTTTTAAAAGCTCGGGGTTGGGATGAGTAAGCTTATAGGAACTCTCGTATGTGGCAACATCCTTATACCTGAAGTCACCGCTGTGATCGATAACTTTTGTTCCTGCCTTGAGCAGTTCCGGCACTATCTTGGCTGATACACCGTGGGGAAGCGCAGTGATAACCAGATCGGAGTCCTTTGCCACATCCTCGTATGGCAGATCCTCGCATACATTGTCGACGATGCCTCTGAATTCGGGATAGATCTCCGAATAAGGCTTGCCGGCAAAAGTCTGGCTTGTCAGATGTCGGAATCTGAAGACAGGGTGGGATGCAAAGCCTCTTACGAGTTCAGCACCGACGTATCCTGTGGCACCTATTACAGATACATATTTAACAGATTCTTCCATAGACATGTTTTTCCTCCGGAAACCGGGCTGAAAGATCCAGCCCTGATGTTTGATTTATGCAATATAATGCATAAATATTCAAAAGTCAACAGCGCATTCTTAAATAATTACATATTAATAGGCGGTCAAAACCATAAAGCATATTATCGCAATCTTGATAAAAATGTCTCATATAAAAGATCTTGGTAATCCAAAAGTAATAATAAATAAAGACATTTTCGGGATTTTAAGATATATTGCACAATGCTTTAAATCCCGAAAACTGCCTCAAAATAATCGTTTTGCCTCTTTTTCTTGTACAACACTCACAAAATAAATCAGAACTAATTGCTATATTTACCAAGCAGAGCAAAATACTATGCCAAATTACTCAAACTTTTTTTGGGAAATGTGTCATATAGTAAACAAATAAGCGGTTTGATACTATTCTCGTAGTTATCTTGCCCCTCGGGTGGGCACAATTTTTGGAGGTTAAAAGTTATGGCAAGTTTATCTTTCCAGCACGTTTACAAGAAGTATGAGGGCGGTGTAGTCGCAGTTTCAGATTTCAACCTTGATGTAGCAGATAAGGAATTCGTTATCCTCGTTGGACCTTCAGGATGCGGTAAGTCTACGACTCTTCGTATGCTCGCCGGACTTGAAGATATTTCCGAGGGTGAGATTTACATTGACGATCGTTGTGTAAACGACGTTCTTCCTAAGGACAGAGACATCGCAATGGTTTTCCAGAACTACGCTCTCTATCCTCACATGTCAGTTCGTGACAACATGGCATTCGCACTTAAGCTCAGAAAGATGCCTAAGGACGAGATCAATCGTCGTGTTCAGGAAGCTGCTAAGATCCTCGAGATCGAGCACTTGCTTGACAGAAAGCCGAAGGCTCTTTCCGGTGGTCAGCGTCAGAGAGTTGCTTTAGGCCGTGCTATCGTA
>JAEEGL017440158.1_pt1 | contig 25679 bp, 13 predicted proteins | sample 9134231 | NCBI WGS metagenome assembly JAEEGL01 (sample SAMN16246548, study PRJNA631951) | gut metagenome | biome: gut microbiome; feature: rumen; material: fiber-attached | host: Bos | place: Iran: Karaj | collected 2018-10 | reverse complement strand
ATTGATTATAAAACAGATAATGAAATAATTTATTTATCTGGCGGTTCTATAAAGGATGGAGGAAATAAAATAAATACAATAATAAAGGTTGAAGATAAAGAATTATATCATCCATCAATTGATAAAGCATTAAATAATAATATATTTGAATTTAAAAATATATAAAATTTCCAATAATCTTATCATTTTATTTGTTATATAAATAGAAGTTCGGTTTTATCATTATTGAAGATTTATAAAAAATGGAGTAAAATATTATTAATAAATTCACTTTTAAAAATATCATAAGGAGTTACGTTATATGAAAAAGACAATAGCTATTTCCGGTATTAACTTTATTGGCTTATCAATGGCCTGCCTTTTATCACAGAAGAACAAGGTATTTATTACCTCTACAAGTGATATGAAGATTGAAAAAATTAATAATAGAGAATCAACAATAAAGGATGATTTAATTACTGAATTTTTTGAAACTAAGGAATTAGATTTAACGGCTACAAAGGATGATGTCCTAGCCTATAGTAATGCTGATTATATTATTGTTTCTAACACCTCTTATTATGATAGAAAAACAAATTTTTTTGATACAGGTAAAGTAGAAAGAACAATTGAGACAATTACTAAAATTAATCCAAATGCCTTAATTATTATTAAATCTACAATTCCAGTTGGCTTTACTGAAAGAATGAGGGAAAAATATAATAATAAAAATGTTATTGTATCTCCATTATTCGGAAGAGAATCAAGTGCCTTATATGAAAACCTACATCCTTCAAGAATAGTAGTAGGATGTCCAAAGGATGACAAGGAATTATTAAAAAAGGCAGAAGAATTTGTGAAGGTATTAACAAATTGTATTATAGATAAAAAGGCTCCTGTTATTTATACTGGATTAACGGAGGCTGAAGCTATTAAGCTCTTCACAAATACATACCTTGCGATGAGAGTTGCATATTTCAATGAATTAGATACTTATTCCAAGGTTAAAGGTTTAGATACTATTGATATCATTAATGGTGTTTGCTATGACCCAAGAATTGGGGATTTCTATAATAACCCATCATTTGGCTATGGTGGTTCAAGCTTACCTAATGACGCAATGCAATTAAAGGCAAACTTTGAAGAAATCCCAGAAGGATTAATAAGTGCTATTCCCAAATCTAATCACATTAGAAAAGATTTTATCGCAGAAGATGTTTACGAATATGGTAAGAAGAATGTACCATTCGGTGAACCAACAATTGGTGTATATAGATTATTAATGAAGAAGAATTCTGATAACTTTAATTTGTCATCAACAAAAAGTGTTATGACAAGACTTGCTAAAAAGGGTTTAAGAGTTGTAATCTATGAGCCAACATTATATTCAGATTCATTTGAAGGATATGAGGTTATCGCATCCTTAGATGAATTCTTAACTATTACCGATGTTATCATCGCCAATAGATATGATCAATGTCTTGATGATGCAGCTGATAAGGTATACACTAGAGATTTATTTAACAGAGACTAATTAGTTTACGATTTAAGAATTAAAGAAATAACAGTAGGGATATGTTTTTTAGGCTGTCCCTACTGTTTTCTTTATTTTCATGAAATGTAGTTTTATTGCAAAAAAGTGCTAATTATTATAAAATAATAATATATAAGCACGATTAATAAAATTTATATTGTATTAGAAATAGGTGGTTTTTATGATTAAGCAATTTAGAGATAATATGGATTTAATGTTAGATCTAGTAAGAAAAATTCTAAACTTAAATCCAAAGGATAAGGTTCAATTTAATGCCTTAAATGAGACATTTGATGAAGAATTCTCTAGCTCATCATATGTTGATGATAAGCTAATAAATAAAATGGATTCTATCTCAAAGAAGGCTCCAAAATATTATTATCCTTCAGCATTATTTTTATTCTTTAGAGATTCTTTTGAATATTTAATTAAATATGAAGATAGATTCCAAGAAATAAGAAATAAGCTAGAAAAGAATAAGGATGTATATGAGGTTATAAATAATTTAAAGGATGATATGTGGCCATTCCATCCTTTCTTTCAGGAAGCAATTGTCTTATTTTCAGTTTTAATAGATTCTGATAATTTTTCAACAGGCTTAAACCCAGATTTTGTAATAGAAGAGCTTGTAAGACAAAATGCATTTTATGATGATGAGGGAGATGTTGTCCCTTATGAGCTTCCAATGTTTTTAGCTAGAATGGATGATTATTTTATCTATACAGTAGAAACATTAAATGACCTAAAGAATTTTAGTGATAGAAATCCATCATTCCACCAAATTTGCGAAATCAAAACAGTATTAAACCAAAGATTTAAAATATTCGAGCTAGGCTTTATGTCTAGATATACCACACTATATCAATTCGCTTTAATGCAATATGATAAAATTAATAAAATATTACAAGATACTTCAGCAAGTATTTTTGATAAGGAGCTAGGTGCTCAATATAAGCATATCAAGAATAAGATTGATAGCTTTGAATTTAAAATTAAAACAATTAAGAGATTAGATGATCTAGATACAATAAATGATGAGGTTAATGACCTATATAATGTATCAGTAGAAAGATATAACGAATATGTAGATTTCGTTTCTGTTATGTATAGTGAGGTTCCTGAATCTTTTAATGATTTAACATATGCTATTACAGGAACAGATGAAGGAACTATTAATTATTTATATCAATTAATTGATGAACAAATTACTAAAATTGAATATAAATATGAGGAAAGAAAGAGATTATCTGAGGTTAGAGATTTATCTACTAAGATTAAAAACTTTAATGAATTCCTTATTGGTTTAAAGGATGAAATTGGAAATCAAGAAGAAATTACAAAGAAGAAGATAGGTAATTTCACTTGTAAGAGTGATGCAGAATTCTTATATAAGAGATTGATTAAACAAAAAGAAAATTACCTAAAGCATGTTAAGGTATTTGATTATATCGCAATGACATCAGGATTAACTGATGTTCCATTTAAAATCTATACCAGATTAGATTTCCAAAATATCGCTAAGGATATTAGAGAAATTGAAAGATTTTTAATATTTGTATCTGAAAGTGTTCTTCCAGAAAATAAGAAGGCATTAGATACTGATATTGAAAACGAAGGTAGAACAATTGATTTATTTGGTAAGAATGTTAAGGTTGCCCTAATGAATGAAGATTATAGTGAAATCTCATTTGATGATGACCTAAAATCTCATACATTTAATATCCATGATTATTCAGCTTATCATAAGCTAGTTGACTTCGCAGTAGATGTAAGAAGACAGCCAGTATTCCAGGATTATGGTGATATTAGTGAATATCCTTATTTTAAGCCTTTTAAATACCAGGTTGAATCAGTAAGAACAATGCTTGGAAAATTTGAAGGAAGAGGCGTTTTTGGCGATCAGGTTGGACTTGGTAAGACTTTAGAGGCTTTAATGACAGCTGATGTAATGTTTAGATGTGCAACAATTAAAAATTGTGTTATTGTAACAACTAAATCAACAATACATCAATGGAGAAATGAATGTAATACTAAATTCCGTCATGAAGATGGCTCTCCAATGTTTGAAGTATATCCTAAGCATGATTCATATTCATTCATTGACCTAATTCAAGAATTAAAGAAGGATAAGGCTGCAAAGAATCAAAATGCCCTAAAGGTATATTTAGTATCAACTGAACAAATTAAATCAAATTCAACACTAGAATATATTAAGGAATCTAGTAAATATTTTGAATTAAAGAATTCAGTTTATAATCCATCTCCTGAGGTTCCAAATGATATTGATGTTACTGACATGGATATCAATAAGATAATGTCTGTTAAATATCTAGATATTATTAAAAAGAGATTACCTAAGGAGCTATCAAGAAAGATAAAGGAATCACTTGCCCTAAATGAGGATTATCAAAAGCTAACATCATTTAATGTATATGGTTTCTTTACATATGATTTTGATGAACAAAAGAAAAAATTCTATCCAACTAATGATAGAATAACTTCAATGAAAAACGAAAATGGTTATGTTTTACAGCATGAAAAGGAGCTTCTTCAAAAATATACTAAATGCTTAGCTAAGATTGAAGAAAGAAGAGCCTTAGTTATCAAGATGGTAAATGATATGAGCCAAAATGATAAGCTAGCTGAAGAAAGATTAATCGATTTATTGATTTTTGACGAGGTACAAGACTTATTAATAGATTTCAATAAAAAAGGCAATAAAGAAGAAATTTTACAGGAATTTATCGCAAATATTCAAAAGAAATATTGTATCCTAATTTCTGCCACACCTATTAGAAATGACCTATCAGATATTTTCAATTTATTATATATGGTAGATAAGAATAGATTAGGTGAAAATAAAGAAATGGCAGAAGCTAAATTTTATAATGCCTACTGTGGTGGAGCTAGAAGCTTATCAGAGATGGCTGAATCTAATGAAGCATCTAAGAAATTTAGTAAGCTTAATGGTCTAATTAATTCAATGTTTACTAGAAAGAGATTATATGATAAGGACGTTATTGAATCTATTAGAAGACATTCAGCAACTGAAGAAGAAATTATACAAGCTAATCTTCATCATAGAGATGATTATGGTGGACAAGCATTCATTAGGCTTGTAAGTGCGATTAGAAAAGCACCAGAAATGGCTGAGATGAATGAAGAAGAGCTTGAGACATTTATTACTAAATTTATTACTCCATTATTCCCTAAGAGAAATATTAATAATGATATATTAAAGGATGCTTTTATGAATATGGCATCACTTGTAGATCAATCAGTTAGAATTTGTACTAAGAGATTAGAATATCAAATGAGAATGAAGCTTGATCTATTTAATGTATATGATAAATTCATTGAAAATTATCGTATTATTCTAAAGGCAGAAGAAACTAATGATTTAGGTGATATTTATCAAAAGGCAGTTGTTACATGCGACCTATTATGTTCATACATTAATAGAGGACTTCTTGCCTTCTATAGAAGCTTCCATAATTATTCGACTGTATTCATGTCTGATTTTATTGACTGGAGACGTCCTAGAAAGATGGGCGAGGCTATAGATTTAGAAGAAGATAATAATAAGCTTGATATATTAACATCTTTATTAACTATTAATGATGAAAAGTTTACTAGATTTAATATATCTAAGAATAATTTATTATTCATGGAAACAGCTAAGACATTAATTTATGAAAGAAAGCCTGAGCTAAGAGCTAAGCTTTATAGAAATATTAAGGATACTAAGAATGTATTTAATAAAACTAGAAGAGTATATATGAATTTATATATAGCTGAAGAAGATAATTATACATTCGAAGACTTTATCCATTTCGGTTATTTCCCTAAGGGTAAATGCCAAAACCAAATGAAGGAATATATGACTGATATTTCTTCAAAGCCTTTAAATGAATTAACATATGAGGAAAAGAGATTATTAGAATCTTATACTCTAAATGGTTCATTAAAGAAGGCGGAAGTAGGAGATACATTTAAGGAATTAAATTATAATTGGTTTACTGAATTTACATCTGAAAATGAAAACTGGAATTCATTGTATTTTATTGATAAAACAATGGTTGCGGGAACAGATTTCAATGCGGCAAACCTATTAATTATCGGTCAGCTAGATAAACAAAATGGTGACTATATGGATCCACTAGAGCTTGAACAGCTAATTGGTAGAATTTCAAGAATGGGTCAAACAGAAACATGTCTAGTATTAACCTGCTTAACAAATGGTGATGGAAATATTGATCATGTATTTAATAGAGAATATTACAATATATTAACTGATGAAGAAGGATTTGACTTATATGGTGTATGCCAAACAGAGGTGGATTTCGTAATGCCAGTTATTATGGCAGTATCACAAAAGCTATTCTCAAAAGAATCATCATATAAAAAATCTGATAATCCTAATTTAGAAAATAATACTAAGGATTTTGTGGCAGTATATCATAATGATTATATTGAATTCAATGCCAAGAGATTCCCTGATATTGTAAGATACGCTCTTGATAATAATGATAAGATTGATGTTTATTACCATAATACTATCTTAAAGCCACTTGATGCCATAAAGAGTATGATTAGATTATATTCTAAGGTATTAAGAAATGACGTTAAAGATTTAGGATAGGAAGTGATTTGAATGAATCTTGAATATGCAAATGATTTAATAAATTACGCATCAAACATTGGTATTTTAGAAAAGAATGATAATAATGGTTATATTTTAAATGACTCAGAATATCATTTTGATTTTGAAAATATTAATAATAAAGAAAATGAAATATTAATAAATGAATTAAGATCAAATCTTCCTATTACTGAAGTAATTGATTTAGTTAGAGAAGCAGTATTACTTGGTATTGTTACTGATGTTAGTAGTGAAAATAAATTAACTGATTTTCTTTCATTAAAGGATTATATTAGTATAATCAATCAAACTCATTTCTTATTTAAAATAAATAGTGAAGCATTTGATGATACTATTTATAAGGTTACATTTGATAAGCGTAAGCATGATATTAAAAGAAAAATTGAATACGCAAGCCGTACATCTCAATTTGTAGATACATTAATGAAAAGAATAATGGCTAAATATAATATCTTATTAGTTAGAAAGGCGGATTTTAAAACTGATAAATATCCTGAATTAAAGGAATCAGATTATTATGAAGCTAAATTTAGTCACATTCTAGACACTGAAAGTGAAACAGATTCTATTCAAAATGAGATTAAGGTTATGATTAATTATAAAGATAATTTCAATAATCAAACCCTAAGTGAAAATGTTATTGATGATATCTTTATTAATCTATCTAAAAATGAAATTACATATGGCTTTTATAATATAGGTCAAAGTGAGGCAGAGCCAGTTTATGATGCCATAAACGAGGATGTAGAGCCACAAGATATTGATTCATTGCTAAGAATTAGAAATTTAATTTCTTCACCAGAGGTTAAATTCAATATTTTTGAAACATTAAGAAAAAACAAAAATACTAATTTAGCTAAGTTAATTGATAAGAGAGAAGAAAACCTATATGAAACAAAATCATTAGAGCCTAAAATTGAATTTACTGTTACACCTTTATCTATTTATTGTAATCACATTGTAGAGAAAAAATGTGTATATGAGATAGTTAGTAAAAACCCTTATTATAAGGATTATCCATTACAATATGAAATCTCATATAACCCAGCAAACCTAGAAGATATATCATTTGAGGTTGATATTGATGGTATTACAGAAAAGGTAAAAGATGAAGAATTAATTTTAGCATTTGATGATGCCCCAACAAGAGGCACACCAACTCCAAGAATCACAATTAAGAGCTGTGCAGTAATGCTTTATGGATTTAATGAAAGATTTAATGATGATATTTATAAGGATGTATATTTCTTAAAGGATTCATTAGTTAAATTAATTAATCATAGAGTAGAACCATTTGATGGAAATCTAGATAATGATACTTACCTAAAGAGCCAAATCGTTAAGGGTGAAATTACTGGTAATTATTATTATATTGGTGACGCAGTTGAAATGGCTGCCAACGATATTTTAGGAGCAGCAGTATTAGAAGATAATAGTAAGCATTATGTTGCGAAAACATATGCTAGAGCATGTCAAACATGTAATCATCCTTTCGGAGCAACAGAAGAGGTTTGGAAGATGTATACAGACTCTCATTTAATTGTTAATAAAGAGGGTAATGTATCATGTTGTGAATATTGTAGTAACGAAGATGATAACGAAAAATATAATAATGGATATTCAATCTTATATTCAAAAGGACAAAAGAAATATTTCTTAGATAATCTTAAAGATTTAAGAGTAACTGATAGATGTATTTCATGTGAGAATAAAAGAGATTCATTATTATTCGTTGATGTTAACATGAAAACTCATTTACCAGATTTATGTGTATCATGTAGAAGGTATTATTGTCCTTCCCACATTGATTCAAAAACTAGAGTATGCATAAATTGTTCAAAGAGCGTTCCTGCAAAGGATATTAATCAATTAGATCCTAAGCTACGAACATTAGCTAGAATGAATATTCAAGCTAAGGATATGTTTAAGAGAAAGCTATCATATTATTTAAATGATGAATGGAATGCCTTATGGATTTATTCAGAATCTAAAAATAGTATGACAACTTATTATCTAATAACAGATGATAAGAAAAAATTTATGCATTTAGAAAAAGTATTTAAGATAAAGAGGTGATAAAATATGGCTTTATATGACAACGTCGATAGTTCCATAAAAAAGCGTAAACAAAAACTTAATAATAGCCATATTAGAAACCTTAAGATTATGAATATCTTAAATGCTTTAGTAATGGCTTTACTTATATTAATAGATATATTCTTATTAATTAAGGGTATTTTTACAGGTATGCCAGTGGCAGTAACTGTATTATTAATTTTATTTGTTGTTTGTCAGGTTATCTCACTTACAATATTTGCGGTAAAGAGATTCTCTAGAGCAAGTATGGTAACTAAGGTTGGAATAATGATTATATGCTTCTTGCCTATAATTCCTTATTTCATGTACCTATCAATAGGAAATAATGTATATATTGCCTGTGTACTTGCAAGAATTATATGTCTTGCAGCACTTGCGATGTTATTATTTAATACTAAAACAACAAATGATAGAAGAACATTTGGTGTTAAAGGTGTTCCTCTTGCAATAGCATCTGGATTTGCCTTATTAACAATACTTTATATTGTAGCTTCAACTACAAATAGAAAAATTATTTATCAATATGATAATCTATATGGTGGCTATGTTGTTAATGATGTTTTATCTGGTAAAGGTAATGTAGTCATTAAAAATGATACAGTAGCTATTTCAGGTAATTCACTTAAAAATGTTAGTGGTAATTTAGTTATTCCTAAGAATGTTAAATATATTTCTAGTGATGCATTTGTTAATTCTAAGGTTACATCATTAACTATTTATTCATCTAATATCGAGCTAATGGATGCAGTAAATAATTCAAATATTGATTTTATTTATTTAGAAGCTGATGAAACTAAGCTAGATGTAGAAAATTTAACAAGAGAAATTGATATTATTACTGACAGAAAAGTAGTAGATAAATATAGAGAAACATATAGAAAATATGATTATTTATTCGTTCCAGAGGTATCTGGCAATGAATATTATGTATGCTATAACGGCACAACATTACCAGTTTATATTTATACTAAGGAAATGAATTTAACTGAACCAGAAAAATCATCTTTACCTGCTTATGTAGGTGGAAGAAGTATTTTATATGATGGATATTATATTTCAAATGAAGAAATAAGCTTCCCTCATAAGGTTGATTCTAACACTAAGATTTCATGCAGATATAGCTATATTTATAATGTAACTTATGATTTTAATGGGGCAGAAGAAACTGGAAATCTTCCTAATATTTATTACGATAAGCTAGGTACTATATATCTTCCTGAGCTTGAAAAGGATGGATATAGATTTGGTGGATGGTATAATGTTGACCAATATGGTAATTATACTGAAAGATTTTTTGAATTAGATGAATCATTAGATAAAGATGTTAAATTAAAAGCTAAGTTCTTAAAGGAATTTAAGGTTTCTTATGATAAGATCTTATCTGATGCTGAGCTTGATGTTGATAGTGAAACAACTTATACAGAAGAGGATGCAATTGAGCTTCCTGTACCATCAAGAGATGGATTCACATTCCTTGGCTGGTATCTTGATAAGAATTATCAGGTAGAAGCTACAACATATCTAAATTCAAATATAACATTATATGCAAAATGGGAAATCAATAATGAAATTGATTTACCTAGAAATTTAAGTATTACATTTGATAATACAGCTCATGAGCTAGATGTTATAGCTACAACAGTATTAAATGATGTGGATATATCTTATAAGTGGTATGATTCAAATAATAATTTAATCATTGAAGATAATACATTTAGTGTTATTAACGCAGCTGATTCAGGTGATTATTATGCTGTAGTAACATTAAATTATAATGATTTAGTAATTAATGAAATAAAGACTAAAAATATAAATGTTGATATAAAGAAAAAGACATATGATATGTCTAGTGTTCAAATTGAAGATATAGAATATGTATATGATGGAATTGCACATGTACCTTCAATTTCTGGTCAATTACCAATAGGTATTGATGATATTCAAATTACTGCTAAATTTGAAGAAGGTGTTACATATGTTGGAAGTAAGAGTGTAGTATGTAATTTCACTACATTATCTGATAATTATGAAATACCACAATCTATGTCAGCAGTAGTTACAATAACTCAAAGAGAAGTAAGTATTATTTGGGATAACACATTAACATTTGAATATGATGGAGATATGAAGTTCCCTAAATATAGCTTATATAATGTATTAGATGCTGATAAGCCATATGTTAAGGGCGTATCATCAGGCTCTGCCAACGCAGTTGGTGAGCATACTGCAACTATTACATCACTTGCTTCAGAAGGAACAAGTGCTATTTATAAGAATTATAAGCTAACATCTAAAACAGAGAATTTATCTCGTATTTATACAATCGTATCTAAGGTTAATATAATAGATGGTATTACTGTAACTGGAACTGAAGCAATATATGATGGTAAAATTCATTTACCTAATGTTGAGATAGTTCAATCAGGAATTAGACCAATCTATTCAGAAACACCTGTTAATGTTGGTACTTATAATATTACAGTTACATTTGAATATATAAATACTAATAATGAAAATATTGGTAATATATATAAGGTTGAGGTAAAGATTTTACCACGTGAAATAGAGCTTTCTTGGGAGTTCGATGAGGTTGAATATGATGGTAATATTCATAACCCTAACTATGAAATAATTCATAAGGTTAATGAAGATGATGACATTTCATTAAGTTATTCAGTTGTTAATTCAATTAATGCTGGAACTTATAGAATTGAATATCTTGAAGTTCTAGGTAAGGATAAGAATAATTATAGGCTTCCTGATAATATTTATTATGAATATAAAATAACTCCTAAAACAAAAGATATTGATCTTGATTCATTAGAATTTGAATCTAAGAGCTATGATTATAATGGTAAGAATCAATATCCAACTGTTAAGAATTTAGAAAATGGAATTATAGTTGAATATTCTGGATATGGTAAGGATGCAGGCAGCTATGAAGTCAAAGCATCATTCAGTATTAATTCTAATAATTATGTTATTGCAGATTATTGTCAATCTAAGACGATAACAGTAACAATTAATCCAATTGCTGCAGCAATTTCATGGGGTCAATCAACATTCGTTTATGATGGAAGTGACCATTGCCCAACAGCAACTGTAAGTAATTTATTAGGTAGTGATCAATGCGAAGTAACTGTAATTGGTCAACAATTAGCAATCGGTGAATATACAGCTACAGCAACTGCATTATCTAATTCAAATTATTATTTAAGTGAAGGTACTACAAAGCAATTTAGTATCATTCAAAAGGATTATGACTTTAGCTTCGAATTTAAAGATATCGTTGTTGAATATGATGGAAATTCACATCAACCTGAGGTTGTTATTATTGGTGATGAACCAGCTGGTTTAACAATTACATACACAACTGAAGATGATAATTTAGTTGATGTAGGTATTAAGACTGTTACAGCTACATTTGAATCTGATGGTACTTATAATGTACCTAACCCTGTTAGTGCAACAGTTACAATCGTAGCTAGAGAAGTACAATTAAATTTCGTATTTAGTAATAACAATACTACATATAGTGGCGATGCAATTTATCCAAGGGCAGTCGTTTCTAACCTATGTCAAGGTGATACATCACCATTGGTTGAATTAGACTCTGGAGAAAATAACATTAACGCCGGTGAATATACAGTTAGAGCAATTGAAATAGTAGGAAATAATAATTATAAGATTTCTTCACCAATTGAATTCACATATGTAATCCAAAAGGCAACATATGATGCATCTAACTTAAAGTTCACAAATGAGACATTCACATATGATGGATATGCTCATAGACCAACTATTACAGGTCTTGAGACTCTTACAGCTGATAAGGGTATTTATGTTACTGTAAGCTATTCTGAAGGTCTAAAGGAAGTAGGATCTAAATCTGTTACTGCAACATTTGTAGGATCTCCAAATTACAATACAATTCCTTCAATGACAGCAACAGTAAAGATTGTTCAAAGAGAAGTTGAATTATCTTGGGATGGTGATTCATTCACATACACAGGTGAGGTTCAAAAGCCAAAATGTATTTTATCAGGATTAGTATTAAATGATACATGTGATTTCACATTAGTAGCACAAGGTATTAATGTTGGTACATATACAGCATCTGTGACAAATTTAACTAATCCAAATTATAAGCTACCTGATAATTCAACATTCACATATGAAATTACTAAGGCAACAATTAGCCTAGGTAGCTTAACATTTGATACAGCATCACAAGAATATAATAAGACTGTTTTATATCCTAAGATGATTGGTTCATTACCTGATGGTGTTGAAATCGAATATGAAGGATTATCAAGTGATGCAGGTACTCATACAATTACAATTAACTTTATAGTTGGAAGTAACTATAATGATATTCCATCAGTTAATGTAAATGTTACAATTACAAAGCGTAAAATATCAATTGAATGGACTTCATTAGTTGCAGTATATACAGGTCAATCATCTTATCCAAGCTATAAGCTAAAAGGTATTATTTCAGGTGATGAATGCAATATTACTGTATCTGGTGATGGCGTTGATGTTGGCGAATACACAATTACAGTAACTGGTATTACAAATAATAATTATGATCTTGATGAAGCAGATAGAACTACAAAATATACAATTATTCCTGCAGATTATGATATGTCAGGTATCACATTCGAAAATAAAGAATATGTATATGATGGTGAAACTCATCTTCCAAGCTTAATTGGTACATTACCAAATGGTGTTACTGTATCATTTAGTGAAGGTGCAAAGAATGTTAGCGATGGCTTAGTAACAGTTGATGCAACATTTAGCACATCAGATGCTAATTACAATACTCCTAATTCAATGAGCGCAACAGTAAGAATTGTAGCTAAGGAATTAACAATTAATTGGTCTAATTTAGAATATACATATGATCATCAAACTCATAAGCCAACTGCGACAGCAAGTGGATTAATTGGAAATGATACATGTGAATTAACAATTAATGGCTATGGAATTAATGCTGGTGAATATGAATGTAGAGTAAATTCAGTTGGAAACGCAAATTATTATGCAAATTCAACTGCAACATTAATAATTAAAAAGGCACAATACGATATGAGTAGTATCACATTTGCTGATGCAACTTATACATATGATGGAGCAGAGCATCAACAAACAATTTCTGGTCTATCATCTATTGTAGGTCTTGATGGAATCAGCCCTGAGGTTGATACATATACAGGATCTGTAAAGAATGTTAGTGATGGAAATAAAACTTGTGTTGTAACATTCAAGACTTCATCACCTAACTATGAAAATCCAAGCTCAATGAGCTGTACAATCAGTGTTACACCAATAGTATTAGATTTAACTATTAGTTTAGATACTGATTCAAGTACAACAGCTAGTCTTCATTCATGGAATAATGAATATTATCTAAATATCTATTATGATGGATTAAATCATACTGTAAATATTAAGCCATCTGATTCAACAATGGTTATTGGAAATGATAATCCACAATTTAGAATTGATGGAACATTCAAGGATTATACAGGAGCTGTAAGAACATTTACTATTGAGTCTGATAATTCTAATTATGTTTCAGCATATACTAATTTAAGTGTTAATGTATTACAATTATCACCAGGTTATTGGTGGAATGGTACTACAGCAAACTGGTGGAGCCTAAATGGTGCATCAGTTGATGACTTAGTAGCAGCAGGAGATATTGTCCTAATTTATACTAATACATTAATCGATGGTATAGTATTTGAAGGTACATATCCAACAGTATTTGGTACATATACATTGAGATATGAATCTAGAGGAGATAATGTTAATATTAGTAATCCACAAACATCTCAATCTACAATAACAGTAAATATTAAAAATGAAACTATAGTAGAATTTGAAGATACAACACCTTCTAATCATACCGCAAAAACTTCAGCAGAATTCTGCGAGGTTACAGGTAATATGAAGGTTGGTGTAGCAACTAAAGAATATTATGGTTATACATTTGATACAGCTTTAAAGATGGAACAAAATACAAATATTACACTTGATTTATCTGGTACAGAATATACTACAATTGTTTTAGTATTAAGTCTTGCGAATGGATATATCAAGCTAAATGGTAGAACTTACCAAGCTGATTCAAATGGAATATTGAAATTAGGTTTAAATAGTGTTACAGATATTACTATTACTAAATCTTCAACATTAAATCTATATGGAATTATTTTAGTATAATGCCTTTAAGGGCTCCGTTTTGGAGCCCTTTTTCTATTAGGATTAATTTTTTTAATTATTTTCAACGATTTTTATAATAAAATTAAGAAAATTAATAACAAGATTAAAAAAATTAATAATAAATGTTGACAAAATTAATTATAGGCATATAATAATAAGTGAAAGAAGGTGTTAGACTTGAAAAAGAATATTATTGGATATTGTCCTATTTGTGATAAGAAATTAACAGTTAAAACATTAAGATGTGATGATTGTAATACAGAAATAAGTGGTGAATTTAATTTATCTCCATTTGATTATCTATCTAAGGAGCAATTAGACTTCGCTTTAGTATTCATTAAATGTGAAGGAAATATTAAGGCAATTGAAAAGTGCTTAAATATTAGCTACCCAACAGTAAAGAAAAACATTGACGATCTAATATCTTCATTAGGTATTAATAAGGAAGTAGTAGATGAGCCTTTAACTAGAGAAAAGGTTGGTCAAATGTTAAAAAATGGAGAAATAAGCTTTGATGAGGCAGAAAAATTATTAGGAGGTTTATAATGAAGGAAACTTACTTAAATAATTTATCTAAGGAGCTAGATTCTGTCCATGCTAAAAACAAAGAAGAAATTCTTAAGAAATATGAAAAAAGATATGATTTTGGATTAGAATCAGGCATGACTGAAGAAGAAATAGAAGAAAAACTAGGTGATCCTAGCGAGATTGCTAAAGAATATCAGTCAGTAGAATCAGATAAAAAACAGAATAAAAAAGAAGAAAAAACAACCTACAATTTAATTGTTAAAACAATTAATGATAGTGTTAAATTAGTAAAATCTAGTGATAATAAATTACATATCAAATTTGATTTTGATGATTATGATAATTACAATATCACAGATAATGATAAGGGTGTTAAGGTTGAATACCTTAAGAGTAAATATTTCGCATTAAATAGAAAAAAGCCTGGTGAAATCTTAATTGAGGTACCAGAAAATACAACATTTGATCTTGCTGAAATAACATCAGCATCAGGAACTATACAAATTGATTATATCAATTGTATAAAGCTAAATATTTCAACAACATCAGGTGCTCATGAATTAGGAAAAATAGATACAAAAATTGTAAATTTAGCATCAGTTAATGGAGCTATTAAATCAGATGATATAAAGGCTGATAGAGTAACAATTTCTTCAGTATCTGGTAAGATAGAAGCTAAAACAATTGATGCATCAACAGTAATTATTGATACAATTTCAGGTGATATTAGTATAGATGCAACAGAAGGAAAGCTTAAGATTACATCAATTACTGGAAATATCTTAATCAATAATACAGAATACAATAGCTTTAAAGATTTTGTAAAAGGGGTGTTTAAATAATGACATTAAAGAATAGAATTATCGCAGTTACTCCATTAGTGAGTTTAATTATATTTTTAACAGTTGGATATGTATTTAATATTTGGCATCCAACTTGGGCAGTATTTTTCTTAATTATCATTGTTCCAATTATGGTGAACTGTGATATTTATAGAATCGTATATCCATTAGCTTGTGCAGTTATCTATGTAGCTTTAGGCTTAACATTAGGCTGCTGGCATCCAGCATGGATCATATTCTTAACAATTCCAATTTATTACATACTATTTGAACCATACTTAATTAAAAGACCTAAAAAGGTAGATGTAGTAGTTGAAAGATAAGCAAAATTAGGGAAAAATTATATTTTCCCTTTTTTGTTATATAAAATTATGCTATAATTTTTAAAGTGTAAGGAGCTGAGTATTATGAATAAAAATATTGTTTATTTATCTTTCTTAGAGGCTGATATTAATAAGGCTAAGGATGTTGAGAGTGGATTAAACAAGAATGGTTTTATTACAAAAACAACAACCCCTGGTGGAGATTATGATAAAAAGGTTAGAGTTGCCCTATTAAGAGCAGACGCAGTAGTTGTAGCCTTAAGTGAGCAAACTTTAAAGACTGATGAATTTTTTAATAATCTAGAAATCGCTAAAAAATATAACAGAACATCAACACCAATGATTTATCTAATCCTAGATGAAAGCATTGATGATTTATATGACAAGATTTATGCAGATGAATCATATTCTGATGATGCATTAATTAGAGCTGATGACTTTAGAGATGTATTAATGAGCAAAGACTACATTTCATATGATGCAAATGTAATTCAAAATTTAAGTGATAAGCTACGTAGCTTAGGCTTATTAGCTTATGATACAGTAAATGCATCTACAAAGGAGGAGCCTATTGTTGCAAAACCTGTTAAGGAAGAAGCTAAACCTGCAGAGCCTCAAGTTGAGGAAAAGGTAGAAGAAGCTCCAAAGGAGGAAGCAGCACCTGTTGAAGAGGATTATTCAAATATGCCTCCAAGACAATTAAGCGCATTAGAGGAAGTAAGACTAATCCTTAATGGTGGAGAAAAGAATGAAAAGAAAACTCCAGAATCTGCAATTACATTAAAGAAAGAGCCTAAGATTAATGAAGAATTCTTAAAGGCTGCAATAGATAAATTTAATCAACAAAAATATATGGAAGCATTTGATATATTCATGAGAACTGAAGATCATCCTTTAGCTCAAGAATATATTGGATATCTATATTTAACTGGTAATGGTGTTGATAAGGATGAAAAACAAGCATTCGAGTGGTTTAAAAAATCAGTTGATAATGACAACAAGGATGCATATTTCTCTTTAGCTGAATGTTATTATTTCGGTATTGGTACAAGAAAAGATGATGTTTTAGCTGAAAAATATTATAAGTTACCTGCTGATTTAGGTGATAATGATGCATTATATAGATTAGCTAACTGTTTCTTCTATGGACAAGGTGATGCTCAAGATTATCAACAGGCTTTAAAGATTTATAGAAATAATTTCTCTGATAATCCAGATGCTATTTATAATATGGGTTATATGTATTATAACGGCTTAGGAACTGAAGAAAATAAGAAGAAAGCATTTGAATTATTCAAGCTTGCAGCTACAAAAGGTAATTCAAAAGCTTATAATGATTTAGCAAATATGTATTTCTTAGGTGAAGAGGTAGAACAAAGCTATCCTCTAGCATTTAAATATTACGCAATGGCTGCCAAGCTTGGCGAAGATGCTGCATCATATAATTTAGCTGATTGTTATTTCTATGGAACAGGTATTAGAGTTGATAGAAAGAAGGCTATATTATTCTATAAGAAGGCTGCATCACAAGGCTCAAGCGAAGCTGAATATAAATTAGGTTTATTATCAGATGCTGGTGATGATGTTGAATTATCATATGATGAAGCATTTAAGTGGTATAAGAGAGCAGCTGAGGCTGGACATCCTCTTGCTGAAAAGAAGATTGCTGACCACTATTATTTTGGATATGGTGTAAAACCAGATAAAGAAGAAGCATTTAAGTGGTACTTACAAGCTGCAAAGCATGGAAATGCTGAATCTATGCTAGAAGTTGCATGGTGCTATAGAGGTGGAGTAGGTGTTGCTGAAAACCCTCAAGAAGCATTTAGATGGTTCTCAATCGGAGCTAAAAAAGGTAATGACAAGGCACTTAACTGCTTAGGTGATTGCTACCTAATGGGTGTTGGTGTTGAGGCTGATTCAAATAAGGCTTTTGAAAGCTATAAGGAAGCAGCTGAAATGGGCTCTGAGCTAGGCGAATTAAATATGGGTAAATGCTACTACAACGCTACAGGTGTTGAAAGAGATTATAAGACTGCAGCTAGATGGTATGAAAAGGCCGCAATGAAAGAACAAGTAGAAGCACAATTCTTATTAGCTAAGCTATATTATGATGGCTTTATTGGTCAAGATTATACAAAGGCTATTAGCTGGTGGAAGAGAGCTGCTAAAAATGATTATGGTCCAGCATATTATATGATTGCACACTGCTACCAATATGGTCTTGGTGTTAAAGCTAATTCTGATGCCGCATTAAATAATCTTAAGGAGGCAGCTGATTTAGGTGATGAACTTGCCCTATATGATTTAGGTGATTATTATGGAGCTCAAGGTGATAAAGAAAAAGCTTTCGAATATTATGAGGAAGCTTCAAATAAGGGCTTATCATCAGCTACTATTAAATTAGCACAATGTTATTATTCTGGTATCGGTATTGAACAGGATAGAGATTATTCATATGATTTAGCTTATAAGCTTGCTGAAGCAGGAAATGAAGAAGCTAAAAAATTCATTTATAAATATTTTAACGAAGAAGTATAATAAAAAAACAATCATAGTTTTCCATGATTGTTTTTATTTTATTATAGGTGTTGATTGTTCGTTTTTTAATAAATTAATATCAAAGATATTATCTAATATTTTTGATACCTTTAATTCTATATCTAATGCCTTATTTATACCTTCTTTTATATTAGTATAAATATTGATATTTTTCTTTAATGAATTTAGATATTCTTTACCATTTTTATTAAAGCCTAATACTCTAATATAATCTATATTATCTTCATATATTTTATTTATATCATTCTTTTTAATATTAAATAAAACATATGCTAACATTCTTTTAATTCTTGTTTCAGTATATCTTTTAGAAACTAAAGAAGAAATGAAATCTTTTAAAGAATTATATTTATATACATCTTTTATTTTATTTTCTAATCCTTCATCTACCATAAATATTTCTTTTAATTCATTTGTTGATTTATTAATTATTTCATATTTTAAATAATTAAATAATTTATTTTCATCTAATATCTTATTTTTATTATCTGATACATATTTAGGACAATAATTATCCATCATATCTATATTAGCTCTAATAGCTTTCGCACTTGAATATTCTGGCTTTAAATCATTATCTAGATAATCATTTCCAAGTCTTTTTATTGTCTTTAATTCAATATTATAATTATTATCTTTGATTGCTTTATAGTAGAAGAATCCTAATATATCATTTGATTTAAATGGTAATAATTCTGATGATGCTTTTTTAAATGATATTCCATTATCGGTATTAATATTATCTTTATTAAATTCTTCATAATACTTTATATATTGATTAATATCATTTTCTTCACTACCAATAACAATTTCATTAATCTTACATAGATTTAAAAATTGAATATTATTTTTTGCATAAATATCAGCTCTTTGAAGAGTATACGCAAAAGGTAATTCAATAACTAAATCATAGCCAAGCTCTAATGCTTGTCTTGCTTTATCAAATTTATTAAATAATGATAAATCACCTCTCATTGTAAAAGAAGATGACATAATCAAAATTTTTAAATCTGATTTTATATTATTAAAATGATAAACATGTCCATTATGTAATGGGTTATATTCAGCTATTACACCTGTAATTTTCATTTTAATCACCAATAAAATTATACATTATTTAATAATTAAATATCAATTATTTATGATATAATAAAAATGTTAGCGAAAGAAGAATCTATATGTTTATTAAATTTAATTTCTACGATTCAATTAAATATGTTATTGATTCATTATATATTGAAAATAAAATAGATCATGAATCAGTCATTATCATTCCAGCTTTTAATAAAGGAATAGAAGACATTTTAAAATTAAAATCATTATATATAAATAAATTTGTTTTAATATCAAAAGATAAAATAGATTTAAAAAATAATGATGATAAAATTGATGTCATATATATCCCATCTAATTTTAAAAATGAAGAATTATTATTAATGGCAAATGATGTAAAAGAAGAATATCCAAATTCCTTTATTCTAGATTTATCATCTAATCAAATATATGAAAGATATATCGCAAAAGGATTATGTAAAGATATTTATTCTTCATATAAATCAATAGAAAAAATATATGTTCCATATGTTTATGGTGGCTTATATAATGCAATTTATAAATTTTTTAATTTGATGACAGATATAAAGGTAGTTTTAATTAATTATCAAAAAGAAGAATTGAAGACTGAAATTGATTATGATGAAATAATTGATTCAAGCGTTAATATTAATGATACTAATAATATAATTATAATAATATAATAAACTTAAATTTATTTCTTGATTAAAAATATCATATATGATATTATTATTAGAAAGAAAAAACTTTAAGATAGTCCAGAGAGACTAACAAGATATAGCAGATTTTATGATGTATTAATGACATCCTCTTAATGTATAAACTATGCTTCTAGTCTATGGATTAGAGGCTTATTTTTTGGAGGATAACATGAGAGGATTAATAACTTTAAAGGAATTAAAAACTGAAAAAATTGTTGAATTAATAAAGTATGCAGAAAAGCTAAAGAAGGGATTCAGAATTTCTTATCCTGATAAAAAGATAGCTACTTTATTTTTTGAGAATTCAACAAGAACTCATTATTCTTTCCAAGTAGCACTTATGAATTTAGGTATTTCTATTATTGATTTAAATGCTGAAACATCAAGTGTTAGAAAAGGAGAATCTCTATATGATACAGTCAGAACATTCGAGGCTTTGGGTGTTGATGGTGTAATCGTGCGTCACAGTAAGGATGAATATTATAATGATTTAAAGAATATTCAAATTCCTATTTTTAATGCTGGAGATGGTGCCGGTTCTCATCCTACTCAGAGCCTTTTAGATTTAATGACTATTCATGAGGAATATGGACACTTTGAAGGATTAAAGTGCTGTATCGTTGGTGATATATCACATTCTAGAGTTGCCCATACTAATATTGAGATTATGCAAAGACTTGGAATGGAGGTATTCATTTCTGGTCCAGAAGAATTTAATGATCATTCAGCTAAATGGATTCCATTTGACGAGGCAGTAAAAGAAATGGATATTGTAATGTTATTAAGAGTTCAATTTGAACGTCATAAAGAAAAGATGAAAATGACTGTTGAGGAATATCATGAAAAATATGGCTTAACAGTAGAAAGAATGAACCAAATGAAGGATAACGCAATTATTATGCATCCAGCTCCAATTAATAGAGGTGTTGAGATTGCAGATGAGGTTGCTGAATGTCCTAAATCAAGAATTTATAAGCAGATGACTAATGGTGTTTATATTAGAATGGCAGTTATTTCAGATGCATTAGATGGTAATTTATAGGAGGTATTATGCTAGTAATTAAAAACGGAAATATTGTTAAGGGGGAAAATGATTTAGAACAATTAGATATTTTAATCGATAATGGAGTTATCATTAAGATGGAAAAGAATATCAATTGTGATTGTGAAACTATAGATGCAAAAGGCTGCCTTGTTATGCCTGGTGCAGTAGATGTCCATGTTCATTTTAGAGAGCCTGGATTTGAAAAGAAAGAAACAATTGAAACTGGTACTAAATCATCTGCCAAGGGTGGATTTACAGCAGTAATGCCAATGCCTAATTTAAATCCATGTCCAGATTCATATGAGCATTTAATCAAAGAAACAGACATTATTGAAAAAACTGCAGTAATTGATTGTTATCCATATGGAACTGTAAGTGTTGGTGAGGGCGATAAGGAAATGGCTGATATTGAAGCTATCGCACCATATGTTAAAGCAATTACAGATGATGGTAGAGGAGTTAATAATTTAGCATTATTAGAAAAAGCATGTAGATTAGCTAAAAAATATAATTTAGTTGTTGCATCTCATGCTGAAGATAATTTTTATAAATTTGCACCTGAGGGTGAATTTGTTGCGGTAAGAAGAGAAATTGAAATCGCAAAGAAAACAGGTGTTAAATATCATTTCTGCCATATGTCTACAAAAGAATCATTTGATGCTATAAGACAAGCAAAAAAAGAAGGATATACTAATATTACATGTGAGATTACACCTCACCACCTTGTATTATCTGAAGATATGATTAAGGATGGAAACTGGAAAATGAATCCACCTCTAAGATCTAAAGCTAATATGGAGGCTACAGTAGAGGCATTATTAGATGGTACGGCAGATATAATTGCTTGTGACCATGCACCTCATACTGAAGAAGAAAAATCTAGAGAATATGATAGATGTCCTAATGGAATTATTGGAATTGAAACAGCACTTCCAATTATTTATACACATTTTGTAAAAACTGGTAAGATTTCATTAAGAAAATTTTTAGAAATGACAGTATATAAGCCAAACCAAATCTTTAATTTAGGTAATAGAGATTTAGCAGTTGGTGAGATTGCAGATATTGCAATATTAGATATTACAAATAAGCATACATATACAAAGGATGAAATTTTATCTAAGGGTAAGAATTCACCATTTATAGGTATGAGCTATTATGGATTTAATAGATGTACAATTAAAAATGGAAATATCGTTTATAGAAATATTTAGGAGGATATATGAATAAGCGTAAATTAGTATTAGAAAACGGAAAAGTATTTGAGGGTGAAGGCTTTGGTGCTGATTGTGAAAGAATTGCTGAATTAGTATATAACACATCAGTAGTTGGATACCAAGAAACATTCTCAGATCCATCAAACCTAGAATACATTATGGTTATGGGCTACCCTGTAATTGGAAGCTATGGTTTAACTGATGAGGATTATGAATCAAATGAATTAACAATTTCAGGATTAGTTGTTAGAGAATACAGCAAATATCCTTCTAACTTCAGATATACTCATGAATTAGATGAGCGTATGGAAGAAGCAGGTGTTCCTGGTATTAGTGGTCTTGATACAAGAGAGCTTGTAAGAATCATTAAAGAAGAAGGATCAATGAGAGCAATGATTGCTGATATTGATACTCCAGTTGAGGAATGCTTAAAGAAGATTAAAGAATATTCTGTACCTAAAGATATCGTAGCTAAGATATCTACAAAGAAGGTATGGTATTCTAGAACTTTAAATTATAAATATACAGTAGCTTGTATTGACTTGGGTTTAAAGAAGAGCCTAATTAAGATGTTAAAGGATTTATCTTGTAATGTAGTTGTTCTACCTTACAATGCATCAATTGAAACAATTATGAAATATAAGCCAAATGGTATTTTCATTTCAGATGGTCCATCTAATCCATATGATATTGAAAATATTATTGAAACAATTAATGAATTAAAAGGCAAAATGCCAATTTTAGGTGTAGGTCTTGGTCAAGAAATTATTGAATTAGCTTATGGTGCTAAGCTTGTTAAGCAACATGTAGGCCATAATGGTTCAAATATTCCTGTTAGAAATTTAAAAACTAATAAGATTGAAATTACATCTCAAAATGATCAATATGCAGTTGATGAAAAGTCTTTAAAGAATACATCATTAAAGCCTACTCATCAAAATGTTATTGATGGTATTATCACTGGTGTTGAGGATAAAGCAAATAAGGTTATCGCAGTTCAATATAACCCTCAACCTACTGATGATGAGGATTATGTATTCAAGAGATTTATTAAATTAATGGGAGGTAAGAAAAATGCCTAGACGTACTGATATTAAGAAAATAATGGTTATTGGTTCTGGTCCAATTGTTATCGGACAAGCAGCAGAATTTGACTATGCAGGTACTCAATGCTGTCTTTCTTTAAAGGAAGAAGGATATGAGGTTATTCTAGTAAACTCAAATCCAGCAACAATTATGACAGACCCAAATATTGCAGATAAAATTTATATGGAACCACTAGATCTTGAGCATGTTGCCAAGATTATTAGATACGAAAGACCAGATGGATTAATCGCATCTATGGGTGGTCAAACTGGTTTAAATCTAGGTATGCAGCTAGCTAAAAAAGGTATCCTAGATGAGTGTGGTGTAGAATTATTAGGTATCAAGGCTGATACTATTGATAAGGCTGAGGATAGAGAATTATTCAAGGAATTATGTATTTCAGTTGGTGAGCCAGTTATTGAATCTGAAATTGCTAACAATTTAGAAGAAGTAATTAAAGCTGCCCATGATATCGGATTCCCTGTTATCTTAAGACCAGCATTTACACTTGGTGGTACTGGTGGTGGATTTGCTGATAATGATGAAGAATTATTACCTTTAGCAAAGAACGCACTAAAACTATCTCCTGTATCTCAAGTATTAGTTGAAAAATCAATTAAGGGCTATAAAGAAATCGAATTTGAAATGATGAGAGATAAGAATGACACTGTTATAGCTATTTGTTCAATGGAAAACATTGACCCAGTAGGTGTACATACAGGTGATTCTATCGTTTTAGCTCCAGCTCAAACATTAACATTAAAAGAATTTGGAATGCTAAAGGCATCAGCTGTAAAGCTAATGAGAGCATTAGACCTTGAAGGTGGATGTAACATTCAATTTGCCTTAGATCCATATTCATTCAAATATTATTTAATCGAGGTTAACCCACGTGTATCTAGATCATCTGCCTTAGCATCAAAGGCTTCAGGATTCCCAATTGCTAGAGTATCTTCTAAGATAGCAGTAGGCTTAACATTAGATGAAATTAGAATCGCAGCTACAGTAGCTTCATTTGAACCAACAATTGACTATGTAGTATGTAAGTTCCCTAGATTCCCATTTGATAAATTCCAGGATGCTAACCGTAAGCTTTCAACTCAAATGAAGGCAACTGGTGAGGTTATGTCAATTGGTAGAACAATTGAGGAATCATTATTAAAGTCTGTTAGAAGCTTAGAAAATAAGGTAGATCATTTAGAATTACCATTCCTAAAGGATAAAACTTTAGATGAATTATATGAATTCATATCTAAAGAAACAGATGAAAGAATTTATGCAATTTGTGAAGCATTAAGAAAAGATGCTGATATCGATGATTTATATGATTTAACTAAGATTGATAGATTATTCTTAAGAAATTTATATAATATCGTTCAAATGGAAAAGGTTATTAAGAATAATCCTAAGAATATAGAAGTATTATATGAGGCAAAGAGAATGGGATTCTCTGATTCATATATTGCAAGAACTTGGGGTATTTCTTATGTTGATGTTTATAAATTAAGAAAAGCAAATAATATTTATCCAGTATATAAGAAGGTTGATACATGTGGTGCTGAATATTCTTCAGATGTTCCATATTTATATTCAACTTACGAGCATGAAAATGAATCTATAAGAAGTGATAGAAAGAAGATTGTAGTTTTAGGCTCTGGTCCTATTAGAATTGGTCAAGGTGTAGAATTCGACTATACAACAGTTCATGCAATTTGGGGTATCCAAGAGGCTGGATATGAAGCAATTATCATTAACTGTAACCCAGAAACTGTATCAACAGATTATACAGTATCT